>ENA-OFCE01000445-OFCE01000445.1-metagenomes-genome-assembly--contig:-NODE-445-length-27163-cov-4.668474_pt1 | contig 27163 bp, 16 predicted proteins | sample MGYA00153388_OFCE01 | MGnify analysis MGYA00153388 | reverse complement strand
ACCGGGTGCGTCAAGCCGCCGCGGCAGGCGACTCGGTGGTCTACGGCGACGCCGCGCGCCCGCAGGCACTGATGGCCGCAGGCCTGTCGCGTGCAAGTGCCGTGGTGTGCACTTATTTGGACGTGGCGGGCGCCATGAAAGTGCTGGCCAACACCCGCGCGCACGCGCCCACGGTGCCTGTGATCGTGCGTACGCAGGACGACCATGATCTGGAACGCCTGACCGCTGCCGGTGCCACCGAAGTGGTGCCCGAAGCCATTGAAGGTAGTTTGATGCTGGCCAGCCACGCGCTGGCACTGGTGGGTGTACCGATGCGCCGGGTGATCCGCATCGTGCAAGAGCAGCGCGATGCCCGCTACAACCTGCTGCGCGGATACTTTCACGGGGCCGATGACGACACCGTCAATGAGCTGGACCATGAACGCCTGCACACCGTCACCGTGCCTTTGAGCGCTCGTAGCGTGGGCCAGACGGTGGGCGACCTGGCGTTGCATGCGATTGGTGTGCGCGCCATGAGCTTGCTACGCGCAGGCAAGGCGGCGGTGTTGACCGATGAAACCGTGCTGATGCCGGGTGACACGCTGGTGCTGTCGGGCAAGCCGGAGGCGCTGGCGCTGGGAGAGTTGAAGATTCTGCGGGGGTGAGTTATGAAAATAATGAGGCAAATCAGCCTCCAGCCTTTGTAATTATTGCTCAAGCAGCTATTGTTTCAGGAGTGCTTGAGGGTAGGTCGTTCAACGCAAAAATTTCGCAAAGTGCGCAAAAGCTGAATTCAAAAAATGGCGCTTCGTAAGGGCTGTTATTTCGCGTCCTTTGCGTTCTTAACATTCAGCAAATCCAGCCGACCCAATGACAAAACGTGTTTCCTTTGCCACACCACACGGGTATCATGGTTTTTTGCCAATTCCTCAACTCTTGGAGCTTGCTATGGGCCTGATGGACTTCATCAAGAAACAGTTTATTGACGTTATTCAATGGACCGAGGAGGAAGACGGCGTGCTGGCTTGGCGCTTTCCCATGGCGGGCATGGAAATTCAAAACGGTGGCACGCTCACCGTGCGCGAATCGCAGATGGCGGTGTTTGTTAACGAAGGTAAGGTGGCTGATGTGTTTGGCCCCGGCATGCACAAGTTGACCACGCAGACCCTGCCGGTGCTGACGTACCTGAAAAACTGGGACAAGCTGTTTGAGTCCCCCTTCAAGAGCGATGTGTATTTCTTCAGCACGCGCCAGCAGGTGGACCAGCGTTGGGGCACATCGCAGCCCATCACCATCCGCGACAAAGACTTTGGCATGGTGCGCCTGCGTGCCTTTGGCAACTACAGCTTCCGCATGGCCGACCCCAAGCTGTTCCACACCGAAATTTCGGGCACCCGCGAGACCTACACCACGTCCGAACTGGACGGCCAATTGCGCGGCCTGGTGCTGCAGCACCTGTCAGACGCGATCGCCAAAAGCGGCATTCCGTTTCTGGATCTGGCGGCCAATCAACTGGCTTTTGCCAACGCGCTGACCACCGAGTTAACCCCCGCCTTTGAAAAAATCGGCCTGAAGATTGAGGGCATGACGGTGCAAAACGTCTCCCTGCCCGAAGAGCTGCAAAAAATCCTCGACCAGAAAATCGGTATGGGCATGATCGGCAACGACATGGGTAAATTCATGCAATACCAGACCGGCCAGGCCATTCCGGGCATGGTGGCGGGCGGCGGTGGCGCCAAAGCGGGCGGCACGACCACCTGGCGCACGACGCTTTGCGGAAGGGGAATCTCGATGCCTTGTTGGTTCAACAGGTCGAGCACCGCCAGGTTCACATCGGAGCGCACGTTGCCGTCGCCCATTTCCGGGTCGCCGATCCAGAAGCCGACCGTCAGATCGATGCCGCTGGCGCCGAAGCCGAGCAGATGGCAGCCCGGGCCCGGATCGGACAGCACGCGCGGCACCTGCATCACCGCAGCCTCGATCTGCCGGCACAGCGTGCGCACATCCGTGCCGTAAGACACCTGAACGTTGATGCCGAGCGCCACCTTCGAGTCGGCCAGCGAGGCGTTCTCGACGCGCTGCGTGATCAGCATCTCGTTGGGCACGATGGTCTCGCGCCCGTTGAGCGCGCGGATCAACGTGTAACGCGAGCGGATGTCGGTGATGCGCCCTTCGAAGTTGTCGATCTTGACCATGTCGCCGATGCGCAGCGAGCGCTCGGCCAGGATCACGAAGCCGCTGATGTAATTGGCCGCGATCTTCTGCAGGCCGAACCCCAACCCGACACCGATCGCGCCGCCCAGCACCGACAGCGCCGTCAGGTCGATGCCCACCGACGACAGCGCCAACAGCAGGCCGACGAACAGCAGCAAGGCGCGCACCAGATTGGCCGCCATCTTGCGGATCGACAGGTCGGCATGGCGGTCGTGCAGCAGACTCTTCTCGATGGCCGACGAGACCCACAGCGCCAGCACCATCACCACGCCAGCCGTCAGCGAGCCCTCGACGATGTTGCGCAGCGACACGCGTGCGGTACCGACCTTCCAGGTCAATTCGTCCATCGCGTCGAGCAGCAGCGGCAGCAGGCCGATGACCCACATCACAACGGCCAGCCAGGCGATCCACGACACGCTGCGCTCGATCACGCGCACCCAGTGCGCGGTCGGAAAGGTCACGCCGAGCACGCGCACCGTCAGCCGGATCACCACCAGCGATATCAGGATCGGCACGGCCAGCTTGAACACGGCGACCTTCAGCACGCCCGACAGCGCCAGCCGCGCGCCGAACGCCAGCGCCAGCGCGAGCACCGGGAACAGCACGCCGTCGACGATGCGCCGGCCGAACCAGATCGACGCCTCGGGCCGGGACGTGCCGCGCACCACGCGCACCAGCAGCCATGCCAGCACCAGGCAGCCGGCGAGCACCGCCATCTCGGCCATCGCGCCCGGCTGCACAAGTGCGCCGACCAGGTCGATGAATTCCTCGGAGTTGAAGGGGCGGGCCATGAAACCTTAAGCGATTGCGGGCCGCGAATGCGGTGCAGGGCGCAGCGTACACCGCGCCCCGCCGCGCCTGGTTGGCGGGCCGCGGGCCGGCGTGCGGGCGGCTGTCTGCGGTGGGTCGCTGACAGGGATCAAAGATCGACAGCGGGCGGCTTGGGTCGGCGCCTGGAACCGGACCATGATGGATCGACCGAGCCGAGCCACGCGCGGGGCGAGGCACCGATTCCCGCGAAGGAGAAGACATGGAACCGATCTGGCTGACGCAGTACCCGCTGGGCATTCCGGCCGAAGTCGACGTGCACCAGTTCGAGTCGCTCAGAGCGGTTTTGCAGCGCAGTTGCGGGCGCTTCGAGCAACTGCCGGCCTACACCAACATGGGCACCTCGATCAGCTACGCCGAGCTCGACCGAGCCAGCCGCGACTTCGCAGCCTTCCTGCAGCAGTCGCTCAAGCTGCGCAAGGGCGACCGCGTGGCGCTCATGATGCCCAACCTGCTGCAATACCCGGTGGCGATGTTCGGCATCCTGCGTGCCGGCATGGTGGTGGTGAACGTCAATCCGCAGTACACCGCGACCGAACTCGAACACCAGCTGAAGGACTCGGGCGCCTCGGCGATCGTGGTGCTGGAGAACTTCGCGCACACGCTGCAGCAGGTGCTGAACCGCAACCCTGCGATGAAGCCGAGCGTGATTTCCACCGAGGTCGGTGACCTGTTCCCGGTATTGCGCGAAATCCTCACCAACGCGGTCGTCAAGTACGTCAAGAAAATGGTGCCGCACTGGAGCATCGCGGAATCGATCGAGTTCAACGCGGCCCTTCGCACCGGCCGCGACTTGACGCTCGACGAGGTGCCGCTGGGTCACGCCGACACGGCCTTCCTGCAGTACACCGGCGGCACCACGGGCGTGGCCAAGGGGGCGGTGCTGACGCACGGCAACATGGTGGCCAACCTGGTGCAGTTGGCGGCCTGGATCGCGCCCCACCTGCTCGACGGCCGCGAGGTGTTCGTCTGCCCGCTGCCGCTTTATCACGTGTATGCGCTGACCTCGAGCCTGGTGTTTCTCAAGATCGGCGCGCACGCCGTGCTGGTGACCAATCCGCGCGACATGCCGGCCTTCATCCGCGACCTGAAGAAGCATCCGTTCACCGCCATCATCGGCGTCAACACGCTGTACCGCGCGCTGCTCGATGCGCCCGATTTCGCCGAGGTCGACACGCGCCACCTGAAGCTTGCCAACGCCGGCGGCATGGCGGTGCAGCGCGTCGTGGCCGAGCGCTGGAAGCGCGCCACCGGCGTGCCGATCGTCGAGTCGTACGGCCTGACCGAAACCTCGCCCGGCGTGATCGCCAACCCGCTGGACATCGGGGAATGGACCGGCACGATCGGCGTGCCGATCCCGTCCACGCAGGCGACCGTGCTCGACGACAACGACCGCGAATTGCCGATCAACGAGGTCGGTGAGATCTGCATCCGCGGTCCGCAGGTCATGTCCGGCTACTGGAACCGGCCCGACGAGACCGCCAAGGTGTTCACGCAGGGCGGCTGGCTGCGCACCGGCGACATGGGTTTCGTCGACGCGCGCGGCTACTTCAACCTCACCGACCGCAAGAAGGACCTGATCGTGGTGTCGGGGTTCAAGGTGTTTCCGAACCAGATCGAGGACGTGGTCGCGATGCACCCGGGCGTGGCCGAGGTGGCGGCCGTGGGGGTACCGAACGAACGTTCGGGCGAAGTCGTCAAGATCATCGTCGTCCGAAGCGACCCCGCCCTCACCGAGCAAGCGCTGCTCGACCACTGCCGGCACCACCTGACCGACTACAAGCTGCCGCGCATCGTCGAATTCAGGACCGAGCCGCTGCCCAAGACCAACCTCGGCAAAATCTTGCGCCGCGAATTGCGCGGCACGCATCGGGCCAGCGCGGGCGCCGAGGCATCGGGCGCACCAGCGCATTGATCGGCGCCGTGCCCCGCGCTGTCAACGAAGCAGCTCGGCCCGGGCCTCGCGCAGCTTGTCTTTCTTGCTTTTGCGGCGGCCCTTGATGCCGCCGTTCGTGTCGTCCAGCACCGGTGCAAGCGCCCGCGGCGCCGGCTCGAAGCCCGCCACCTGCTCGCGCGGCACGCGCTGCCGCTGGCGCTTCTCGATCAACCGGAAATGCGCCTCGCTGCCGGGTGCATCGGCGCAGATGAAGCTGATGGCCAGACCGGCCTGACCGGCTCGGCCGGTGCGGCCGATGCGGTGCGTGTGGTCAATGGCCGAGCGTGGCAGGTCGTGGTTCACCACCACCGGCAGGTTCGCCAGGTCGAGGCCGCGCGCGGCCAGGTCGGTGCAGACCAGCACCTGCAACTCGCTGCGCCCCTGAAAGTCGGCCAGCACCCGGCTGCGCCGGCCCTGGCTGAGCTGCCCGTGCAGCGCCGCCGCCTGCAAGCCGGCACGCCGGAGTTTGTCGGCCGCATGCTCGCTGGCGTATTGCGTGGCCACAAACACCAGCACGCGCTTCCAGCCGGCATCGGCGATCAGTTGCCGCAACAGCGGCGTGCGCAGCCTGGTGTCGACCTCGATGGCGCGTTGCACGATGAGCGGCGCCGCCTCGGGCCCATGGCGCACGTCCACGCGCAGCGCATCGCGCAGCACGCCGTCGGCCAGCGCGGCGACCGAATCGGGCATCGTGGCCGAAAACATCAGGGTCTGGCGCACCGCCGGCAGCAGCGCGAGCAAGCGGTTGATCTCGTCGGCGAAGCCGAGGTCGAGCAGCCGGTCGGCTTCGTCGAACACCAGCAACTCGACCTGCGACAGGCTCAACGCGCGCTGGTCCAGCAGGTCGAGCAGCCGGCCCGGCGTGGCGACCACCACGTGCACGCCGCCGCGCAGCGCCATCATCTGCGGATTGATCGACACACCGCCGACCGCCACCGACAACCTGAGCTGCGGCGCCAGACTGGCCACGGCATCGCCCGATTGCAGAGCCAGTTCGCGCGTCGGCGCCAGCACCAACGCTCGCAGGCGACGCGGACGCTCGGTCAGCAGGCCGGGCTGGCCGAGCAACCGCTGCACCAGCGGCAACAGGAATGCCGCCGTCTTGCCGGTGCCGGTGTCGGCCAGCCCGAGCACGTCGCGGCCCTGCAGGATCGCTGCCATGGCCGCGGCCTGGATCGGCGTGGCGGCGTTCCAGCCGGCGGCGTCGACGACCCGCTGCAGCGGCTCCGACAGCCCAAGCTCGGCGAAGGAGATTGCGGTGGTGGCAGGTGGCGAGTTCATGGCGGCGGCGATGGACTGTTCAAGATGCACCGGCCGGTGTCGATGGTCCGGCCGAGCCGCATCCGGCCCGCCGACCGGCGCGCTGATCCGCGCGTTGACCGCGAGCGGATCCGCCTGCACGACGACGCCCGGCGCGGAGACGTTGAGGTCGTGTTCGATGTCGACCGCGCCTGCAAGCGCGCTGCCCTGCTCGACGCCGAAGCCGGCCTTGTGGAGATCGGAAGACCGCCGATCAGACGCCCGCCAGTGCCCTGACGTGCGCGGCCACGCTGCGGCCGAGCGCGCTCAGGTTGTAGCCGCCTTCCAGGCACGAGACGATGCGGCCTTCGGCATGCCGCTGCGCGACGCCCATCACTCGCTGCGTGATCCATTCATAGTCGGCCTCGACCAGGCCGAGCTGTGCGAGATCGTCTTCGCGATGCGCATCGAAGCCGGCCGAGATGAACAGCATCTGAGGACGGAACGATTCCAGCGCCGGAATCCAGTTGGCCTCGATCAAATCGCGAATCTCGGGACCGCGCGTGTATGCCGGGATCGGCAGGTTGACCATGTTGGTGCCCATCGGCACGCCACCGTTGTCGGGGTACAGCGGGTGCTGGAAAAAACTCACCATCAGCACCCGGTCGTCGCCGGCCAGGATGTCTTCGGTGCCGTTGCCGTGGTGCACGTCGAAGTCGACGACGGCGACGCGCTCCAAGCCGCGCACATCCAGCGCATGGCGCACCGCCACAGCGACATTGTTGAAGAAGCAAAAGCCCATCGCCGCGTCGCGCGTGGCGTGGTGGCCGGGCGGTCGCACTGCGCAAAAAGCGTTTTTGAAGCGACCGTCGATCACCGCGTCGGTGGCGGCAACCGCCGCACCGGCGGCCCGCAATGCGGCCTTCCAGGTGCCGCCGTTGGCAACCGTGTCCGGGTCCATCATGCGGCGCTCGCCGCTGGCCTCGACCTGCTCGAGCAGCTCGTGCAATTCGCTCACGTAACGTGACGTGTGGGCCAGCGCCAGGTCTTTGAGGTCGGCCAGCGGGGCATCGATGCGCTCGAGCGCGATGTCCAGGCCGCTGGCGTACAGGAAATCATCGATCGCACCGAGCCGCTGCGGACACTCGGGGTGCCCCTCGCCCATGTCGTGCAGACGACAGTCGGTATGGCTGTAAAAGGCAGTGCTCATGTCTCGAAGCGTCTTTGTTATTTGCGGTAACGTGATCAGATGGACAAAGCGTTGACAACCCAACTCGCCGAATTGACGTCTCAGATTAGCACGATCATCGTAGGCAAGAAGGCGCAGATCGAGGACTGCGTAACCTGCATGCTGGCCGGCGGGCACTTGCTGATCGAAGACGTGCCGGGCGTCGGCAAAACAACGCTGGCGCATGCTCTGGCGGTGTCGCTTGGGCTGCGTTTTTCACGCACGCAGTTTACCGCCGACCTGATGCCGTCGGACCTGATCGGCGTCAGCATCTACGAGCGCAGCAAGGAGGCCTTCGTGTTCCACCCCGGGCCGGTGTTCGCGCAGGTGCTGCTGGCCGACGAGATCAACCGCGCCGGCCCGAAGACGCAAAGCGCGCTGCTCGAGGCGATGGAAGAACAGCAGGTGACGGTGGAAGGCGAGACGCGCGCGCTGCCGCGCCCCTTTTTCGTGATCGCCACGCAGAACCCGAGCGACCAGCTCGGCACCTACCCGTTGCCAGAATCGCAGCTCGATCGCTTCCTGATGTGCCTGACGCTGGGCTACCCCGACCGCACCAGCGAGCGCGCCTTGCTGTCCGGCGTCGACCGGCGCGAAGCGATCGGCGGCCTGCGCGCCGTGATGACGCCGGTGCAGCTGCGGTCGGCCCAAAAGGCGGTGCAGGCGGTGCACGCCTCGGATGCGCTGCTCGACTACCTGCAGGCGCTGATCGGCGCCACGCGCTCGGGGCGCTGGTTCGTCGACGGACTGAGCCCGCGCGCCGGCATCGCCGTGCTGCGCGCCGCCAAGGCCCGTGCACTGCTGAACCAGCGCGATTACGTGGCGCCCGACGACGTGCAGGCGCTGCTGCCGCAGACCATCGCGCACCGGCTGCAGCCCGTGCCCGGCGCCGGACGCGGCCGGGTCGAGCAGGTGCGGGCGATGATCGAGGCGGTGCCGCTGTCGTGAACGATGGAGCCATCAAGACGCCTGCGGCATCCTCTTCGAGGGGAAGCCCGGTCCGCTTGGGGCGGCCCGGCGCGGTCATGTTGACCCCCGAGACGCCTGCGGCGTCGCCCCCCCGAGGGGATGCTCGGTCCGCTTGGGGCGGCCCGGCGCAGACCGGGGGCGCGGGCGCAGTGCCCGCCGCGACGCTGCCGATGGCTGTCGTCGGCGCAGGCTGGCGCGCGCGCTGGCAGCGCTGGTGGCAGGGGCGGCACGCACGCTCCGACACCTTGCTGCTGACGCAGCGCAATGTCTACATCCTGCCGACCCGCGCCGGCTTGATGTTCGGCTTCACGTTGCTGGTGCTGCTGCTGGCGTCGATCAACTACCAGCTCAATCTGGGCTACGTGCTGACCTTCCTGCTGGCCGGCAGCGCCGTGGTGGCGATGCACGTCACGCACAACACGTTGCGCGGGCTGACGTTGCACCTGCGGCCACCGGCGCCGGTGCACGCGGGCGAGGCGGCGCCGCTCGAGGCCGTGCTGACCAGCGCGGGCCGCGCCCGCTTCGGCATCGGGCTCAAGCTGATCGGGGCCGCCGACGCCACGCTGACCTGGATCGACGTGCCGGCCGGCGCGCAGGGCAGCGCTCACGTGAGTTTCGTGCCGGCCACGCGCGGGCTGCACACGCTGCCCACGCTGAGCGTCGAGACACGCTTTCCGCTCGGGCTGTTCCGCGCTTGGACAGTCTGGCGTCCCGCCGCGACGCTGCTGGTCTACCCGGCGGTCGAGCGCCCGGCCGTGCCGTTGCCGGCGCCACGCGCGGTACCGGGCGGGCCGGCGCAGGCGCACACGCCGCAGGGTGATGAATTCGAGGGCGTGCGCGGCTACCGGCGAGGCGACCCGCTGAAAATGGTGCTGTGGAAAAAGGCCGCCAAGGCGCTCGACACCGGCGGCGAACTGGTCAGCCGCGACACCGCCAGTTCGGCCCAGCTGGAACTGAACCTGGCGTGGCAAGGCTGCGGTGCGCTGGCAGCCGAAGCCCGGCTATCACGGCTGACCGCCTGGGTGCTGCAGGCGCACCGGGCCAGCACCATTTTCAGCCCCGCCGATGGCGAATCGCATCGGCGGCGCTGCCTCGAAGCGTTGGCGCTGTGGCAGTGAACCGCCACGTGGCACGCCGGCCACCCCTGCTGCACCTGCTGCAATTAATGCACCTGCAGGACCTGCCGCAGGGGGCTTGTCGCCCCGCTCTCCGACGGCAGGTTGCCACCTTGTGCGCATGGCCCTGATCACTTCTTGGCGCCATCTGCCACGCGAAGCGCGCGACACACTGTTCCTGCTGGCGGTGATCGCCTGGACGGTGCTGCCGCACCTGCCGCACCTGCCGCTGTGGTGCCTGCTGCTGAGCGCCACGGTGCTGGTGTGGCGGGCCCGCCTTGCGCTGCTGAACGCGCCGCTGCCGGGGCGCTGGGTGCTGGTGGGCGTGCTGATGCTGGCCGCCGGCCTGACTTTCTGGTCGTACCGCAGCCTGCTCGGCAAGGAGCCGGGCGTGACGATGGCGGTGGCGCTGATGGCGCTGAAAACGCTGGAGCTGCGCGCCAAGCGCGACGCCTTCGTGGTGTTCTTTCTCGGCTTCTTCCTGATCCTGACTCAGTTCTTGTTCTCGCAATCGCTGCTGGTGGCCGGCGCGATGCTGGTGTCGGTGTGGGGCTTGTTGACAGCGCTGGTGCTGGCCCACATGCCGGTCGGCCAGCCGAGCCTCGGTCAGGCTGCCCGGCTGTCGGCGCGCACCGCGCTGCTCGGCGCGCCGATCATGGTGCTGCTGTTCGTGCTGTTTCCGCGCATCGGGCCGCTGTGGGGCGTGCCGCAGGACGGGCAGTCGAAGACCGGGCTGTCCAACAGCATGAAGATGGGGTCGGTGGCCGAGGTGGCTCAGGACGACAGCATCGCGCTGCGGATCCGCTTCGACGGCCCGGCGCCGCCGCCCGAGACACTGTATTTCCGCGGCCCGGTGCTGGCGCGTTTCGACGGTGTGGAATGGAAGCCGCTGGTGCCGAGCTTTCCGCCTGACATGCAGCCGCGCCTCGAGTGGCGGCCGAGCGGGCCGGCGCTGCGCTACGAAATGACGCTGGAGCCGCTGCGGCTGTCGGTGCTGCCGCTGCTGGAGGCCAGCAACCTGGCGCCGGTGGTCGAGGGACTGACCATCACGCAGGGCGACGACCTGCAGTGGAAGACCGGGCGCCCGATGTTCGAGCGCGTGCGCTTCCGGGCCGAGGCCCACACCGTGTTCGGCCACGGCCCGCTGCGACCGGTGCTGGGCCTGCAGGACTACATCGACCTGCCGCCGGGCCACAACCCGCGCACCCTCGCCTGGGCCGCCGAGTTGCGGCGCGACCCGCGCTATGCGCAGGCGTCGGCCGGCGTGCTGGCCGGCGCGCTGCTGCAGCACATCCGCAGCGCCAGCTACAGCTACACGCTGGCGCCCGGCGAATATGTGGGCGTCGATGCCGTCGACCAGTTCTGGCTCGACCGGCGCACCGGTTTTTGCGAGCACTACGCCGCCGCTTTCGTGGTGCTGATGCGTGCGCTCGACGTGCCGGCGCGCATCGTTACCGGCTACCAGGGCGCCGATCGGCTGCCGGTCGACGGCTTTTACGTGGTGCGGCAGAGCTCGGCGCACGCCTGGGCCGAATACTGGCAGGCCGGCATCGGCTGGGTGCGTGCCGACCCGACCGCGGCGGTGGCGCCCGAACGCATCAGCCGCAGCCGCAACCTGATCGCGCCGCAGGGCCTGATGGCCGGCGCGCTGGGCAACGTCAGCCCGGAAATGCTGGCGCGCCTGCGCAGTTCGTGGGAGGCGGTCAACAACCGCTGGAACCAGTGGGTGCTCAACTATTCACGCGGCCAGCAGCTCGACGTGCTGAAGAAGCTGGGCTTTGATTCGCCGAGCTGGGAAGACCTTGCACTGCTGATGATCGTGTCGCTGAGCACACTTGCCACATTGGGCGCCGGCTGGGCTTGGTGGGACCGGCACCGCAGCGACCCGTGGACTCGCCAGATGGCCGTGCTGCGGCGCGCCTTGCGCCGGCTCGGCGTGCAGGCCGCCGAGCACGACGCGCCGCGCCGCCTGGCAGCGCAGGTGCGGGGCCAGCTGGGAAGCGCCGGCGAAGCGTTGGCCGCGCTGCTCGAACGGCTGGAACTGCAGCGCTACGGACGCCAGGCGCGGCTGCGGCCCGAGTCCGGCCTGACGCGCGAATTCATCGCCACCGCGCGTCGAATCGATCGGGCTAGAGCGGGATAATCGGACCGCATAGTTGATGCGGCTTATGCGGCTTATGCGGCTTATGCGGCTTATGCGGCTTATGCGGCTTATGCGGCTTGCGTGGTTTGCCGGCCCGAGTCAGGCCACGCCCACGTCCCCACGCGCTCCACACCTCCGCCCACCCACCACCGACCATGACGCTTCCCGAGGTGCCCGTGCGGCGCGGTTTCATTTGGCGGCACGGCTTGATCTGGGCCTGCCTTGCGGGGTACGCGTTGGCTTGCCCGGCGCTGGCCGCCGTGGCGAAGAAGCACAAGCCCGCCAACGCGCGCCGCGCTGCGCCGGCCGCTGCCAAGCCGGCCCCGGCGCCGCCGCTCGTCAGCTACGCCAACCGCGAAGACGTGATGCGTTTCGCCGACGATCTGGCCGCGCGCCGAGGTCTCGACGCCGTTTGGGTGCGCAGCGCGCTGGCGCAGTCGCGGTTCATCCCGAACGTGGCCAAGTTCATCATGCCGCCGCCGGCCGGCACCGCGAAAGACTGGGCCGCCTACCGCAGCCGCTTCATCGAGCCACGCCGCGTCGCCGCCGGCGTCGAATTCTTCAATGCACATGAAAAGTGGCTGGCGCTGGCCGAACAGACCTACGGCGTGCCGGCCGAGATCGTGGTCGGCATCATCGGCGTGGAGACCTACTACGGCCGCCACATGGGCAACTTTCGCATCATCGATTCGCTGGCCACGCTGGCCTTCGACTTCCCCGTCGGGCGCCGAGACCGCAGCCCGTTCTTCCGTGGCGAACTCGAAAGCTACCTGGTGCTGTGCCAGCAGCAGGGCCTGGATCCGCTGGCCATGAAGGGCAGCTATGCGGGGGCCACCGGGCTGCCGCAGTTCATGCCGTCGAGCATCGCCCGGCACGCGGTCGATTTCGACCGCGACGGCCGCATCGACCTGCACGACTCGCCCGCCGACGCGATCGGCAGCGTGGCGCGCTACCTGGCCGATTTCGGCTGGTTGCGCGGCCTGCCGACCCGCTTCAAGGTGGCGGCACCGGTCGACAGCGTCGAGCGTGCCCACCTGCTGGGGCCCGACATCCTGCCCAGTTTCAGCGCGCAGGAGTTCGGCGAGCATGGTGCCGTGTTGCCCGACGACGGTGCCGCGCGCAGCGGTTTGCTGGCGCTGGTGGAACTGCAAAACGGCGACGCCGCGCCGAGCTACGTGGCCGGCACGACCAACTTCTATGCGATCACGCGGTACAACTGGTCGAGCTACTACGCGATGGCGGTGATCGAACTGGGCGAGGCGGTGTGGGCGCAACGCCCGAGCATCGCGCGCTGACTCGCCACGGGCCCGGCGCCGTCAAGCCCGCACGCCGGCGCCGATCCATTCGGTTGCCGGCCCGTCCAGCGGCGGACCTTCCAGCACCTGCAGGCCATGCGCCAGTTCCCAGCTCGATTCGAACCAGCCGGCTCCGCCAAGCAATTCGTGCGATGGGCAGGCAGGCGGTTGTGTGGCGGCCGCGTCGACCGAATCCATGTACGACGCGAGCAACGTGTGTTCGGCCAGCGCCGCTTGTGCCAGTTGGGCCGTGTCGGTGGTGCGTGTCCTGAAGGGCGCCATGTCTGTCTCCGAGAGGATGCGATGGCTGCCAGTCTTGCCGGCGCGCGGCGGGCTGCCCATCCTGCTGAAGACGGAGGCGGGGCCGCCGCGGGCACCCCGTGAGGGGTCACCCTCGAACGGGTGTCCCGCCGGCCGCGGGCGCTGACCGGGCACTGACCGAGGGCCGAACCCGCTCCGAGGCTCAGACTGGAATGACGCTGACCTGCACCTGCATGCGCTGCGCGCCGCCGCCCAGAATCACGCCGCGCAACGGCACCACATCGGCGAAATCGGCGCCCCAGGCCAGCGTGATGTAGCGCTCGTCAGCCAGCTGCCGGTTGGTCGGATCGAACTCGACCCAGCCATGGCCCGGAGCGTACGCCGCCACCCACGCGTGCGTCGCATCGACGCCCATCAGGCGCGACTGCCCGGCCGGCGGATCGGTCAGCAGATAACCCGAGACATAACGCGCCGGCAGACCGTGGCTGCGCAGGCACGCCAGCATCAGGTGAGCGAAGTCCTGGCAGACGCCGCGGCGCAGGCTCAGCACCTCGTCGACCGAGGTGCTGACGGTCGTCGCGTCGGGGTCGAACTCGAACTCGTCATGGATGCGGTGCGTCAGGTGCAGCATCGCTTCGTACCAGTCGCGCCCGGGCGCCAGCGACAGGGCCGCAAAAGCCCGCGCAGCATCGCTTTGCGGCACCAGCGGCGAGGCTTCGCTCATGCGAGCGGCGACCAGTTCGTCCTGCTGCGGCTGCAGCCGCACGGCGTCGCAGACCGCCTGCCAGGCCAGGCCCGGCAACCCGGCGGTCGTGTCACGCACTGCGATCTCGACCTGGCATTGCATGCGCACCTGCAACATCCGGTGCGCCCGGTGCAGCCCGAAGTGCGTCACCAGGTTGCCGAAACTGTCGGGCGCGTCGTGGCGCTCGTCGGGTGGTGGTTCGATCTGCAGTGAATGCGATTGCAGTTGTTGCCACGGCAGGCCGCGCGGCGTCAACCGGGCCAGTTGCCACGACTGCGACACCGGCGCCGTGTAGGCATAGCGCGTCAGGTGCTCGACCACGTAGCGGGTCACGGCCCTGCCCCGCCCGAGGCCACGGCTCGGCTCATGCCACCAACGACAGCACGCTGCGCGAGGCGGCGTGCGTGAAGAACTTCAGCGTCAGTTCGTCCGACACCGCGCCGGCGGCCTTGTGCAGTTGATCGAGCACTTGCTGCAGCGCGGCGCTCTCGGGGTCGAGATCGTGCGCGCCGAGCGAGCGCAGTGCCGCCTGCGCGGGCGCCAGCACGTCGCTGGCGAAGCGGCCGTGGCTCAGCTCGAGCTTGGTGATGTATTCGCCCAGTCCCTTGACCTGAAACGCCACTGAGCGCGGGTTGGCATCGTCGCGCAGCAGCAGGTCGAGCACCGGCAGCCACTCGGGTGCCACCAGATAGCGCGAACGGTAGGTGACGGTCGAATCGCTCAGCTCGAGCAGCCAGTCAAGCCCGTGCGAGCGGCCTTCGCGCGTGGCCACCTGAAGCGTCGTGCACAGGCTCGACAGGCGCTCGATGCGCCGGCCCATTGACAGGAACCGCCAGCCGACGCCACGCGTCATGCCGTCGAGCACGAAGCCCGACAGCGTCATCATCGAATTGACGGCGCGGTCGAGCCAGGCCAGCGCCAGCGGCAGCCGCACGTTGGACGGCACGCCGCGCTGGAACACCGGGTCGTCGACCAGCCGGTTGAGCGTGCGCCAGTTGTCGCTCGACAGCCGGTCGCGCAGGTTGAAGGCGACACGCGAGAGCTGGCGCAGCCGCTCGCTCAAGCCCTCGTCCGGATGGGTCGCGGCGCGCAGCAGATCGACCGCCGGGTCGTCGGTGCCGCTGATCAGGCCGAAGCGCTGCGCCAGCACCAGCACCGGTGCCAGCCCGCCGGTCGGATCAAAGGCGTTGTCGAGCTGACCGGCCACCGCGACGCGCAGCAGCCGGGCCGCGGCCTCGGCGCGCTCGCCGTAACGTCCGAACCAATACAGGTTCTCGGCCGAGCGCGACGCCAGGTTGGCGACCGAGCTGACCAGATCTTCCGGGCGCACCGTGGTCGACAGCAGCGAGAACGACGGATTGACCGGCGCGTCCGACAGCACCCAGGTGTCTTTCGAGCGGCCGCCGCGCTGCATCGCGATGACGCGCGATTCGCCGTCGCCGGCAACGCGGGTCAGGCCGCCGGGCATGACACGGTAGCCGTCGGGCGTGGCGACCGCGAACACACGCAGGCCGACCGTGCGCGCCGCCAGCCCTTCGACAGCTCGGCCATCCAGACTTTGCCGCATGCCTTCGGGGGCCATCGCCTGACGCATCTGCGGCGCAGTGACCCGTTCCAGCACCGGTGCCTGCGACACGTGCACCCATTCCTGCGCGACGTAGCGTTGCGGGCGCGCCGCCACCCGCAATCGAAGCGCCTCGCGCTCGGGCGCAGACAGGTCGGCACCGTACACCGCCGGCTCGCGCACCGAGCGTTCCAGCGGCTTGATCAACAGCGAGTCGAGGCGTTCCCAGGCGTCGTCGAAGGCGGCCGGCTCGCCCAGCCACCAAGTCGCCACCGAGGGCAGCTTCAGCGGCTCGCCGAGCAGCTGCTCGCTGAGTTGGGGCAGGTAGCCCAGCAGCGCGCCCGATTCGAGCACGCCCGAGCCGAGCGCATTGGCCAGCAGCACGCTGCCGCGGCGCGCACAGTCGGTGAGGCCGGCGACGCCGAGGGCCGAGTTGGAACGCAGCTCGAGCGGATCGCAGTAGTCGTCGTCCTGGCGGCGCACCACGGCATGCACACGCTTGAGGCCGTCGACCGTCTTCATCCAGACCCGCCCGCCGCGCACTGTCAGGTCGGTGCCCTCGACCAGCGCGAAGCCCAGATAACGCGCCAGCAGCGCGTGCTCGAAGTAGGTCTCGTTGTATGGCCCGGGCGTCAGCAGCACCACCAGCGGCGCGCCGTCGCCTTTGGGCGCCCAGCGCAGCAGCGACTCGCGCCAAGCGCCGAAGAAGCTGGCCAGGTGCTGCACGTGCAAATCGCGAAACAGCTGCGGGAAGACGCGCGACACGACCATCCGGTTTTCGAGGGCATAGCCCGAGCCGCTGGGCGCCTGCGTGCGGTCGCTGACGACCCACCAATGGCCGTCGGGCGAGCGCGCCAGGTCGGCGGCGTACTGGAACAGGTGCACGCCACCCGGCGGCCGGATGCCTTGAACCGGATGCAAAAAGCCGCTGTGGCCGAAGATCACCGGCGCCGGTATCGCACCGCTGCGCAGCAGCTTCTGCTCACCGTAGATGTCGGCCAGCACGCGGTTGAGCAGGTCGGCGCGCTGCGCGATGCCGGTCTCGATCGCGTGCCACTCGGCACTCGACAGCAGCAGCGGCAGCGGGTCGACCTCCCACGGCCGGTCGGCGCCCATCGGGTCGGCATAGACGTTGTAGGTGATGCCGTTCTCGCGGATCTCGCGCTCCATCAACGCCAGCGTCTCGCCGATCTCGGGGCCGCTGCGCTCGGCCAGCGATTTCAGGAAGGCCTGCCAGTGCGGGCGCGGCGTCTGCGCAGCGCCGAGCAGTTCGTCGTAGCGGCCTTCGAGCGTCGAGTAGCCGGCAAGCAGGCGTTTGAGCATCACAGGATGGCGGGGCAGTTCACGACGCCGATTCTGGCGTCAGCGGGTGACGACCTGCATCAGCCTCACAGCGACGGCCGCCGCAGGTCGAGCGTGAACGGAAAGTTCGGATTGCGCTCCTCGCGCGGCACCGACATCGGCCCCGGCGTGTGGCCGGTGCGGAAAAAACGCGCCAGCCGGCGCGCCTCGGCCTCGTAGGCGTTGACCGGAAAGGTGTCGTGATTGCGCCCGCCCGGGTGCGCCACGTGGTACTGGCAACCGCCGACCGAGCGGCCCATCCAGCCGTCGACCAGGTCGAACACCAGCGGCGCGTGCACGTCGATGGTTGGATGCAGCGCCGACGGCGTATTCCAGGCGCGGTAACGCACGGCGCCGACGAACTCGCCCACCTGTCCGGTCGGCTGCAGCGGCACGCTGCGGCCGTTGCAGGTCAGCACGTGGCGGTCGCTGACCAGGCCGGTGACGCAGAGCTGCAGCCGCTCGAGCGACGAATCGACGAAGCGCGCCGTGCCGCCGGGCGCGCCCTCCTCGCCCATCACGTGCCACGGTTCGAGCGCCAGCCGCAATTCGACATGGACGCCCATCGCCGTGAAGTCGCCCAGGCGCGGAAAACGGAAGTTCAGGTGCGGCGCGAACCAGTCGGCCTGCAGCGCGGTGCCGGCGCCGTGCAGCTCTTCGACGACGTCGTTCAGGTCCTGCCAGATGAAGTGCGGCAGCATGAAGCGGTCGTGCAACTCGGTGCCCCAGCGCTTGAGCCGCGCCGGCCGGTACGGTTGCTGCCAGAAGCGCGCCACCAGCGAGCGCATCAGCAGCTGCTGCGTCAGGCTCATGCGCGCATGCGGCGGCATTTCGAAGGCGCGCATCTCCAGCAGGCCGAGCCGGCCGGTCGGGCCGTCGGGCGAGTACATCTTGTCGATGCAGAATTCGGCGCGGTGCGTGTTGCCCGACACGTCGATCAGCAGGTTGCGCATCAGCCGGTCGATCAGCCACGGCGGGCAGTGGCCGCCGTTTTCGGACGTCACCCGCTGGAGCTCGGCAAAGGCGATTTCGATCTCGTAGACCGAATCGTTGCGCGCCTCGTCGACCCGCGGCGCCTGGCTGGTCGGGCCGACGAACAGGCCCGAGAACAGGTAGCTGAGCGCCGGATGGTTGTGCCAATACGCGACCATGCTGCACAGCAGGTCGGGCCGGCGCAGGAACGGCGAGTCGGCCACCGTGGCGCCGCCCAGCACGAAGTGGTTGCCACCGCCGGTGCCGGTGTGGCGGCCGTCGAGCATGAATTTTTCGGTTGAAAGGCGCGTCTCGAAGGCGCTCTGGTACAGGAAGGTGGTCTGGTCGACCAGTTCCTCCCAGCTGTGCGCGGGGTGGATGTTGACCTCGATCACGCCCGGGTCGGGCGTCACGCGCAGGGTCGCCAGGCGCGGATCCTTCGGCGGCTCATAGCCTTCCAGGATGACCGGCAGCTTCATCTCGAGCGCGGTCGCCTCGATCGCGGCGACCAGCTCGAGGTAGTGCTCCAGCGTCAACACCGGCGGCATGAAAACGTACAGGCGGCCTTCGCGCGGCTCGGCGCTCATGGCGGTGCGCGTGACCGACGCGGCCGACTCGAACGGGCCGGGCCGGGTCAAGGCCGGCGCCGGGCCGGCGCCGGTGGCGTTGATGTCGCCCATCTGGGTCAACCCAGCCCCGCCCGCCTGAGCGTCGATCATCTGGGTGGTGCGCGAGCGCTCGGCAAAGCTGGCGGCGGCCGATGCAGTGGCTGCTCCACGGGCCGCTCCGGTGGTCGGTCCAGTAGTCGGTCCGGTGGCCGCTCCAGTGGTCGGTCCGGTGGCCGGTCCGTTCCAGCCGCCGACTGCGCCGGCGCTGCGGCCAAGTCCCGACGGATCTTCGGTGGCACCGTCGGCGTGGCGCAGGCGGCGGTGCGGTGGCAGCGGCGCATACGACTGGCTCTGGTCGGGCGGATGGATCCACGGCAGGTCGGACTTGTCGGCCCAGGGCTGCGAATCGAGCGGCAGCCGGTAGCCCATCGCCGAGTCACCGGGGATCAGGTAGCAGCGTTCGCTGCGCAGGAACCACGGCCCGGTCTGCCAGCGCGCGGGCTGGCTTGGGCGTCCTTCGGCGCGCGCAACCGGCAGCACGTGGCCGACCACCTTGTCCAGGCCCTGACTGAACACCTTGCAGATGCGCTCGCGTTCCAGCGGGTCGGCCAGGCGCGTGTCGAACGGGTCGACGTTGCTCGGCAGCTTGCGTTCGCGCCACAGGTAGTACCAGGTGTCCTCGAAAGCCGGGAACACGTGCTTGCCGTCGAGCCCGAGCCGCGCCGCCACGCCGCGCAGCAGGCGCTGCGCCTCGATTTCGGTGGCGCCGTAATCCTGGTGCTCGCTGGCATGCATCTCGGGATGCGTCCAGATCGGTTCGCCGTCCTTGCGCCAGTACAGGTTCAGCGACCAGCGCGGCAGCTGTTCACCGGGATACCACTTGCCCTGGCCGTAATGCAGCAGGCCGCCCGCGCCGTAACGCGCGCGCAGCTTGTCCATCAGGTCGGCGCTGAGCAGGCGTTTCGTCGGCCCCACCGCTTCGGTGTTCCATTCGGCGCCTTCGCGGTCGTCGACCGACACGAAAGTGGGCTCGCCACCTTGCGTCAGCCGCACGTCGTGCCGGCGCAACTGCTCATCCACTTGGTGCCCGAGCGCCTCGATCTGCGACCACTGCGCCTCGGTGTACGGCAACGTGACGCGCGGCGCCTCCCAGATGCGCGTCACCTGCATGTGGTGCTCGAACTCGGTCTCGCACTCGTCGATCGCGCCCGACACGGGTGCTGCCGAGCCCGGTTCGGGCGAACAGGCCAGCGGGATGTGGCCCTCGCCCGCCAGCAGCCCCGAAGTCGGGTCCAGGCCGATCCAGCCGGCGCCCGGCAGGTAGACCTCGCACCAGGCGTGCAGGTCGGTGAAATCGACCTCGGTGCCGCTCGGGCCGTCGAGCGACTTGACGTCGCTTTTAAGTTGGATGAGGTAACCCGACACGAAACGCGCCGCCAGCCCCAGGTGGCGCAGCACCTGCACCAGCAGCCAGCCGGTGTCGCGGCACGAACCGCTGCCGTTGGCAAGCGTCTGCTCGGGCGTCTGCACGCCCGGCTCCATGCGGATCAGGTAGCTGATGTCGCGCTGCAGCTTCTGGTTGAGTTCGACCAGAAAATCGTTGGTGTGCTTTTTGGTGCGCGGAACGCTGGCGACATAGGCCTCGAAGCGTGGCGTCAGCGCCGCCTTGACAAGGAACGGTGCCAGCTCGGTGGCCAGCGCTTCGTCGTAGCTGAACGGAAAATAATCGGCCGACGGCTCGAGAAAGAAGTCGAACGGGTTGAGCACCGCCATCTCGGCCACCAGGTCGATCTCGATCCGAAACGACGTGGTCTTGTCCGGGAACACCAACCGCGCCAGGTGGTTTGACTGCGGATCCTGCTGCCAGTTGATGAAGTGGCCGGCCGGCTCGACCCGCATCGAGTAGCTCAGGATGCGGGTGCGCGAGTGCGGCGCCGGACGCAACCGCACGACCTGCGGGCCGAGGTGGATCGGCCGGTCGTAGCGGTAGTGCGTGACATGGTTCAGCGCGACATGGATGGACATTCGTTGGGGCTCCGGGGAAATTCAGACGATCGGGTACGACGCAGGACGCAGACCGCGCGCGCTCTCGCCGCGGGCCGCATCGGCGGCGCGATGTTCAGGCGGACTCCGGCACCAGAAAATCGCGGCTGATGCCCGAGCCCAGCGTGCCGACGCGTTCCAGAAACTGCGTCAGGTAGGCGTGCAGGCCGGTCGCCAGGATCTCGTCGATGCGGCCGTACTGCAGGTCGGCCCGCAGCCGGCCGGCAAGCCGCAGCGTGTCGCCCGACTGCTCGTTGGCCACCATCGTCAGGTTGGCCACGACTTCGTTCATGCAGGCCGCCAGCGAACGCGGCATGTCGGGCCGCAGGATCAGCAATTCGGCCACCTTCTCGGGCCGGATCACGTTGCGGTAGACCTTGCGGTAGACCTCGAAACCCGACACCGATCGCAGGATCGCGGACCAGTGATAGAAGTCGTATTCGATGTCCTTGCCGCTGCCCTGGGCTTGGGCTTGGGCTTGGGCTTGGGGCTTGGCCTGGGTTTGGGTTTGAGCGCCTTCGCCGCCCTGCGTCTGGCTCTGCAGACCGTTCATCGCCAGGCCGGAGCCGAAATATTCAGTTTCGACCGCATGGAACTTCACGTCGAGCAGGCGCGCGGTGTTGTCGGCGCGCTCCAGAAAGCTGCCGATGCGCAGGAAGTGGAAGGCCTCGTCCTGCAGCATCGTGCCCACCGTGACGCCGCGCGACAGGTGCGACCGGAACTTGACCCACTCGAAGCCGGCGCTCGGATCCTTCTCGAAAGCGCCGTCGGCCACCATGCGCTGAAACTCGAGCCAGGTCTGATTCTGCGTCTCCCACACTTCGGTGGTCAGCGTGCCGCGCACCGCGCGGGCGTTCTCGCGCGCCTGTTTCAGGCAATTGCGGATGCTCGAGCCGTTCGCGGCGTCGCTGACCATGTAGGCCATCACGCTCTGCGCGGTGATGCGGCCGTGCCGCTTGGCAAAGTCGCCGGTGAGTTCGCTGATGCTGAGCAGTCCTTTCCAGCCCTTTTCGGCGTCGTCGGCCGACTGCGGCAACAACGACATCTGGTAGTTGACGTCGAGCATGCGGGCCGTGTTCTCGGCCCGCTCCATGTAGCGCGCCATCCAAAACAAATGGTCTGCCGTCCTAGAAAGCATCGTTCAACTCCCATGAAGCCGAGAAACCGCCCCTGCGGTGAAGCGCGCTGCCATGTTGTGGCTGCGCCGCCAGCCGCTGCGCGGGTTGACCGGCGCGCACCCTGCGGCGCGCCATCCGGAACAAGTGGTCGGCGGTTCTCGAAAGCATTTCTGTTCTCCCGCTTCAGGCCTCGAGGACCCAGGTGTCCTTGGTGCCACCACCCTGGGACGAATTGACCACCAGCGAGCCTTCCTTGAGCGCCACGCGGGTGAGGCCGCCGGGCACCATCTGCACCGACTTGCCGCTCAGCACGAACGGCCGCAAATCGATGTGGCGCGGTGCGACGCCGCTTTCGACAAAGGTCGGGCAAGTCGACAGTGCCAGCGTCGGCTGCGCGATGTAGCCGGCCGGGTTGGCCAGCAACGCGCTGCGAAAATCCTCGATTTCACGCTTGGTGGCGGCCGGGCCGACCAGCATGCCGTAGCCGCCGGCGCCGTGCACCTCCTTCACCACCAGCTCGGACAGGTGCGCCAGCACGTAGCTCAAACCCTCGGCCTCGCGGCACTGGAAGGTCGGCACGTTGTTCAGGATCGGCTTCTCGCCGAGATAGAACTCGATCATCTTCGGCACGTAGGGGTAGACCGACTTGTCGTCGGCGATGCCGGTGCCGATGGCATTGGCCAGCGTCACGTTGCCGGCGCGGTAGGCGTCGAGCAGACCGGCACAACCCAGCGTCGAATCGGCGCGAAAAGCGGTCGAGTCGACGAAGTCGTCGTCGACGCGGCGGTAGATCACGTCGATGCGCTTCGGTCCCTGCGTGGTGCGCATGTAGACAAACCTGTCCTTGACGAACAGGTCCTTGCCCTCGAGCAGCTCGATGCCCATCTGCTGCGCCAGGAAGGCATGCTCGAAGTAGGCGCTGTTGTACATGCCCGGCGTCAGCAGCACCACCGTGGGCTCGCTGGCGGCGGCGGGCGCCACGGCGCGCAGCGTCTCGAGCAGCAGGTCGGGATAGTGCGCCACCGGTGCGACGCGGTGCTGGCTGAACAGTTCGGGGAACAGCCGCATCATCATCTTGCGGTCCTCGAGCATGTAGCTCACGCCGCTGGGCACACGCAGGTTGTCTTCGAGCACGTAATAACTGCCGCTGCCGTCGGGGTTGGCGGCGCGCACGATGTCGATGCCCGAGATGTGCGAATAGACGCCGCCCGGCACATCGACGCCCATCATCTCGGGCCGGAACTGCGCGTTCTGCAGGATCTGCTCGGCCGGCACCAGCCCGGCGTGCATGATCTCCTGGCCGTGGTAGACGTCGTGGATGAAGCGGTTCAGCGCCGTCACGCGCTGGCGCAGGCCGGCATCCATCTCGACCCATTCGTGCTTGGGGATGACGCGCGGGATGAGGTCGAAAGGAATCAGGCGCTCGGTGCCGCCGTTGGCCGAGCCCGCGTCCTCGTCCTTGGCGCCGTACACCGCGAAGGTGATGCCGACGCGGCGGAAGATCATCTCGGCTTCTTCACGACGGGCCTGCATGGTGGCGCCGGGCTGGCGGTCGAGCCAAGCCTTGTAGCGACGGTACTGTTCCCGCACCTCCGCCGAGGGGCCGTGCATTTCGTCGAAGGGGGACTTCATGGCGGGTTCGTCTCCAGGTCTTCAGTCCGTGGGTCAGGGGTAGCAACAACCGGGCCCGTCCCGGCAGTGACTTCGGCCGTGGTCACCGCCACGCGCAGCGTGTGTCGCCCGCCGCCGCGGATGACGCCGTGCAGCGGCGTCACGTCGCCGAAATCCCGGCCCACGGCCAGGCGCACGTGGCTGCTGCCGGGCACCAGGTCGTTGGTGGGGTCCAGGTCCAGCCAGCCCGCACCCAGGCCGCTGTCGGGCACGCCCGGCGTGCCGGGGCACCACACCTGCACCCAGGCATGCGTGGCGTCGGCACCCACCAGCGGCTCGGCGCCCTCGGCCGGGCTGGTCAGCAAGTAGCCGCTGACGTAACGCGCCGGCAAGCCCAGCATGCGCAGCGCACCGACCATCAGGTGGGCGAAGTCCTGGCATACGCCGCGGCGCTGGTCGAAGGCCTGGGCCAGCGGCGTGTCGATGTCGGTGCTGTGGCTTTCGTAACGGAAGTCGGCATGCACCCGGTGCATCAACGCTAGGGCCGCCTGGGCCAGCGGCCGACCAACGGGGAACAACGGCGCGGCGTACTGGCGCAAGGCGGGCAACCGCGGCACGTAGGGCGAGGGCAGTGCGTATTCCACGGCCGGCAGCAGCGGCGCACGAGCCACGTACTGCAGGCTGCGGGCGACCTCGTCCCAGGCGGGGGACCGGTCGGCGTCGAGTCCGTCGAAACGGGGCGTCACCCGAACCCGGCTGGCGGCGCGCACATGCAGCCGGGTGTGCGGCCGGGCCAGGCTGAAGTGACACTGCGGGTTGCCCATGCCGTCGACGCTGTCGCGCCGCTGGGCCGGCGGGGGCTGGATGTCGAGCTGGAAGTGCAGCAGCTGCTGGTGCTCGTCGTGCAAGGGCTGCAGGTGGGCCTGGTGGTGGGCCAGCGACACCGCGCTGGCGTAGCCGTAGCCCGTCTCATGGAGGATGTCGAGCTCGCGCACCGGCTGGGCCTGGGGCTGGTCAGAAAGTTGACTGCTCATACCCGCTGGTCCTGGCCCTGGGCCAGGGTGAAATAGCGGCTGCCCACGCCGTCGGCCAGGCGGGCGGCGGTGGCGGCCAGGGCGGCGGTCAGCTCGAGCAGCACTTCGGCGATGCGCCCGTCGTCTGCGCCGCGCAGCGATTCCAGCGTCAGCCCGGCGCCGTCCGCGGGCAGCTCGGCCAACAGCGGCTGCAAGGCGTCGGGCCCGCCCGGCAGCTTGGTCGTCTCGTTGCGCAACCGGCGCACCACGCCCGCCAGGGCGCGCGGGTTGGAGCTGTCCAGCACCAGCAGGTCGGTCAGTGCCAGCAGGTCTTCACGGCGCTGGTAGCGGGCGCGAAAGGTGATGACGCTGTCGAACAATTCCAGCACCAGGTCGATGCCTGCGGCGGTGTTCAACGCGTCGGCAGCCACGAAGGCCTGCAGCGTGGCCGACAGGCCGATCAAACGTTCGAGCAACCGCCCCACGGCCAGCAGGCGCCAGCCGTGGTCGCGCGTCATGCGGTCGGTCTGCGTGCCCGTCACGGCGGCCAGCTTCAGGGCCACGCTGTCCAGGGCGGGCAGCACCTGGGGGTAGGTGGGCAGGCCGTCCTGCGGGTCCTGCAGCGCGCTGGCGAAGTCCTCGCGCAGGGCGCGTATCAGGCCCCATTGCTCGGGCGACAGCCGTTCGCGCAGCACGTGGCCGCTGCGTTCCAGGGCGGCCAGGTTGTAGGCCACGCTGTAAGCGCCCTTCTCAACGCCCAGGCCGGCCAGCACCGCGCATTCGAACAGGTGCGGCGCCTGCACCAGGGTGGGCACGCCCGCGGGCGCCAGACCGGTATTCACGGCCAGCCCGGACAGCGCCTGCAGCATCGCCGGCGTGGCGTCGTTGTCGGCGTTGACGAGCATCAACGTGGCGCGCGCCAGCCGCACCAGGTGTTCGGTGCGCTCGGTGTAACGGCCCAGCCAGAACATGCTTTCTGCGGTGCGGCTGCTGACCGGACCGCGCCGGCGCGCGACGTCGTCCACGTTGAGCCGCTGCGGCAGCATCGAGAAGGTGTCGACCGGGCCGTCGGTGAGCACCCAGGTGTCCAGGCTGCTGCCGCCGCGCTGCATCGAGACGCTGCTGTCCTCGCGCTGGGCGACGCGCGTCATGCCGCCGGGCAACACGTGCCAACGCCCGCCGCCGTCGGCGATGGCGTACACCCGCACCATGGCCGGGCGCGGGAACAGGGCGCCTTCGCTCCAGATCGGTGCGCGCGAGGAACGCAAGCGGCCCTGCACCGTCCAGGCGTCGGGGTCGGCGGCGATGTCGGCCTCGGCCGGCTCGTGGACTTGCGAGGTGCGGCCGCCGTGCGGGAAGGTGCTGCGCAGAAACTTGTTTTCGAGCTTGCCGGCCACGTCGCGCCGGGCTGCGGCCTCACCGCACCACCACGTGGGCAGGGCGGGCAGCAGGAGCTCTTGTCCTGTGAGGCGGCGGGCGATGGCCGGCAGGAAACCCTGAATCGCCGGCGACTCCAGAAAGGCGCTGCCCAGGGCGTTGGCCATCACCACCGTGCCGGCGCGCGCGGCCTGCAGCAGCCCAGGCACGCCCAGGGCCGAGTCCGGACGCAGTTCCAGCGGATCGCACCAGTCGTCGTCCAGCCGGCGAAGCACGCCGTGCACGGGCTCCAGGCCTTCGACGGTTTTCAGGAAGAGGCGGTCGCCGCGCACCGTGAGGTCGCCACCCTCGACCAGCGGCACACCCAGGTAGCGCGCGAGGTAGGCGTGTTCGAAGTAGGTCTCGCTGTACGGGCCGGGCGTCAGCAGCACGACCCGCGGCGCGCCGTCGCCCAGGCGCGCGGCCACGGCCTTGGCGGCAAGATCCAGCGTGTCCAGCAGGCAGCGGTAGCTGCTGGCGATGCGCTGCACGCGCAGTTCGCGGAAGGCATCGGGAAACTGCCGCGCCACAACGATGCGGTTGTGCATCACGTAACCCAGCCCCGAGGGGCCTTGGGTGCGCTGCGCCACCTGCCACCAGCGGCCATCGGGGCCGCGCGCCAGATCGAAGGCGACGATGAAGAGGCGCAGGCCTTCGTCGCTGCCGCCTGGGCCCTGCGCACCTGCGGGCCCGGGCGGCATCTTCACGCCCACCATGGGCCACAGCCAGCCCGGATGGCGCAGCAGCAAAGCCGGCGGCAGCAGGCCTTCGTGCAGCAGGCACTGGCTGCCCGGGCCGGTGCCGTACAGATCGGCCAGCACACGCTGCTGCAACTCGGCACGCTGGGCCACGCCGGCCTCGATGCCGGCCCATTCCCTGGCCTCGATCAACTGCGGCAGCAGTTCCAGGCTCCACGGCCGTGAGGCCGAGGCCACCGCCGGGTCGTCGCTGAAGACGTTGTGCGTGACGCCGTCTTGTTGGATACGCTGCGCCACCTGGCCGACACGGCGGTCGAGCTCGTCGCCCAGCCCTTCAGCGCCGGCCTTCGCGTCATGAGCGGGCAGCGCTTGGGCGAAGCGCTTCCAGGCCGGGCGCAGCTGACCGTCGGGCTGGCGCAATTCGTCCCACACGCCGGGCTCGGCGGGCAGGGCGCGGTTCAGCAGCGTGTGTGCGCCACCCGCACCCGCACCCGCTGCAGGGGCAGCCTCGAAAGGCAACGAGCTTTGCGACTGGGTCTGCGCCATGCGTGGGGTTCAGGAACGGCGCTTAGACACGCAGGTCGATGGTGAAGGGGTGTTCCAGGCTGGGCACTGCGGGCTTCACGTCCATGCGCCCGGGCGTGTGGCCGAAGCGGAAGAAGCGCGCCAGGCGGCGGCTCTCCGCTTCATAGGCATTCACCGGGAAGGCGTCGTGGTTGCGGCCGCCGGGGTGGGCCACGTGGTAGCGGCAGCCGCCCAGGCTGCGTGGCCCCGATGCGTGCCAGCTGTCGACGATGTCGAAGGTGAGCGGCGCGTGCACCTTGATC
>ENA-OFCE01000443-OFCE01000443.1-metagenomes-genome-assembly--contig:-NODE-443-length-27263-cov-7.828396_pt1 | contig 27263 bp, 20 predicted proteins | sample MGYA00153388_OFCE01 | MGnify analysis MGYA00153388 | reverse complement strand
GAAACACCAAACCCTTGCATCCCTAAGCGTCTATGACTTGTGGGTAATGCATAGCTCTCAGAGGGAGGTGGCAGCGAAGCTGTCGGAGGGAGTACTCCACGGATGTTTATGTATAGAATTATACCTTAGTTATCGATAGAACCCGGAGGAATTGCCATGAAAAAGAAAACAATCCTTTGTGCTGTTTTAATAATCCTCTTTCAGTTCCTGCTGTCAGGGTGTGGTGAGGCTCGCACCCTGTTTAAACGCTTGCCGGGAGAAAAGACGCAGCAGGCTTTTAAAACAGGTCCCGGAGGCTCTGCAAAATCCGAAGCCCAGTATAACAATATGGCAGTGGTCATTGACACGGTGGTAGATGTTTTTGAAGAGGCAGACACCAAATCCCGGAGAATCTCCCAAGCCCTCTATAACCAGCCCTTGCAAATAATAGAGGAGAAGGATTACTGGACAAAAGTGAAGCTTGTGGATGGGTGCACGGGCTGGATCAAATCCAAATACCTGGACCGGGACTGTACCAGTATCATGGCTTCCAATTACAATTTCAGGATCATCGTGACGGCTAAGACGAAAAACATTCGCTGGGGAGCGGGGAATAATGTCGTCGCGAAGGATGTAGTTATGGGTTCGGAATTCTACACACAGGGAAAGCGGGATGGAGGCTACGAAGTGGCTTTGCCCCAGGGTCAAAAAGGCTGGATTGATGTAAGCGGAACGATAGAATTGGAGGCGGCTGGCCAAATTCCAAAGACAGCAGCACTGGATTTTATTACTACGGCAGACAAGTTCCGCGGGGTGACGTACCAGCTTGGGGGAATCAGCAGCTGGGGTGTTGATGCTTCAGGACTTACCTATATTTGTGCAAAAATCAATGGACTGAACTTGCCCAGGGAAGTCAGCGCGCAATGTGAGGCAGGCAGAGAAGTAAAGCTGGAAGAGGCAGCGGCAGGAGATTTGATTTTTTTTAGCACAAACGAGGATCAAAAGGATATTTCCCATGTAGGTATTTTATTGGGGGACGAAAAGTTTCTTCATGCAAACAAATCGAAGGGCATGGTGGCCGTAAACATGCTGAGTGAAAGCTACTACCAGAAAAGAATCGTAGGAATCAGAAGGATATTTGAATAATAAGACCTATAAAAAGGAGTAATGGTTTGAAAACCATTACTCCTTTTTATGTTAAAGTATACGGGATATAGGATGATGTGAGGAAAGGATAAAAAACATAGTTTACATAAAACTTCAAAATCTGTGAATATTTTATTGTAAAAAACAAAAAATAGTATCGAATCGTACGTTTTTCCAGCAAGTTTTTGAAGGGAGGTAAAAAGGTTTGAAAGCTGCAAAAAGAATTGCAATATTTATTTTCTTATTTACCTGGATCATAACAGCAATAACCGGTGGACAGGTGGTCGGTACCGGATCATCTCCTGCCCTGCACCCGGGTAGTGCGGGGAGCGAAGTGAAAGAACTGCAGCAAAGGTTGAAGAATTGGGGCTACTATGAAGGTGTAGTAGATGGAAGTTACGGACTGGATACCTTCATGGCTGTAAAGGATTTTCAAAGAAGCTGGGGAATCAGTCCGGACGGCGTTGCTTCCAGGGATACACTTATGGCAGCAGGGATGTCAAAATTCTTTTACAGAAACGAAGCCTTTGCACAGGGAAGTGGTGTCAGTGAGGAACAGTTGCTGGCAAGAGCGATTAACGGAGAGGCCAGAGGCGAACCCTACGAAGGGCAGGTTGCGGTGGGCGCTGTTATCTTAAACAGGACAAGAGACTCCAGATTCCCCAAAACCGTTGCCGGAGTTATATACCAGCCGGGAGCATTTACCGCTGTGGACGATGGACAGATCAACGTGCCCATTGATCCGAATTCCACAGTAGTAAAAGCCGCAAGAGATGCATTGAATGGATGGGATCCCACCTACGGATGTCTATACTACTGGAATCCCGCTACAGCAACCAGCAGTTGGATATGGAGCAGGCAGATCAAGGCAAGAATAGGAAAGCATTATTTCGGAATATAGGAAGAGGGTGTTACATTGGGTATAAGAGAAAAATTACTGGATTTTAAAAGAAGACTTTCAGACAGAAGGATGTACAGTATTGTTATCGTGGTTATTGCAGCTGTCGGTATATGGGGAATCATTCAGTACAAGCATGCTGCAAACCTGAGGCAGGAACTGGATAATCAGTATAACAGGGCCTTCTTTGATATGACAGGATACGTAAACAACATTGAGACCCTGCTTATGAAATCGATGATTACCTCCACCACCGACAGGACGGCAGCCATACTGCAGGAAGCATGGAGACAAGCCAATATGGCACAGGAGAATTTGGGACAGTTGCCTATTTCACAGCATACACTGGCCAATACCTCAAAATTCCTGACACAGGTGGGAGATTTGGCCTATGCGCTGAATAACCAGAACCTGGAGGGAAAGCGGATGTCCAATGAGCAGTATGGAACCATCGAACAGCTTCACGGTTTTGCCGTTACTCTCAGAGACAGCTTAAATGACTTGCAGACGCAGCTTACCAGTGGGAGGATGCAGTGGGAAAAACTGGCCAATAAAGGGACTCCTTTATTTAATAAAACCTCGCAGAACGTGAACATGAAGCAGGTAGAGAATATCGACAAGACCTTTCAGGATTATCCCACGCTCATCTATGATGGGCCTTTTTCCGATCATATGGTTACTGTGGAGCCCCGGGGAGTAACAGGAGATCAATTAAATTCAGAGCAGGCCAAGCAAAAGGTAGTGGACTTTTTTGGTGCAGATAAGGTAAACCAGGTTTCAGACAATGGAAGAAATGACGCAGGCCCCATCAATACCTATAGCTATAAGGTGACATTCAAGGGGGCCCCGGATTCACAGTTTGCAACCATCGATGTAGCTCAAAAAGGCGGCAGTACCTTTATGATGCTGAATAACCGGGCAGTGACGCAGGAAAATCTCAACATGGATCAGGCAAAACAGGTGGGAAGAGAGTTTCTTGAATCCAGGGGCTACAAAGGGATGGCGGATACGTATTATCTGAAGGAGGATAATACGGCGGTAATCAATTACGCATACAAGCAGGATAATGTCATAATATATCCGGATCTTATCAAGGTAAAGGTTGCTCTGGATAACGGTGAGATCGTAGGTTTTGAGGCAAAGAGCTACCTGTCGGCCCATGTACAGCGGAAGATTCCGAAAGCAAAGGTCACGGAACAGCAGGCCAGAGCCGTTATAAACCCCAAAATGCAGGTACTTAGTACGGGAATGGCGATGATACCGACCAATTATAAAACAGAGATTTTTACCTATGAGTTTAAGGGAAAAATGAATGACAGAGATTTTCTGGTTTATATCAATGCAGAAACAGGTAAGGAAGAGCGAGTGCTTATGATTATTGATACACCGAATGGAGTATTGACCATGTAAGTGGAACGGAAAAAAGCCGGGCGAAAATGCCCGGCTTTTTTTACTGCATTTTGGAGCGATCATGTGATTGAGAGAATTGCGTAACGTAAAATGCATTAAAACCGATAATTTGTGTTAAGAAAAAAATAAATTTTACCTTTAAGTGTTGAATGTGCAAGCAGATATGAAAGGTGTCCTTTCGGAAGTCCCTTCCCCCAAAAAGTAAGAGAAAGTAAGAAATGAGTAAGCCCCATGTAAGAAGTGGAAGGTAGAATAAATAATTGAAGGGGCGATATGAATGGAAAATCAGACTGTAGAAACTAAAATGCTTACAGGAAAACTAGGGGGGAGAATCATGAGTAGGATAGTAAGGAGCTTTACTTTGGGAATGGCAGTAGTAGCGATGGTATTTAGTTTGTTATATGATAGTAATACGGTTATGGCAGAAAGTAGAACTTCAGATAGTAGAAGTGTAGAAGCGTTTAAAAATAAGCTGGATAAATTAGTACCGGATGCGCAAAAGCGGTATGGAGTTCCCGGTGCAGTCATAGGCATCATTCAAAGTGGAAAAGTTCAATTTATCTTAAACTACGGACTGGAGGATAAGGAGCAAAGAAAAGCAATAAACGACAACACAGTGTTTCAGGTAGCATCTATGTCAAAAAGCTTAACAGCCTGGGGAGTAATGAAATTGGTAGAAGAGGGTAAAATATCCCTTGATGACCCTGCCGAGAAATATTTGACCCGCTGGCATTTACCGGATTCTAAGTTTAATAAGGATGAGGTGACAATAAGAAGACTATTAAGTCATACCGCAGGTTTATCAGTGCATGGGTACCTGGGAATAAAACCTGGGAAAAGGATTCCTACAATAGAAGAATCCCTGTCAGGGAAGGGCTTTCTACGTGAACCACTGGAAATTGTTATGCAGCCGGGAAGTGAGGGTAGCTATTCCGGAGGAGGATATACCCTTTTGCAGTTAATTGTTGAAGAGGTAACCGGTATGACCTTTAACCAATACATGGATAAAGAAATTTTAAAACCGTTAGGGATGAAAAGCAGTTCGTTCAGCAATGATTTTACGGATAGTAACATGTCAAAAGCATACGGGTACTTTGGACAAAAGCTTCCGAATTTTAATTTTACCGAAGAGGCTGCCGCAGGACTTAAGACCACAATGCCTGATTTCTTAAATTTTGTTTTATCCAACATGGATGGCAGTAAGGGTGAGGCCAGAGGAAGAGGTATCTTAAAAAGCGAAAGTATAGATTTGATGCATACGCCAATAAAATCAGGTTCCGGTTTAGGCGTTTATTCAAAAGAGTTATCGGATGGGAGTACTTTTTTATATCACAGCGGTGATAACAGGGGATGGCATTCCGTCTACGGATTTATTCCCGAGAGGAGGGACGGAATCGTTGTATTTACGAATAGCGATAATGGGATAGATTTGAGGCAGGATATATATAATTTTTGGATAGAGTATGAAACAGGAACCTTGCCGGAGCAGTACCAAGCTATGGAGAAATCCAGGAATACTCATTTCGCTGTAGCAGCAGCTTTAACAATTGCACTGGCAGTATACCTTCTATTTTTTATGATAAAATTAAAGCGGGGCAATAGAATATTTATTTTAAGAAAAGAAGGGAAATCTTTCCTTAAGCCATTTATAAGACTTTTAATTCCATTGTTTGCAGGAGGCGCTCTTTACCATATCTTATATAAGGTGGACATATTGCAGCTTCAAGGTGGCCTTAAGAATATTGCCGGTTGCATTTTAGTATGGCTGATGGTTTTATTTATAACGGGTTTTTTCCCAAAAAACGTAAGGAAAAGTAAAAGTTCTTAATTATGTCCGCTGACAGAATGAAGGCTTTAAATGGTATAAGCCTTCATTCTTATGCTTTATAGATATGTTATAATATAATTATAATATAAGTAAGCAATTCCATAGGTTAAAAGTATAGCAGACACTGGAGAAAGCCAGATTACTTTGAACAGGAGGCTTATATGAAAAAGAGTATTTTAATTATAGATGATGATGTTGAACTATGCAGATTGCTTAAGAAATGTATGGAAACTGAAGGATATGAGGCAGAGATTGCACATAATGGAATAGAAGGTTTGAAGTTAATGAGGGATCATGAGTATCATTTGATTATCCTCGATATTATGATGCCGGGGATGGATGGGATCTCTACCCTGGCTCACATCAGAAGAACTAAAAATACACCTGTATTAATGCTTACGGCAAAGGGCGACGAAATGGATAAGGTATTGGGTCTTAGGTCAGGAGCGGATGACTATATCACAAAACCTTTTAGCTTATCCGAGTTAATGGCAAGGGTCCAATCCTTAATTCGTCGATACATGATATTAGGCGCCGCACCGGAAAATCCCAATTCCATGGCTTTTGGACCTCTTGTGATTTATCCTGCACATATGCGGGTGACTTACAATAATCAGGATATTACACTTACTGGAAAAGAATATGATTTACTATACTTCCTGGCGTCCAATTCCGGACAAATTTTTACCAAGAAGCAGATATATCAAAATGTATGGCAGGATGAATATGCTTATGATGACAACAATATCATGGTTCATATTAGGCGGTTACGTAAAAAAATCGAGCCGGACCCTGATAAACCGGTATATATTTTAACGGCTTGGGGTATGGGCTATAAGTTTAATGGAGATGCAAAAAATGAATAGAGTAGGCATATGGTCTATAAGCATACTTATAATGATTTTCGTTTTTTTTACTTACCGTGAGTGGAAGTATAGACGCCGAATTCGGGAGATTTCGGATACCTTGGAGGAGATTATTGCAGGCAATGAAAATCTCAAGATTCATGTTGGATATAAAGATCCCATTGCTCCCTTAGTATTTAAAATTAACCGGTTAGTAGATTTTTACGAAAACGATAAAGTAAAATCATTTAAAAGAGAGCGGGCAAGAAGGCAGATGCTGTCGAATCTATCCCATGATGTGCGCACTCCATTGACATCCGTTTTAGGATATCTGGATGCACTATGTGGTAACATGGCTGGTGAAGAAGCGGATGAATACTTAAATATTGCAAAAAATAAGGCGTATGAGCTAAAAGAGTACATTGACGAGTTGTTTACAGTTGCCAGAATAGATGCTGACGAAATACAGCTGGTTTTTGAACCAATAGACTTGTTTGAGTTTCTACGCAGCGAACTTATTGGTTGGGTCCCGGAGTTGCAGCAAAAAAATATAACCCTGGAAGTTGAAATTCCTGATGAGGAATGTTTTATAACAGCTGATCAACATGCATTGATCAGAGTTTTTAATAATTTGCTACAAAATGCTCTGCGTTATGGCGGTTGCAATCAATTTATAGGAGTATGTGCATGGGCTGATGACGCTTACGCCTTTTTTCAGGTATGGGACAAGGGTCCTGGACTTTCTAAAGATGAAATATCTAGAGTTTTTGAACGTCTTTATAAGGGTGATTCCTCAAGGTCAATGAAAGGTCATGGCTTAGGGCTTGCGATAGCAAAGGAACTTGTACAGAAGATGAACGGAACAATTTTTATGGAAAGCACTCCACATACTAAAACCTTTGTGCAGGTATCTTTACCAAAAAGTAAGAGAAAGTAAGAAATATGTAAGTTCCCTGTCAGAAGTACCAGGTAGAATAAATATATAGTTAAATAAATAAGTAATACAAGGAGCTATATGGATGGGAAACTGGATTTTAGAAACGAAAGCGCTTACCAAAAAGTACGACAGGCAAATCGTTGTAGATAATATAAATCTCCATGTCCCCAAAGCAAGTATTTATGGACTTTTAGGGCGCAATGGTGCTGGGAAAACCACTACACTCCGAATGATCATGGGGTTGGTTAAACCCACTTCAGGGGATGTTGAAATCTTTGGGAAAAGCATACAGGGAAATTTGAAACCAATTTATTCCCGCATTGGATCAATTATTGAAACACCGGGGTTTTATCAAAACCTAACCGGCAGCGAAAATTTGGAGATACTGGCACGACTACGTGGAATCCACCGTTCAGATGCAATACAATATGCTCTTTCGAGGGTAGGACTGCAAAATGAATCGCGTAAAACAGTATCCCGGTACTCTTTAGGAATGAAGCAAAGGTTGGGAATTGCAGCCGCTATTATGCATGAACCGGAATTATTGATTTTGGATGAACCGATTAACGGTCTTGATCCTATTGGCATACAGGAAATGCGAAATTTTTTCGTGAATTTACGTGAAGAAAAGCATGTAACTATTGTTATTTCCAGTCATATCCTCAGTGAGATTGAACAGTTAGCAGACCATATTGGGGTTATTCATGAAGGAAGACTTCTTGAAGAAATCACTTTCGAGGAGATTAAGAAAAAAAATCGTAAATACGTGGAGTTTCAAGTATCCAACCAGAATAAAGCAGCGATGCTAATAGAGAATAATCTTCATACCGTTGATTTTGAAGTTCATGAAAAAGGAATTATCCGTATATACTCAAACTTAGGACAGCAGGGGAAGCTTAATAAAGTGTTTGTGGAAAATGACATTGAAGTATCAAGGATGGTTACAAGTGAAGACACACTGGAAGACTATTTTGTAAAATTGATAGGGGGCGGCGTAAATGGCTGATCTTTTATACACAGAACTGTTGAAGCTTAAACGGTCTAAGATGTTTTTGGTTAGCATTTTGGGATCAGCAGCGGTGCCTTTTATGTGTTTTATAGGCTTTTTGAATAAAAGGGGTAAAAGCCCCGATGTACCCATTCAGTTTAGTGAAGTTTTTTCTGAAACCAACATGTATATTGTTCTTCTAATAGGAGTCCTTCTATATGGGGTTATTGCTTCCTACCTTTTCAACCGTGAATATATTGAAAATACATTAAAAAGTTTATTAACCATTCCAGTATCAAAAGTAAGCTTTATGCTGAGCAAATTCATTATGCTGTTAATTTGGATCATGACATTGACCATAGTGTCATGGGGGCTTACTTTAATGTTGGGACTGGTAGGAGATTTTGAAGGTTTGAATAGTACAGTATTAGCGGAATCACTTAAGCAATTTGTTATAGGAGGAGGTCTCCTTTTCCTGGTAGTGACCCCAGCTATATTTATAACACTTGTGTCTAAGAATTATGTACCAGGCATCGTATTTAACACTGTCATAACCATGGTAAACGTCATGATGATAACCTCGGAATATAGAGCTTTATATCCCTGGGCAGGGGTATGGGTTATCGTAAACAATATGGTTGTTCCGGAATATCCTGTAGAATATACCTATATTTCTATTTTCACTACATTCATAATAGGTTTTATAGCAACAATGATCTATTTTAGAAAGGAAGATATTTGACTCTTTCCTAACAACTATTTCAAATGCAACTTTACTTTTGCCAGTTTTTTAAAAAACTGAGTTTATATAAGATTCTCCATTATATGGGTGCCTTTAGTTTAAGTGAAGAAATCTATGGAAGTATTTTCTTCACTTTTAATTTATGCACCCCAATTATATGCTTTAATTTACATAATCTACGTGTTACAATAAAAGTATCGTGATTTTATTTGATTTGAATGCAAAAAAACCTTTTAAAAATTTTTTGCGCCCCTATCGTCAAAGAACGGGTTTTTCCTAAATATAATAAAAATAGAGAGCAATATCAATGGGGATATTACGATGCTAATGTTGAAAATGAAAAAAGCAGGTCTGCTGGCCCTCTCGATAGGGTTGGCATTTATGGTTTCCCAGGCTGGCTTGGGAAGCAGTCTTTATGATCAAAAGACTTCTGCTCGGATGAGGAGAAGTGTGAATGATGTACAGGAGCCCGAGGTATTGAAACATCGGAATGCGGCAAAAAGAGTCAGCTTTTCCGATCTCAGGTCCGAGGACTGGTATGCTTCGGATATTGAGTGGCTGGCAAAGCAGGGACTGGTCAACGGCTATGAAGATGGGACTTTTAGACCGGGTAAAAAGATTACCGTAGGTGAATTTTTAAAGCTCCTTCTTGTCACCGTCGGTGAGAAGGTGGAAGTACAGGAAGAGACCGACTGGTACGAAAGCTATGCAAAAAGGGCTGAAGAACTTGGTGTAATCGCGAAACGGGAGAGCTATAACTATGAAGCCGTCATTAGCCGCACGACCATGGCGAAGATGGTCTACAATCTGTTGAAGCTCTCACAGAAAAAGGGAGAAGGAGCGATTCTGGCGGATGTTTGCGCTGCCGATCTGAACTGGGTTGAAACCGTGTTTAACGAATGCCTGATGCGTGGATTCATGACCAACAGCGGGCAGGTTGTATTTAGGCCGAATCAGGCTGCAACCCGGGGGGAAGCCTGTGCAGTTATAGCACGAGTACTGGACTATCGAAGGAATCCCCTAAACAGCGGGAAAACAAAAGTTCTGAATCAGGCATCCCAGCAGGAAGACAATAAATCCGCAAACCTCATTATCCATAAGGAGGTAGCTCCTGCCGCAAAAGAAATTCCGGTACTCATGTATCATCATATCTTGCGGAAAGAGGAGAACAAAAACTTTAAGAATAACTACTCCGTCATCTCATTGGAAGAATTCGAGAGCCAGATGAAGCTGTTGTATGAAAAAGGATTCTATACCATGACCCCTTATGAAATGGAGAAGTTTCTAAAGAAGGAAATCAACCTCCCCGATAAAAGTGTACTGATTACTTTTGACGACGGCTACCTGAGCAATTATCTCTATGCCTATCCCATATTAAAAAAGTATGGCTTCAAAGCGACGCTTTTTGTAGTTACTTCAGCAATCCGTGAGACCCCGCAGAAGTTCAACCCGGACCAGCTAAACTTTATTAGCTGGGAGGAAATCAACAAGAGCGTGGATGTATTTGATTATGCAAGTCATACCCATGCAATGCACAATCAGGATAAGGGAATGGGATTTCTGGTAACAAAGCCTGAGAGTGAGGTAAGGCAGGATATTAAGCGCAGCAAGGAGTTACTGGGGTTGGACTATTTTGCCTATCCTTACGGGCAATATAATGCAAAGACCATCGCCATTCTGCAGGAAGCCGGTTTCAAGCTGGCCTTTACTACGAAGGAGGGAAATGTTACGCAGGAAAGCAAGCCTTTCGAGTTGGGAAGGTACTACATGAACCCGGGAAGGGATCTTTCGGGCATTCTCCGAAAAGTATATCCGGACTTTGATAAATAAGCATAAATTACAGCTCCTGAAGGCCCAGGGGCTGTAATTTTTCACTTTTAATGGAGTCGAATACGTGTTAGAATAGTTTAATATCGGAAAACATAGTATATAGATATCCAACTTTAGACTTGAATTGATCCAGTGGCAAAACTGCCCCAAAACCCGGGCATTTTTACCTCTGGAAATTATAAGGTGTAAAGTTAGATATCTGTAAGATATGATTTGATATACTTTATACGGCAGAAGCATGGAGGTTTTTTATATGTTGGAAAATTCACAGGGGGAATCTGTCAGGAGTTCCAGGCCGACGATACGGCAGGTATCCATTCTCTATTTTATTACCATTCTGCTGTTTCTGGTGATTGGTTCCAGAGTGCAGCATCGGGAATTTTACTCGGGGGTACTGATTACGGAATTCCTTCTGGTAATGGCTCCGGCGCTGGGGATGCTTTTCCTCTACCGGTACGACATCCGGAACACTCTACGGATTCACCGGGTAGGGCTTCTTAACCTGTTTATCATATTTTGCATCATGCTGTTCTGCATTCCCATCATCAGCATATTGAATCTTGTAAATCTGTCCATCATCAAGCAGATTTTTGGAAGGGTTTTGATACAGCCGGTTCCGGTTGCCACAAATGCCCTGGAGCTATTGATTAATGTACTGGTGATCGGCGGGTCCGCCGGAATCTGTGAAGAAGTTCTGTTCCGTGGAGTGGTTCAAAGGGGATTTGAGAGATTGGGCGTTGTCAAAGCCATCCTCATTACCTCTTTCCTCTTCGGGCTGATGCATGTGGACTTTCAGAAGCTTTTAGGAACCTTTTTACTGGGTGGTTTAATCGGATTTATTGTATACAGGACAAATTCCTTGTTTGCAGGAATGTTTGCCCATTTTTGCAATAATTCCCTGGCAGTATTGATTTCCTATGCTGCAAGCAAGCTAATGAACAGGATGCAGTCTTCCGGATTGAATCCCGGCCAGTCCGGAACCTCTCCGGCGGATATATCCTCTTTATTTGAAATGCCCACCATGCAGTTAGTGGCAGTCATCATCGTCTGGGGGGTTATATTCCTTGCCTGCGCCGCCTTTCTGGCAGGACTGATGATTGCTTTAATCAAAAATACGGAGCAGAAAGTGGAATGGGTTCGGAAACCTGCGGAAAAAGCAGATATCAGAGGTATGGTTTGGCTTTTGCCGCCATTTCTTCTGATTGGGGCAATCTATGTTGCCCAAGGCTTTGGTTTACTGGGAATAAAGAATGAGGCCCTTAATACGGTACTCAGATTCATAGGTATCAGATAAAGAACCTGGTGGCAATGCCACCAGGTTCTTTATCCAGCGTTTATTTAGTACTTTCCTTCACTTTTTTCAGCCTGCGAATATCTTCCCCTGCCAACCGGAACATGTCAAAGCCTCCGATAATCCGGGATGCAACTCTTTCCGAATAATATTCATATAACTGCCGTGCTTCAATATTGGTTGAAATAATGGTTTTGCAAGGCCTTGTAAGATTGTTAAGCTGCCGGGTATTCAGTATGGTTAGGAACTCTGCGAACCGGGAAGCACTGGGAGGTTCGGTTCCCAGGTCATCAATGATCAGCAGTTCTACCTCCAATATGTTTCGATACCGGGTATCCATGTACCCTTCTTCGGTAAAGGCTTTAACCTTGTGTTCATTCACAATATTGAACAAGGTAGGCGCTGTTTGGTACAGTACAGTCCTTCCTCCGTTAATCAGCTCCATGGCGATGCAGTTCGAAAGGAAGGTTTTCCCTACCCCCGTGGGGCCGCTCAAAAACAGGTTTTTTTCCTCCGAATTTGAAAAGTTTTCAATAAAGCGGGTACAGCGTTCCCGGATACTCAGGATATTCTGCCGGGGTGAAATTTTTATGCCATATTTGGTTTCATTGACAACATCCGGGTAGAAGGCCTCATTGAAGGTGGAGAAATTCTCATTTTCCACCAGCTTCAGGTTGGATTCGCTGTACAGATGGCTAATAAGCTGCTGCTTGTAGCACACGCACTTTTCCGCTCCGCCGGAACCCTCGATATATCCCGTGTCCCTGCAATGGTTGCACTGAAAGCTGATTTCCAGATAATTGACCGGATAGCCGCCTTCCACAAGCAAGGCAAGCTTTTCAGCTCTGAGCTCGTCAATCCGGCCCAGGAGGCGGGTTGATGCATCTTCTGCCGAAATCATACCTTTAAGAATCATTTTATTATAGTGGATCCCGTTCAGCTTGATTTCCTCGTCAATATCCTGTATCCTGGGGAATTTGGCGTACACCTCGGATTTCTTTTCCTCCAGGTTATCATGGGCCGCTTTCTGCCGCTTATCATATTCAGTTTTTATAAGGTTATGTATACTTGCACTCATACGATCACCCTTGTCATCTGAAACAAACTGCCCGGACTTTTTGCGAACCCCTATCAGGATGTAGCAAAAGGACCGTCCATGCCATTTGTTTCAAGAAACTTATTTCTATGTAATAGGTTGGTTTTACGCGTTTTCATAGAGGCTGTCATAAAACTCGTCGTCATAATCCCTCTGCTTAAAGTTGCTGTGTTGAGGAACTGCAGACTCCTTGGCCTTTGGCTTCTTAGCAGCCGCCTGCTTCTTGGTGTTCATATAGGTAATGATCTCTTCCATGGTTTTAAGGCCGTTCTTATACCAATCCGTCACAATGTTATGGATATACTCAAAGCTTGGGTTGGTCCGGGTGGTAGTCCGTTTTAAGGCCAGTTCGATGATTTCAAAATCATACCCGTATTCTAAAACCCACTTTTCTATGTAATCCTGCTCATACTCCGTAAGCATTCTGTTAAACTTCAACTTTTTAGTGATATTCAGCTTTATATCCTTTAGTTTCTGGTACTCTACAAAGTATCTGTCCAGATCAAAGGAGTTTACTATGCTTTTGCTGTGCCAGCTGTCCGCTACCTTTGCGATATACCCTTTGGCCAGCCCCTTATGGTCATAACAGTGCTGGAAGAGGGCATACATCACATCCTCTTCGAATTTGTATTTGTCAAACCAGGCGTCGATGTCGGTATACCAGGAAGGCGGCATGATCCCCTGGAAAAAGGAGTTATTGATGGCGGAAATGATAGCATTGCGCTTTTTGTTGCGCTCGCTGCTTTGCAGGGCCTCTTCCGGCGTCGACGTAAGCTTGGGCCTGTATAGCTTGTTGATCTCTTTTTCCTTCAGGTCTACCAAAACTACACTGTTTTCCTTTCTGGATATTGCACCAACACTTTCAAGATAAGTGAGAGCGTCCTTTACCTTGTTTATATCGATTTCCAGCTTTTTTGACAGCTCTTCCGTAGAAGTCTGCTTGTTGTACTTGCCCATAAACAGGCAGTACAAATAAACCTTTACGCAGTCCCCATTCATGGAAGGCATATACTCTGTAATGAATATATCAGGTAAAAGTGTGTCCGAATACAATATTGACTTGTATGACTCAAAAAACATATGTTCCATTCCCTCACTCGTTTGTATATTTCTGTAGGATAAACATTATATCATATAAAATTGACATATAACAGGTATATTAAACCAATACTAGTGGATTGTAACCAAAAAGTTAGGAAAGTGTTAAGGAAATTTATTTTTATAGGAGAAAGAAGGAAGAAATTTAATTTTTCCTGAAACTAGTAGTTGATTTTTTCTTGGTTTTGTATTATCATAATATGTGTTCGTTAAATGTGCGCTCATAGCTCAATTGGATAGAGTGCTTGACTACGGATCAAGAGGTTGTGGGTTCGACCCCTGCTGGGCGCGCCAAAATAAGATTCCTGAATTTCAGGAGTCTTATTTTTTTGTTCTTACAGGTATACTATGAAGGATTCGCGGGGTCAACAGGCAGTTGCCATGCCAGGACCGGGAAATGTAAAGAAAAGGAGCGGCTGTATTTTTACAGGTTGCTACAGGGGCAAAAAGCGTCTTCTCAGGAAGAAATAGCTTTTTGCCCTGCAGAGTCTTTTCTCTGTCTATATTCCGTAGGAGTGATACCGGTAAACTTTTTAAACAGCCGTGTAAAATGCGTCGTATCATTAAAGCCGATATCAAATGTGATTTCTATTACGGACTTATTAGGCATATTTAATAATTCCTTGGCCTTATTAATTCTTATTTCTGTGCGGTAATCAACAAAATTAGCTCCCGTAGTGGATTTGAAAATCCTGCTGAAATAGCTGGGATTTAAACCGACTTTTCGGCTGACATCCTCCAGGGATATATTTTTATTGTAATTTTCCTCTATATACTTTTTTGCCAGGTCCACCGATTGGTAATCAACGCAAGCTTTCCTTGTACGCACGGCTTCTCCGATATGGAGGATTTCGTCCATAAACCATTTTTGAAGGGCTAATTTACCTGTGCCCTCGTATTTGGATATATCAATGAGAGGACGGTACCCCATCCTTGCCGATAATTTGCGTAATACAATTTCCAGAATTTCTTCCGCAGTTTTAATACAATAATTTGCTGGAGCATCCGCGCAGACCCTTTTAAAATCTTCACAGGCGCTTTCTATATCGGCTTTGGAACTTTCCCATAAACCGGATTCAAGCGTATAAATGATGGAATCAACTTTTTCCAGAGGCATGGTATAATTTTGTTGGTTTTTACTGCAAGTTCCGATTAGTGCCGAAATAACGGAGATAAAATTCTTATCGTTTAACGGTTTCAGCAAATAATCCTTAACTCCGTAGCGTAACGCTGTTTGTGCATATTTGAAGTCTTCGTAGCCCGAAACAATTAACGTGGTCATGGAGGGGTTGAGTTCCTTTGCTTTCTTACTTAGCTCCAGACCATCCATTTTAGGCATTTTTATATCACTGATTAAAAAGTCAAAGTCCCGGTTCTCGAGAAGGGTGACTGCTTCTTCTCCGTCATTTGCTTCCACAATATCTCGAATGGGTAAACCGGACTGTCTTAGAATTACACTCATACCTTCTCTTACTACAGGTTCATCATCTACTAATAAAAAGCTATACATTTTTCTTCTCACTCCCGATCTTCGACAGAATGTATTCGCGCCATACCACGATTCGGATTTTACAACCGCATTATCTATGGGATTTCCATATCATCATCACTCATGGAAGGCAGCGGCATCAGCATAATAACCGTCATTCCAAGGCCTTTCTTACCACTGATTTTTATTCCATATTCATTACCGTAGGCGAGTTTTAACCGTCGATGCACGTTCGACAGGCCAATGCCCCCTTTGCCGCCTCTTTCATTGGCGATAAATTCAAATTCCGGTATATCCCATTCAGGGCCGGCGCCATTGTCCGAGACTTCAATCACGAAAGAGCCGTTCTTTTCTTTTGCTTCAATCCAAATGGTATGTTGAAACTCGATGCCGTTCGGAAAAGCGTGATTAAAAATATTTTCGATTAAGGGTTGCAGTGTCAGCCTTAACATAGGATATTCAGCATATTTCGCCAGATTCCATTCGATTTTCGGCATGTTTCTCTGCCTGTAATTCTGGATCAAAAGGTAGTTCTCCACATGAAGGATTTCATCCTTTACCTTCACAGGCTCAAGCGGGTTTTGTACCGCATACCGGAACATATTTCCCAATGCATCGATCATTTCCTTGACCGGCTGCTTTTTATCCGTCAATGCATAGGTATTGATGGCACCCAGGGTATTGTAAAGAAAATGTGGATTGATCTGGGTCTGTAAAGCTTGCAGCTCGGCTTTTTTTTGAGCCAATTCCTCTTTCTGGTGCCGTAATTCCGCTTCATACACCGTTTCGATCAGTTCCGATACCTTTTCGACCATGACGTTGTATCCATGGATCAAATCCCCGATCTCATTGTGCGGCAGATTTCCTTCGATCTTTACCCAGTTTCCCTTTCCTACTTCCTTCATCACATGCTGAATTTTGCGTATGGGTTTAATGATGATGAAAACGATAAATACATAGCCAATAAAGATGGCCAGGGGAAAAGCGAACAAGGCAGACAGGACAATGGCGTTTCTCAGATTGTTCACCGGCTTGTTCAATTCCTTCAAGGGAACTGCCGTTATGGTTTTCCAACCTGTATAGCCGGAGGTACGGTAGACCACGAACTGCTCCGTTCCATCAATTTTACAGGTAAAGGAGCCGGAGTCCTGACTCAGATTGAGCATATCCGTGGTCTCACCTACATTTCTCCCAAGGTACTTGCTTTCAGGATGATAGATAAATTGGCCGTTCTGGTCGGTGATCCATATTTGCCCGCCTTTAAGGTCAACCTGCTTCCATATGGAGCCGAATTGCTGTGCTCCTATTTCCATAAAAAAGGTTCCGCTGGTTTTATTTGCATTATAAACTAATGATCGGCCTAAAAATACAAAAAACTGGTTGCTGTTTAGGGTACTGGATTCTCCTGTAGTACCCCGTATAACAAAGAGTTTGATGGAACCGTTAGTAGGAAGTGCCTGCTGCAGGTTTTCTATTTCCTTATGGTTCTTCCCCGAATCCGTCGTATAGACGTAACCGTTACTGCCGTAGATGCTGAACCATCGGATATAAGACTTCTGCATAAATATATCGTTGATGAAGGAATTGCTTGCCCAATTTTGAAACAAATAGCTGTCATAATCCGTGTAGGATTCGGCTGTAGTTATTTGCCGGACCTCTCTGGAAGAGATGATACGGAGGGACAGCCAGTCGTAATCACGAATAATGGTATCCATCTGGTTGCTCACATTTAGAACAATTTGACCCAGGTATTCCTCGGTCTGTATTTTAAGGTAGTCGGAAGAACGTAAATAACTCAAACTTCCAATAATGATGATTGGAAGAAAGATTACAATACAGAAGGTTAATGCAAACATTTTAAAGAGACCTTTTTGACCCAGATAGGGTTTCATTTCTCTGACACCCCCAATGTGCATAAAAAATAATGGAAAATATGTTGGTTAATTTTCATGGATACTTTTTGTGAACGTTTTCCGTTGGCAACTTTATTATTGCATAAATCCGATAACAATGCAAATGGTAAGATTTTTTTAGCAGGGGGTAAAAAAAAGCCGATCATATGTCAAAAATGTCCTGTGAAGGCGCAAAAGTTTAATGCTAAAATGTAAATGTAGCATGTAGTCGTTTATAAAAGGAAATATTATAGTAACCAAACGGAGGTCTAACAATGGAACAAAAAAAGCTTTCCTACATTTGGAAATACAAAGCTTTGTACCTTATGGTTTTGCCGGGGATATTGTACTTTGTTGTTTTCAAGTATATACCTTTAGCAGGTATAATTATTGCATTTCAGGATTACAACGTCTTTAACGGTATTAGAGGAAGTAATTTTGTAGGGTTCAAACACTTTGCTACACTATTCGGTTATGCGGAATTTTTTCAGGTGCTTTGGAACACTATAAGCATTAATATATATGATATGATTATTGGTTTTACAGCTCCAATCATATTAGCACTGATGATTCATGAGATTACCAGCATGAAATTTAAGCGTGTAGTCCAGCAAACCGTGTATTTGCCGCACTTCTTATCCTGGACCATACTCGGAGGAATCATAACGACCCAGGTTCTTTCACCGGAGTACGGGCTCATTAACATGTTTTTGCAGTGGCTGGGAAAGGAACCCATTTACTTTTTGATAAAGCCTGAGATGGCAAAGCAAATCGTTGTGAGTGCAGGGGTATGGAGAGATACCGGATGGGGAACGATTATATATTTGGCCGCGTTAGCAGGTATTAATCCAAATCTATACGAAGCAGCCAGCATTGATGGTGCCGGGAAGATCAAACAGATGTGGTATATAACCCTTCCCTCTTTGCTGTCCATTGTCATGATATTGTTCCTGTTAAAGATCGGACACTTTCTTGATTTCGGTTTTGAAAGAGTATGGGTATTCAGAAACCCTGCAAACCGTCAGGCACTGGAGATCTTCGATACCTATATATTCCAGTACGGTATGCTTGAGCTGCGGTACAGCTTCTCAACCGCAATTGGCTTGTTTAAATCGGTAGTAGGATTGTTGCTGTTGTTTGTAGCAAATAAATTAAGCCTGAAGGCTACAGGGGAAAGCCTGTTTTAAAAAAGAGGTGAAAATAAAATGAATAAAATGATAGGAAGCTCATCGTCTATAAAAATAAAGGAATCATTACCAAGAAGAATATATATTGTCCTCAGTACCATCTTTCTGATTGGACTATGTATCCTAATGGTTGCGCCCTTAATAAAGGTAATTGCAGAATCCTTCAGTTCCAAACAATTTGTCGAGTCAGGGCAGGTACTTTTCTGGCCGAAGGGTTTTTCATTGCTTACCTATGAAGCCGTATTAACGGATAGAGGTATCCGGAAAGCGTTTTTTAACTCGGTTTTCATTACAGCCGTAGGTACTGCTGTTAATGTATTCATGACTGCTTTGATGGCGTATCCGCTGTCCAGAAAGGAATTTATATATAGGCGCCAGGTATTGCTGATGGTTACCATCACATTGATATTCTCAGCTCCGCTAATTCCGAATTACCTTTTAATAAGAGGTTTGGGAATGGATAATAGCTTTCTTGCGGTTATTGTTCCGGGGGCAATCAGCGGTTTTAACCTGATGGTTATGAAATCTTTTTTTGCAAACCTTCCCGGTGAACTTATCGACGCATCGAGAATTGACGGGTGTTCTGAAACGGGCCTTCTTTTCAGGATTGTGCTTCCGCTGGCAAAGCCTTCCATCGCAGCCGTCAGTCTTTTTTACGGAGTAGGACACTGGAATTCTCTTCAAGGTCCGCTGATGTATTTAAGAAAAGCGAATCTACAAACGCTTCAAATCAGGCTTTACCAGATGATACAGGCAAACCAGACCAACTTTTCGGATATGGTCGAAAACTTTGTGGCTGCGCCACAGAGTATAAAGGCAACCACCATTGTAGTTGCAACAGTACCGATTTTGCTGGTATACCCGTTCCTTCAGAAGCACTTCGTACAGGGAGCGACATTGGGTTCAGTAAAGGAATAACACATATTTTTGAAGCTTGGATTTAAGGCGAAAGCTTTAAAGAATATAAAAAAATTAGGAGGAAAAAACATGTATCGAAAAAGTGCAAGATTGTTTTCCTTAATCATGGCTGCAGCAATTGGAGTTTCCTTGTTTAGTGGTTGTGGAAACGATAAAAAGACGACTCAAAAAGAAACAACGTCGTCTGCTACGGGGGATACAAAGCAGGAGAAACCATTGAAGTTTTCCATCCTCAGTTGGGCTGGAACATCCGACTATGTAACACAATCCCCGGATATAACCAAGGATAAGTACCTACAGAATTTCAACAAGAAGTTTAATGTAGAAATGACCATGAAGATGGTGGATGACAAAAACCGTGACCAGCAGACACAAATGCTGATGGCATCGGGAGATATTCCTGACGTGGTATTAGGCCTCGGGGATGTCAATTACGTGGGATTGGCTGGTTCCGTCCAGGCAGGAATGTACTGGGACCTGAACGATATCCTCAAGAAAAACGCGGACAAGTGGAAATATGTAAATGAAATACCCAAAATTGCATGGGAATACGGCCAGGTTAACGGAAAACAGTACGGTATTCCGGTACAGTACCTGGGTACCAGTGCAAGAAGAGGAACAGTCATCCGTAAGGACCTTCTTGACAAAACCGGTCTAAAAGTTCCTACTACACTGGATGAATATCTCGAAGTTCTGAGAGCGTTTAAAAAGCTTGGAGTTAAATATCCTTATGCAGGGCGTACAAGATGGGAATACACCGACCTGTTCTTCTCAGCATTCGGCGTACAGCAGTATGACCAATGGAACCTGGATAAGGACGGTAGAATGGTGCCGGATATGATTCGTCCTGAAATGAAGGAAGCCTTAAAATTCCATGCTCAGCTATATAAAGAAGGTTTGATTGACCCGGAAAGTCTTACAACCAATAGCACCGACTGGGGAAATAAGATCAATGCAGGAAAAGTGGGACTCTTCACTTCAAATGTAGGCGATCTTCCAGGCAGAATTACAAACCTCAAACAGAATGTGCCCGACGGGGACTATATGCTTATACCAAGTCCTCAAGGTCCGCGTGGAAACAAAGGAATGTACAAATATCCTCCAGTGAACGTAATGGCCTATATCAACAAGAACTTTAAGGAACCGGAAAGAATCTTGAAATTGATTGATGACCAGTTGTCACCGGAAGGCCGCGAGCTGATAGCCTTTGGTATTGAGGGCGACACTTACACTAAAAAAGATGGAAAGATCCAATACACATACCCTACTACTAAGTCCGGTGTTGACGAACAGGCATGGAGAATGAATTCCGTATGCTTTGCAAGAGATGATTCCTACAATAAGTTAATGCTTCCATTCCAGCCAAAAGGTACTGAACTGCTGAGCTGGTTTGAAAACATAGGTACAAAGGAAGGATACACTTACTTCCAGCCGAAGGAGAAATTGAAGACTATTGATGCAAGACCGGAATTGGCACCAAAGAACAACAACTTGTTCCTGGACTACTCTGCAAAGATATTCCTCGGACAGGGGGATGCCGACAAATTGTTCGATGAATTTGTAAAGGAATATTTGAAGCGCGGTGGAGAAGAAGTTATTAAGGAAGCTACCGAAATGCATAAGGCAGGCAAGTTCTACAACATAAAATAATATAAGCTCAAAAAAAGTTGGCCGGGAAAAGTATACTTTTCCCGGCCAACTTTTTTTTGTAAAGTCAGCACTTCTGACTTTACAATGGGCAACGGAAGTCGGTTTTAAGCAAAAACCGGGGACTTCAATATCCGGATAAAACCCGTCGGCTTTGATGAAATAGGGTTTTTGGGCCTACGCTTTAATTATATGTCAAACAAGATCAATGAGTTGATCAATACTTCCATAGGCTATTTACTTATTACATAAATGCGATATGGATATGAATATAAACATTATGGAATAAATGTAAAAAAAAGCCGTTGGCATGTCAAAAATGTCCCGTGAAAATACACAAATTTAGTATTAAAATATAAGAGAGATGCTGGATGGGACAATTTACCCCTTCCTTCCCTACTGTTCACTGCCGTGTATTGTTCCTGTTAAAGATCGGATACTTTCTTGATTTTGGGTTTAAAGAGCAGGTGTGTTCAGAAACCCTGCAAACTGTTAGGTCCTGGAGATATTTGATGCCTATATATTCCAATACGATATAGTTTCTCAACTGCAGTTGCCCTGCTTACATCGGCAGTAGGATTGTCATTATTGTTTGCAGCAAATAGATTAAGCTGGAAAGCTGCAGGGGAAAACCTGTTTTAATTGGATTTAAGGTGAAAACCCTAAAAATATAAAAATCAGGAGGAAAAAATATGTATCGAAAAAGTGCAAGATTGTTTTCCTTAATTATGGCTGCAGCAATTGGAGTTTCCTTGTTTAGTGGTTGTGGAAACGATAAAAAGACGACTCAAAAAGAAACAACGTCGTCTGCTACGGGGGATACAAAGCAGGAGAAACCATTGAAGTTTTCCATCCTCAGTTGGGCTGGAACATCCGACTATGTAACACAATCCCCGGATATAACCAAGGACAAGTACCTGCTGGCCTTAAACAAAAAGTTTAACATCGAAATGACAATGAAAATGATTGATGACAAAAACCGTGACCAGCAGACACAAATGCTCATGGCATCGGGAGAGATCCCTGACGTGGTATTGGGCCTTGGGGATGTAAATTATGTGGGTCTGGCTGGTTCCGTTCATGCAGGAATGTATTGGGATCTGACCGATATCCTCAAGAAGAACATGGACAAATGGCGTTATCTCAACCAAATACCCCAAAATGCATGGGAATACGGCCAGGTTAACGGAAAGCAATATGGTATTCCGGTACAATATCTGGGTGTTACCTCAAGAAGAGCGACATTCATACGTAAGGATTTGCTGGATAAAACCGGCTTAAAAGTTCCAAAAACATTGGATGAGTATCTGGAGGTTCTAAGAGCCTTTAAAAAGCTGGGAGTTAAATATCCCTATGCAGGGCGTACAAGGTGGGAGTTTACCGATCTGTTCTTCTCTGCATTTGGTGTACAACAATACGATCAATGGAACCTGGATAAGGAGGGCAGAATGGTACCGGATATCATCCGTCCTGAAATGAAGGAAGCGTTGAAATTCCATGCCCAACTGTACAAGGAAGGTCTGATGGACCCTGAAAGTCTTACCACAAACAGCACGGATTGGGGTAATAAGATCAATGCAGGAAAAGTGGGACTGTTTACCTCGGGTATCGGAGAACTTTCAGGCAGGAATACAAATCTCAAGCAGAATGTACCCGAAGGCGAGTTGATTGCGATACCAAGTCCTGAAGGACCGCGTGGAAACAAAGGGATGTACAGATATCCTCCGGTAAACGTAATGGCATATATCAACAAAAACTTTAAAGAACCGGAAAGACTCTTGAAGCTGCTCGATGACCAACTGTCACCGGAAGGCTGCGAGTTTTTCGCCTTTGGTATTGAGGGGGATACTTACACGAAAAAAGATGGAAGGATTCAGTACAAATATCCTACCGACAAAGCCGGGATGAATGAACAGGGCTGGAGGACGAACAGTATAGGCATCGCCAGGGATGACGCCGCCTATAATAAGCTAATGCTTCCGTTCCAGCCGAAGGGGAATGAAATATTGGATTGGTTTGAAAAAGTTGGCCCAAAGGAAGGATATATTTATTATCAACCGAAGGTGCAGCTGAAGTCGATAGAATCGCATCCGGATTTGGCACCAAAGAATAACAGCCTTTTCCTGGACTACTCTGCAAAGATATTCCTCGGACAGGGTGATGCCGATAAATTATTCGATGATTTTGTTAAGGAATATTTGAGGCGCGGTGGAGAAGATGTTATTAAGGAAGCTACCGAAATGTACAAGACTGGTAAGTTCTACAACCTAAAATAATATAGGCTCAAAGTAAAAGTTGGCCGGGAAAAGCATGGTTTCCCGGCCAACTTTTTTGTAAAGTCAGCACTCCTGACTTTACAATGGACAATGGAAGTTGGTTTTGATATGATATTGTTTATAAAATATGGATTATTTTACCTTGCTCTTGAAATCGGACCGGTAAAGAGATTACGTTCCCCGATGGAATATTGCAATTTTGCTATACCAAGGAGTGTGGGAAGAGGTTGAAACTATTGAATCGATTACGGATGAGGCTGCACGTTACAGCAGTTTGTACCACAAGAGCATTTTCCAAACTGCTTAAGAGCTTTTTAAGTTTAAAAATCAAGACCAAGCTTCTTGTAACTTATATTTCCGTTATCCTTATGATAACCATTGCCATAGGGTCCATAACTCTTTATACTTCAACGCGGATTATTGAAAATAACACCGAGGAGCTTTCAGGGCAGCTGGTCAAACAGGTGGCAGAAAACATCGAATATAATGCAAAGGACTTAAGTAATCTTATCTACAATGTAATCAGAAACGAGGATATAAAGGATATTCTCATGGAGAGAGCGGAAGCCATTGACGAGTTCAATTATCCTGTAAAACAGAGAAAAGTATCCCAGACCATAGGGGAGATGCTGGGAGCCAATAAATATATCAATTCGGTTTGCATTAAGTCACAGAAAGAGAAACTGTTCTGGTGGGAAAATGATTCCGCCGGTTTATCCAGGAAGAGACTGGACAGGCAGACGGTAGAGAATACTTTTGCCGCCATATCCGGGGGCCTTGACAAGGCGGATAACGGCATGATCTGGGTGGCCTCGGGCGCCGATGGCAATCAGGTTTTCTATGCCAGGAACATGATCGACGAAAAGAATCTGACAAACAGGTTGGGCATCATTGTATTCAGTATTGACAGCAACTTTTTCAAGGTGCTGGAGTCGGATCAGTCCCTGATTAAGGAGAGAAATATTGTTATATTCGATAAGTTTAACGATACCTTGGTAATCAACAACATTTTAAACCAGGAAGAGCTTCAGGAACTATCGGAAGATCAACGCTTTTTTAATTCTCCGGGAGATAGTCTAAAAGTAAAGTTCGGCGGTGAGTGGTATATTGCTACAAAAGTTGAAAAAGACGGCTTACGGTTTAAGGTCTTTTGTTTCATTCCTGTTGCCGAAGTGGCTAAAAGCTCCGACTTTCTGAAGTCGTTAATTTTGCTTATTTGCCTGGGCGCCATTATATTTGCCGTTTTTATTGTTTATATCCTATCCTCCAATATAACTAAAAACATAAGTTTCCTCGAAAAAAGTATGCGAAAGGTAGAAACCGGCGACTTCAATATCCGGATCAAGCCTGCCAGCTATGATGAAATAGGACTTTTAGGTTTGCGGTTTAATTATATGTCAAACAAGATCGATGAGCTGGTCAATACCGTGTACAAGGAGAGGTTAGCCAAGCAGCAGGCAGAATTTCAAGTGCTGCAGTCCCAGATTAACCCTCATTTCCTTTACAATACCCTGGGCTCCATAAAATGGCTTGCAAGGATGAAAAACCAGGAGGATATTGAAAAGATGGTGACTTCCCTTATCGAACTGCTTAAGACTTCCATCAGCAATAAAAGTGAGTACCAGACCATCGACGAAGAAATAAATTATGTAAAGAGCTACCTTTTACTTCAAAGGATTCGATATGAGGACCGGTTTCGAGACGAATACCGGGTAGATGCGTCCGTAAGAAACTGTAGAATCCTGAAATTCATATTGCAGCCTTTGGTAGAGAATGCACTTTATCATGGCATTGAAATGTCAAAAAGCAATGGTGTTATTACCATAAGGGCCTTTGAAGAAGGCGGTGGAATAAAATTGGAGGTTGAGGATAACGGGGTAGGAATGACGAGGGATAAGATAGAAGAAATACTCTCCGACGGGTACAAAAAGATCTACCCAGGACTTAACAGTATCGGTGTGAAAAATGTCAACGAAAGAATAAAGCTTTATTTTGGCGTGCAGTATGGATTGAACTTTACCAGCTCGGTGGGATACGGAACAAAAGTAGAGGTAACTCTACCGTACTTAGATGATTCAAGTGAGGGTATAAAAAATGATAAGGATCATGATTGTTGAAGATGATGTTATGTACCGGTTTGCTGTAAGAACCATCATCGACTGGAGTTTGTATGGATGCCGCATTGAATCGGAAGCCATCAACGGCAGACATGCGCTTCAACTGATAGAGATGGGAGTCCCGGATGTACTGCTGACGGATGTCAGCATGCCGGAGATGAATGGAATTGAACTGATTAAGGAGGTTAAAGGGCTCTATCCGCAAGTAAAGATTGTTGTTCTGAGTTCCTATGACGATTTTAACTTTGTGAAGGACGCCCTTAAATTCGGTGCGGAGGATTATATCTTAAAGCATGAGTTAAACCCCGGTGACATTGTGAAAGTTATAGAACAGATAAAGATAAAGATCAACGAGGACAGGGAGAAGGAGATAAGAAGCAGGGTCATTCGTAATAATCTTCCGGAAATCACAGACAGCTTTATAAAAAGGCTATTGACCGGAGAAGTTAAGGCCATGGATAAAATAAAAGAAAGTATGTACAGTCTGGACCTTAAAATTTCCCTGTCAAAATTGGTGGTTTTGGTGATAAAGCTGGAAGCAGGAGAAGAGGACAGCCGATTGGAGGCATGTTTGAATGCTGCCGGCAAAGATGCTGAGGAAGAAAAAAGTATCAAAGGTATCATGGAAGAGGCGGTTTGCAACCATCGTGAGGGACTAACCGTGAAACTGGAGAATAGTAAGTTTGCTGTATTAGTGAGCTTTGAAGGGGAAAAGAGCGAAGCGAAAATAAAAGCGGAGGTTTTAGAGCTCGCCCGCAGGATCAAAGACGGCATTCATACAAAAGCAAAATATCTTTCCTCTATCGGAATAAGTGATATTTGCGAACATATCGACAGTATATCCCTATATTATACGCAATGTGAGATGGCCCTCCAAAGTCGGCTTTATGAAGGTAAGGGGAAGATCTTCCAGTATAACTTGGCCAAGCGCTGCAAAACCGAGGAGTATTTTATCGATCCGGCTCTGGTGGACCGGCTTTCGGACGCTGTCAAAAATGCAGGACCTGAGGCTATATCGGAGGAACTGGATACATTTTTTGCTGATCTATACAAGCGGCGCTTACATGGACTTGACCTCAAAAAAGCTTTGTTTGAGCTGTTTTCCATAGCGTACTTTATTGCAAAGGAAAAACAGTTGGAGTTTAAGGAAATGGCAGGGGCAAAATATGCTCCTTTGGAGCTTCTGGATGAAATAGAGTCCATTGAGAAAATGAAAAACTACTTTTTGCAGATCTTCCTTCAACTAAACGAAAGGTTAACCACAGACAGGATGCCTTATAAAAGGGAGATCCAAAAAGTAGTTCATTATATAAATGAAAATTATATGAATAATATAACCCTGACGCAAATAGCAGGGGAACACAGCTTCAGTCCCAACTACCTCTGTAACCTGTTTAAGCAGGAGACCGGATTACGAATCGTCGAATACATAAACAAGGTCAGGATTGAAGAAGCGAAAAAGCTTTTGAGAAGCACCGGTTTAAAGGTATATGAAATCGCCGGCAGGGTTGGTTTTAGCAATACCTCTTATTTCTGTACGGTTTTCAAGGATATTACCGGAGTAAAGGTTACGGACTTTAAGAGACTTCCTTAGTACTACTGCGTTAATTTGTAATTATCCTTATAAAAATGACAACCTAAAACCGTTG
>ENA-OFCE01000442-OFCE01000442.1-metagenomes-genome-assembly--contig:-NODE-442-length-27278-cov-4.450795_pt1 | contig 27278 bp, 21 predicted proteins | sample MGYA00153388_OFCE01 | MGnify analysis MGYA00153388 | reverse complement strand
CCGGCCCTCCTCCTTCACTTCACTCCACACGGCACCCCACCACAGCGCTCTGGGCACCACCCTCGCATTCGACGGCCATGGAGGGCGACCGACGCTCCAGGCGGAGGATGCCGGGTGACCGGCGTAGCGAAGTAAAGGAGGAGGGCCGGATCCACTCCTGCCAAAGCAAGCTGGTGGTGAACCGGCCCGGGGGACATGGGCGGAGCCGGTCACCCGGTAGCCTCCGCTTGCGCCGGCCGATGCATGTGAGGGCGCCACTGTGAACGTCCGCAACGGGCCGGGTGCGGCCCACCAGCGCAAGACATGCTCAGTCATAGTGCATCAGCCCATGACCGAGGCGCGGCGTGCGGCCGGCCATCAGGTCGGTCAGGAAACTCCAGAAGGCGTCGGCCGAGGGCGGGCAGCCGGGCAGGAAATAGTCGACGTGCACCACCTCGTGGATCGGGTGCACCTTGTTCAGCGGCAGCGGCAACTCGGGGTCGTTGGGGATCGCGCTGCCGGCGCTCAGGCCGGGCCGGCTGCGGTAGACGTCGGTCAATATCATGCCGAGGTCGAGGTGGTTGCGCTGCGCCGGCAGGCCGCCGTTGATGGCGCATGCGCCCACGGCCACCAAGGTCTTGCAATGGGCGCGGAACTCTCGCAGCACGACCACGTTCTCGGCATTGCACAGGCCGCCTTCGATCAGGCCGAGGTCGCAGTGGCCGACCGTCTTGATGTCGGTCAGCGGCGAGCGGTCGAACTCGATGTGCTCGATGAGTTCGAACAGCCGCTCGTCGATGTCGAGGAACGACATGTGGCAGCCGAAGCAACCCGCCAGCGACACGGTGGCCACCTTCAGCTTGCGCGGGCCATGCGGCATCACGGGCAGGTTCATTTCGTTGCGCCTTCGACTTCTTGCGCAACCGAATTCACGTCGAAGCGGCGCTCGCCGATCGGGATCACGAAACCGCGCCGCTTCGGCAGGATCACGCCGACCGGGCAGACGTCCATCGCGCGGTCGCCCAGCGCCATGTCGGTGTCGACGAGCCGCCCGCTGGCGCTGCTGACCAGCAGGTGCGTGCCGATGCCGTGGCCGCCGATCGCGAACACGCTCTTGCGGTCGACGTCGCGGCTGGCCTTCACGCACAACTCGCACAGGATGCAGCGGTTGAAGTCGAGCAGGATGTCGGGGTGGCTGGCGTCGACCGGGCGGTCCGGATAAAACTCTTCGAAGTGCGGCCCTTCCATGCCCATCTGGTAAGCGGTGGCCTGCAGCAGGCAGTCGCCGCTCTTCTCGCAGCTCGGGCAGAAGTGGTTGCCTTCGACGAACAACATCTGCAGCAGCGTCTTGCGGTGCGCGTTGATCTCATCGGTGTTGCTTTCGACGTTCAGGCCTTCCGCGGCTCGCACGGTGCAGGCGGCGCCGGCGCGGCCATCGACGGTCACGCTGCAGACGCGGCACGAGCCGTGCGCCGGGAATTCGGGATGCCAGCACAGGTGCGGCACGTAGCGGCCGGCCCGGGTGGCCGCCTGCAGCACGGTGTCGCCCGGGCTGAACGGCACGTCCTCGCCGTCGAGCGTGAACAGGGGCTGGCCGCCCGCCTCGGTGCTCAACGGTGTGCTCGTGGACACCTGGCCGTTGGGGTGGCTCACTGGACTGCCCTCCGCGCAGAGCGCAGCGAATTTCGCACCCGGGGGCGGCCCGGCGCGCTCACTGCGGTGCCTGCGTGCTGCGCACTGCGTAATTCGCCCTTGGGGCGGCCCGGTGCGCTCATGGCCGGTTCTCCAAATGCGCGCCCGCATCGTCGCGGCCGGTCATGCGGCGCGCGACCGACAGTTCGGCATCGAGGTCGAAGCCCGGCTCGAAGTGCAGCGACTGCAGGTGCCGCTCGTAGGCCGGGCGAAACTTCAGGATCGTGTCGCGCAGCGGATTGCAGGCGGTGGCGCCGAGGCCGCAGTGCGTGGTGGTGTGCATCAGCTTGTCGAGTTCGAACAGCACGTCGATGTCGTGGCGGGAGCCGTGGCCTTCGGCCAGCTTGTCCATGCGCTTGACCACCAGCGCCGTGCCAACGCGGCAGGGCGTGCAGAAACCGCAGCTCTCGTGCGCGAAGAAGTGCGCGAAGCCGCGCGCCACCTCGAACATGTCGCGGCTGCGGTCGAACACCATGAAGGCGCCTGCCGTGGGCACGTCCTCGAACGCGATGCGCCGGCCGAACTCGAAGGCCGACAGGCACACGCCCGACGGCCCGCCCACCTGCACCGCCTGCGTGTCGCGCGCGCCGCAGTCCTCCAGGATGCGGCCGATGCGGGTGCCGAACGGATATTCGTACAAGCCGGGTCGCTCGCAATCGCCCGAAACCGAATGGATCTTGGTGCCGGTCGATTTCGGCGTGCCGATGCCGGCCCACCAGGCACCGCCGTACAACGCGATGTGGCCCGCCGCGCAAAAGGTCTCGACGTTGTTGACGATGGTCGGAAAGCCCAGGTAGCCGTGCTCGACCGGGAACGGCGGCCGGATGCGCGGCGTGCCGCGCTTGCCTTCGAGCGACTCGATCAGCGACGACTCCTCGCCGCAGACATAGGCTCCGGCGCCGACGTGGATCGCGATGTCGAAATCGAAGCCGGCGTGGCCCAGGATGTCAGTGCCCAGCAGATGCTGCTCACGCCGCCGCTGCAGCACCGCCTGCAGAGGCTCGAGCAGGTAGCGGTATTCGCCGCGCAGATAAACCAGGCCGCGCCGCGCACCGATCACCCATGCCGCGATCGTCATGCCCTCGAACACGGCATCGGCCTGCCGGCGCAGCAGCACGTGGTCCTTGAAGGTGCCAGGCTCGCCTTCGTCGGCGTTGCACACCACCACGCGCTCGGCGCCGGGCGCCTGGCGGCACAGTTCCCACTTCAGGCCGGTCGCGAAGCCTGCGCCGCCGCGGCCGCGCAGGTGGCTGAGTTTGATCTCGGCCAACATCGCTTCGCGGCCGCGCCCACAGGCTGCGGCCAGCGCAATACCGGCGCTGCCGGCGGCGGGCTCGGTCAGCAGCACGTCGGCGCGGCAAATCTGGTCGTCGACTTCGAACCATGCCGGCGGCCAGCCGGTCACCGGCACGCGGGCGAGAATCAGCGCGGCCATCTGCGCCACGCGGGCAGCGTCCATGCGCGTGATGACCTGGTGGTGGTTGATCAGCAGCGCCGGGCCCTGGCCGCCCAGACCGGTGCACGAGGTGCGCTCCACAGTGACCAGCCCGTCGGCGCCCAGCCTGCCCGGCACGACGCCCAGGCGCCGGCACAGGTCGGTCATCAGCGCCTCGCTGCCGAGCATGCGGTCGGTGACGTTGTCGCTGAACAGCACGCGGTAGGCACCCACCGGCTGGGTGTGCAAGAAGCGGTAGAAACCGGCCACGCCTTCGACCTACGAAAAACCGGGCGCTGGCCGCTGACGCCGCCGCCGGCGCCGGCATAGGAAGACAGCCAGCCGTGCAACGCCTGCAACTCGCGCAGCATCTGCACCAGCGCGTGCGGATCGCCACCGTGGCGCGCCATCAGCGCCTGCACATCGGCCAGCGCCAACGCCGGTGCGTCGGCCACAGTTGAGGAGTTCGGAGACACGTGGACTGTCCTGGGTTGAGCCGGAGCGAATCGTGTCAGCCGATCGGATCGCGACCTTGATTCGGATCAACCATCGTGCTGGGCCTTGCCATCAGAGCATCTTGCGGATCAGGCGGCCGGTGAACAGCACCGGCCCGGTCGGTCCGCCCGCGCTGGGCACGCCCCCCTGCGGCTCGAGGCTGATCGCGAGCGTCGGCACGCCTTGCACGTCGCGCTCGGCCGCGGGCAGGCTCAGCACCGCATCGCGGCCCAGCACGCCGAGCGAGCGCGGGCTGCCGGCCGGCGGCAAGGCCCACAACTGCAGCGACTTGTCATTCGCCTCGCGGAAGCCGCCGAGCCGTTGCAGGGTCAGCGCCTGCCGGCCCGCATCGAAGGTGACCAGCATCGACGGGCTGGCCTGGTCGTTGGCCAGCACCGCCACGTAGTCGATCTGCGGCGCCGCCAGCAGGCGCGCCTGCAGCTGGCGGATTTCGCCGCCCATCTGCGAGCGCATCACCAGCGCGGTCGACAGCGCCAGCACGGCGGCCAGTGCACCCGCGGCGCTCAGACCGCGCCACAGCGACAGGCCGCGCAGCCAGCCGCCGGGATTGCCAGAACTCTCCGCTCGACCTGCGCGGTTTGCGACTGCGGAGCGGGCCTCCCGCATCGTCGACATCGCCTCGTCGTCTTGCCCGGCCCGCACCAGGTTGTCGAGCCGCGTCCACACCGCCGGGCTCGGCACGGCGGGCGGCTGCAATTCATTCAGCCCGCCGAGGCGAGTCTGCCAGCTCAACGCGGCCACACGCACGGCCGCCTGTTCGCGCGCCATCGCCTCGAAGCGCCGGCGGGCGCCGCCGCGCAAGGTGCCGAGCGCGTAGCTGCTGGCCAGCCGGTCGAGCAGCTCGGGGTGCTGGGCGAACTTCATGGCGTGCGCATCGGGTCGGTGTGGCGCGGGTTCACACCAGGTGCGCCAGGCACAGGCGCAGTTGTTCGAGTCCGCGACGAATCCAGGTCTTGACGGTGCCCAACGGCAGCGCAAGCTGCTCGGCCAGCTCGCTGTGGCTCAGGTCACGCACGTAAGCCAGGCTCACCACCTCGCGCTGGCGATGCTCGAGCCGGCCCAGGCATTGGTGCAGCGCCAAGGCCTGCTGACTGGCCTGCACCGTGTCTTGCGGATTGGGCGAGTCGCCGGCCAGCGTGTCGGCCATCGCTTCGTCCAGTTCCTGCGTGACCCGGCTGCGGTCGGCCGTGCGTCGGCGCAGCAGGTCGAGCCCGCGGCTGCGCACGATCAGGCACATCCAGGCCATCGGCGGGCTGAGGCTCGCACGGTAGTCGCCGCCCGAGCGCCAGATCGTCAGGAAGGCGTCCTGCAGCACGTCTTCGGCGAAGTCTTGCTGCCTCACGACGCGCAGCGCCAACCCGTAGAGCTTGGCCGAGCAGCGGTCGTACAGCAGCTTGAGGGCGGCGTGGTCGTGCCGGGCGACCCGGTCGAGGAGGTCGATCAAGTCAGCGTCGCTGGAATCGGAATACATGGCTGAATTGTGTGCGAACGGCGCCGGCCAGATGCTCGAACGACTTGTGATTCATGCGACTGAATACGGCGCCGCGTGCGAACCGGATTCAAACGGTCCGATGCCAGCTGAATCAGATTCCACGCAACCGGCGAACTGGTGCGTTCCGAACGGTTCAGCGATCTTTTGCCATTTTTTCGCGAAGCTGAATCCGGTGGCGCGGCCGCTGCGTACCCTACAAGCAGCAACTGCTGCAGCGCACACACCCACACACACATCGACACACCCACTGGAGTAGTTCATGACATTTAAATTCACCAAACTGACCCACGCCTGCCTGCTGCTGGTCGCCGCCGGCAGCGCAATGGCATCGAGCCACCGCGAAGCCCCTTTCATCACCGGTGCGCCGAAGGTCGACGGCACCGACTTCTACATGTTCCGCAGCTACGAAGGCGTGGCCGCCAACGGCAGCAGCGGACGCTCGGATTACGTGACCTTGCTGGCCAACTACCAGCCGCTGCAGGCCGCGTACGGTGGCCCGAACTACTTCCAGCTCGATCCGAATGCGCTGTACGAGATGCACGTCGACAACAACGGCGATGCGAAGGAAGACATCACGTTCCAGTTCCGCTTCAAGAACGCGCTGAAGGGCATTGCGTTGAGCATCGGTTCGGCCAGCGTGCCGATCCCGCTGATCCAGGCCGGTACCGTCAGCAACCTGAACGATGCCAACCTGAATGTCAACGAGACCTACAGCGTCAACATCGTGCGCGGCGACCGCCGCAAGGGCAGCGTTGCGTCTGTCGTCAAGACCGGCGGCGGCGCCATCTTCGAGAAGCCAGTCGACAACATCGGCAGCAAGACGATCGCCGACTATGCGGGCTATGCAGCGCGCCACATCCACACCGTGACGATTCCCGGCTGCCCGGCCGGCAAAGACCAGGGCCGCGTGTTCGTCGGCCAGCGCCAGGAAGGCTTTGCCGTCAACCTCGGCGCGATCTTCGACCTGGTCAACGCGCCGGCGTCGTTCCTGCTGAACCCGGCCAACAAGGACGCGGTCGGCATGGGTGGCCAGCACGAGGTGCAAAAGACCAACATCACCACGCTGGCGCTCGAAGTCCACAAGGATTGCCTGACCGCCGGCAGCGAGCCCGTCATCGGCGGTTGGAGCACCGCCAGCCTGCGCCAGGGTCGCCTGATCAATGGCAGACCGTCGGCCGGCAACGACAAGGCCGAGAAGGCCGGCGGCGCGTGGACGCAGGTGTCGCGACTGGGCAATCCGCTGGTCAACGAAGTCGTGATCGGCCTGCCCGACAAGGACAAGTTCAACGCCTCGAGCCCGAAGGACGACGCGCAATTCCTCACCTACGTGACCAACCCCACCTTGCCGGCCCTGCTGAGCGCGGTGCTGGGCGCCGACATCGCGCCGACCAACTTGCCGCGCACCGACCTGGCAACGACGTTCCTGACCGGCATCACCGGAGTCAACAAGCCGGCGAGCGACCCGAAACCGTCCGAGATGCTGCGCCTGAACACGGCCGTGCCGCCGACACCGTTCGCGATGCAGAACCGGCTCGGCGTGGCCGGCAATGCGCTGGTCGGCGGCACCGACAACGCGGGATTTCCGAACGGCCGCCGGCCGAAGGACGACGTGGTCGACATCGCGCTGGTGGCGATGCTCGGCGGCCTGTGCGTGATCAACGGCGACGGCGACGCGCTCAAGCTCAACAGCGTGCCCGGCGTGCCCGGTGTCACCTCGGCCTGCAAGGCGTCGAGCGTGCCGCTGGGCGCCACCTCGGCCAACGTGCACGACGGTGTGGACCAGGCGACGGTGCCGTTCCTCAACGCGTTCCCTTATCTCAACACGCCCAACTCGGGTTCGAACTGAAACGCCTAGCCTGAACAGGAGCCCATCATGAAAAGACCCCATGTGAGAACGATGCTGGCCGCGCTGGCCGCGGTGGCTGCGCTGGCCGGCTGCGGCGGCGGCAGCGGCGACCCGCCTGTGGCGGCGACCCCGCCCGACGCGATGCCCGACCTGTCGCGCAGTGCGCAGGCGACGGTCGACTTCGTCGATCGCCTGATGGCCCGCGACGCCGAGGCCAGCGATCCGATCGATGTCGACGGCTTGGTGATGGCCGACGATTCGACGGCCGAGCCGGCGCGCTGGTGATGTGAGTCCTGCTCCGGCGGCGCGTGATGCGCTGCCGGAGCCTCCACCAAAATTTATCCCAGGATGCCTCGATGAACCCGATGAGGCTTCTGTTCCTGTAACTCGCCGTCGCGCTGCTGTGCGGGCGCATTTGGCTGCGCAGGCCGTCACCCCGCTGGCGCCGCAGGGCGACGACGAGGAGTTCGAAGTGCTGCCCACCGTCACGCGCAGCCGGTCTGCGCCGGCGCAACGGGCAGCGGCAGTGCCGACGGCTTCGCGCCCCGATCCGGCGTCGGCCATCCGGCAGGCGCGCGCCGACATCGCGCTGGCGCGGCAGACCGGCGAGACACGCCACTGGGGCCGCGCGCAGGCGGTGTTCGCGCCGTGGTGGGACCGCGCCGACGCGCCCCCGGACCTGGCGGTACTGCAAGCCACTGTGCAGCAGGGCCGGCATGAGTTCGAGGCCGCGCGGCGCGTGCTGGAAGCCGCGCTGGCACGCGAGCCGGGCCATGCGCAGGGCTGGCTGAACCTGGCCGCGCTGGAGCGGCTGTCGGCCCGTTCGTCGAAGTCACGGGCGGCCTTCGACGCGGTGGCACGTGCCGGGCAGGCCTTTCATGCGCAGGCCTGCCGATTCGAATTCGTGTCGCTGCGAGGCCGCCACGACGAGGCCGCCCGCGGCCTGCAGCGGCTCCTCGCGCAAGCCACCGACGTCGGTCAGCGCAGCTGGCTGTGGTCGCTGCTGGCCGAGTGCCGCGAGCGCGCCGGGAGGGCAGCGCGGCCGCTCTCGCCTACCGCACAAGCCTGGCGCTCGAACCCGACCTCTACACCGCCATCGCGCACGCCGAACTGCTGCCGAGGCGGGACGACGCAACGAACGCATTGGCGACGCTGGCAGCGCTGCCCGAGACCGATGCGGTGCTGATCCGGCGCGGCGCGGCCTGGCGCCAGCACGGCGACAGCCGCTGGACCGGCGCGAGCGCGGTGCTGGCCAAGCGCAACGCCGAATTGCGGCGCCGGGGCGACGACCCGAACCTGCACGGCCGCGAACTCGCGCTCGCCGCGCTGTGGCTGCCCGACGATGTGAAACAAGCGCTGGCGCTGGCGCGGCAGAACCTCCTGTTGCAACGCGAATCGCTCGCCTGGTGGGTGGCGCTGCAAAGCGCGCGGCGTGCCCGCGACAGCGCGGCCGTGGCAGACATCTCGGCGCAAATTCGCGTCGCTGGACTGCGCGGCGCGCCGCTGGGCATCGCCGCGCCGGAGCCGCCCGGCGCCGCATCGGCGATCGAGCGGGCCGCACCGCACGGCGGGCCAGCGAAGCATCGAACGGGATCCCGTCGTCATCGAACTGCAGTTCGATGTCGTGGTCGCGTGAATGAGCCTGAAGATCGATCACATGCGCGGCCCCTTCCGAGAACGCATGCCAGACCTTCATCAAAGCTTCTTTCAGGACCAGCTACAGCTTGAACAGCGAAATGATCAGCCGCAAGCCCATCGAGGCGGCAAAAGTCACGCCCGACAGATCAACCACCGTGTCACGCCCGACCGACACCACGGCGGCTTCGAACTGCGCTCGGCTCGCAGCACCTGCCAAGCCGCTCAGGTCCCTTCAACCGGCAGCGCGGGAAGGTTGAAAGGCCGACCAGCGAACGCGTGAACGCGTGAACGCGAGGATGCCTTCAAGCTCCTAAATGACAACGAGTGGGTCATGAGGCGCCCGATGCAGCCCTGCCGACAGGCTGGCCGGGTCCAGGCCCATGCACCGTGCGGGCTTCCGGTCCCCAGGTTGCAGCGGCGTCAATGCCCGCCGCCACCGCCCAGGTAGGCGGCCCTGACGGCAGGGTCGTCGCGCAGCTGCGCGGCCGGGCCGTGCACCGAGATGCGGCCGTTCTCGAGCACGTAACCGTAGTCGGCCACGGCCAGCGCGGCGGCGGCGAACTGCTCGACCAGCAGCATCGTGACACCCTCGGACTTGAGTCGCGCGATGATGCGAAACACTTCTTCGACCAGGATCGGCGCCAGACCCATCGACGGCTCGTCGAGCAGTACCACGTCGGGGTTGAGCATGATGGCGCGGGCCATTGCCAGCATCTGCTGCTCGCCGCCCGACAAGGTGCCTGCCAGTTGCGTGCGACGCTCTTTCAGGCGCGGAAACAGCTCAAGTGCGCGCTCCAGGTCGCCGGGTACGTCGCCGCGCGGCCGGCTGCCGGTCAGGCGCGGAAAGGCACCCAGCGTCAGGTTGTCGGTCACCGTCATGGTGGCGAACACGCGCCGGCCTTCGGGTGAGTGCGCCAGCCCGAGCTTGGCGATATCGAAGGGCTCCAGGCCGTCGATGCGCTTGCCGTTGAGCGTGATGGTGCCGCCGGTCGGCGCGACCATTCCGCAGATCGCCCGCATCGTGGTGGTCTTTCCGGCGCCATTCGAGCCGATCAGCGTCACCACCTTGCCGCGCGGCACCTCCATCGAGATGCCGTGCAGGACCTGCACCTTGCCGTAGCCGGCCGAGAGTTTGTCGATCGTCAACATGGAATTCTTCTCCGTGGATTCAGCTGCCGCTGCGCCTGCGCGCGGCAGTTGAGGGCCATGCGACGGCGCGCTGGCGGCAAGGGTCGACATGTCAGGTCGCCACCGCGGCGGCTTCGCCGCCCAGGTAGGCTTCGATCACCTTCGGGTCGGCCTGCACCTGGGCCGGCAGGCCCTCGGCGATCTTCTGGCCGAAGTCGAGCACCGAAACGGTGTCGCACAGGCTCATCACCACGTCCATGTGGTGCTCGATCAGGATCACCGTGACGCCGTGCTCGCGGATCTTGCGGATGATGACCAGCAGCTCTTGGATGTCGGGCGCGGTCAGGCCGGCGGCCGGCTCGTCGAGCAGCAGCAGCTGCGGGTCGAGCGCCAGAGCGCGGGCGATCTCGAGCACGCGCTGCTTGCCGTACGGCAGGTTGCGCGCCTCCTCGTGCGCCAGCGTATCGAGGCCGACGAACTTGAGCAGCGCCATGCCGCGCGCCGTGGCCTGCAGGTTCTCGCGCTTGTAGCGCGGCAGGTGCAGCGCCACGTCGAGCAGGTTGCTGCCGAAGGTGTGGTGCAGTCCGACCATGACGTTCTGCAACGTCGTCATCTCACCGAACAACTGCACGTTCTGGAAGGTACGCGCAATGCCCGACAGCGCGATGTCGGCCGAGGTGCGCCCCACCACCGACTCGCCGGCGAACGACACGCCGCCGGCGGTCGGCTGGTAGATGCCGGTCAGCACGTTCATCATCGTGCTTTTGCCCGATCCGTTCGGCCCGATCAGGCCGTGGATGGTGCCGCGCTTGACCACCAGATCGACGTTGTTGAGTGCTTTCAGGCCGCCGAACTGCATCAGCACGCCCTGCGCCTTGAGCAGCTCGCCGCCGCCTCCCTTGGCGACCGACAGCGCGTCGCTGATGGCCGGCAGGTGGCTGGGGTCTTCGCTCTCGGCGTCGTCGGTCGGACGCGACTTCATGTTCAGCGCGCCGCGCACGAAGCCGACGATGCCGTCCTGCAGGTAGTAGACGACGAACAGCGTGATCAACCCGAACACTGACAACCGCCAGTCGGCCATGCTTTGCAATTTGAACGACAGCAGCGCCAGGGCCACCGCGCCCACCACCGGGATCGCGGCTGATTTGAGACTGACCTTGCCGCGCTTCATGCCCGCCACGGCACCCAACACCACCAGCACCGCCATCGCGACCGCGACCCAGCGGAACATCACGATGTCGTCGAGCAGCTTGGGCAGCAGCACCACGATGGCGGCGCCCAGCATCGAACCCGTGCGCGTCTTGCGGCCGCCCATGATCACGGCCAGCAGGAACAGCACGGTCAACTCGAAGTTGTAGGTGTTGGGCGAGATGTACTGCTCGGAATAGGCATACAGCGCGCCCGCCAGACCGGCCAGACCGGCGCTGATGACGAACGCGTACACCTTGTAGCGGTAGACCGACACGCCCATGCAATCGGACGCCACGGGGCTGCCACGCAGCGCCTCGAAGGCCCGCCCGAGGTGCGAGCGCAACACGCGGTGCGTGAAGATCAACGAGACCACCAACATCACGGCGACGACCCAGAAAAACTCGCGTTCGCCCAGCTTGACCCCCAGCAGCATCGGCTTGGCCAGCTTGATGCCCATCGGCCCTTCCGTGAGGAAGCTCATTTCGTTGATCAGGATCTGGATGATCGTGCCGAATGCGAGCGTCACCATCGCCAGATACGGCCCGGTGACGCGCAGCGCCGGCAGCGCCAACAGCGCGCCGAAGCCCGCCGTGATCAAAATCGCCGCCGGCAACGTGATCCACAGCCCGGCGCCCAGTTTCATCACCAGCACGCCGGCGGTGTAAGCGCCGATGCCGAACAACCCGGCGTGGCCGAGCGACACCTGCCCGGTGTAGCCGACCACGATGTCCAGCCCGAACAGCACGATCGCGTAGATCATGATGGTCTCGAGCAGGTGGATGTAGTACGGGTTGTGAAACACCACGGGAAAGAACGCCAACGCGGCGATGCCGACGACTGCGACGATGATTTGCTGGAGCTTCATGCTCAGACCTTCTTGATGGCGTTCTTGCCGAACAGACCCGCCGGCTTGACCGCCAGCACGATCAGCAACAACACCAGACCCGGCACGTCCTTGTAGCCGGTGGACAGGTAAAACCCGGTGGTCGTCTCGGCGATGCCCAGGATCAGGCCGCCGATCACGATGCCCATGCCGCTGGTCAGGCCGCCGATGATCGCAACGGCGAAGGCCTTCAGCCCCAACACCGCGCCCATCGTCGCGCCGGTCAGCGTCAGCGGCGCGATCAGCACGCCGGCGAACGCGGCGGTGAGCGACGACAGCGCGTACGAGAACGTGATCACTAAACCAGTGTTGATGCCCATCAGCTTGGCGGCTTCACGGTCGTTGAAGGTCGCAACCACGGCCTTGCCATAGATCGAACGACGGTTGAACACCTCGACCGCGAGCATCATCGCCAGTGCGCCGAACACCACCAGGATCTCCATCGGCAACACGTTGGCGCCGAGAAACTTGATTGGCGACTCGGGCAGCGGGCTGGGGAATTTCAGGTCGTCGCGGCCCCACACGTTCTCGGCCACGTTCTTGAAGATGATGCCCAGCGCGATGGTCGACATGATCCAGCCGAACTCTGACTTCATCTTGATCGCCGGCCGCACGCCGATGCGTTCGACCACCACGCCCTGCAGCGCGCCGAACAGGCACACCAGCGGGATCATCAGCCAGTAGTTCACGCCGAGCCCGACGAGCGTCAGGCCGACCAGCGCGCCGAGCATCAAGGCGTCGCCCTGGCCGAAGTTCAGCGTGTCGGACGTCGCGAAGGTCAGCTGGTAGCCGAACGCGATGACGGCGTAAATCATGCCCAGCGCGATGCCGCTGAACACGAGTTGGGTGAAGATCTGCATGGGTGGACTTTCGAGGGCGCGAAGCATCGCGCACGAGGTCGAAGGCGCGCAATGCGTTGCACGCGAGGGTATGGCGCCGGGTCACCGCGCCACCGGTCCGATCGGACCGGTGGCGGGTACGGGCACGGGCGCAGCTACCGGCGCGCAGCGTGCGCGCCGGGCTGTGGGCCTTTACTTCTTGACGCGCACTTCCGACGCCTTCTTCAGGTCATCGGGGTAGGCGTAGACGACGCGCTGGCCCTTGACCTCGCCGAACACCGGGATGTTGGCGGTGATGGCTTCGTGGTCCTTGGCGGTGAAGGGCTTGGTGTAGGTCGTCACGACGCCCTCGACCGGCGTCTTCAGGTCTTCCAGCGCGGCCTTGATCTTCTGGCCGTCGGTCGAACCGGCCTGCTTGATGGCCGCGGTCAGCAGGTACACCGAGTCGTAACCCTGGGCGGCCGACACCGGCGAATCGATGCGCGCGTTCTTCGGGTTGAAGGTCTTCAGGTAGGCGATGATGAACGACTGGCGCTTCGGTGTGGTCGGCTCCTGGATGAAGGTTTGCGGCATGCGCGCGCCCTCACCGCCCGGGCCTGCGTTGTCGATGAAGTTGGCCATCGACAGCGTCCAGCTACCGATCATCGGCACCTTCCAGCCGAGCTTGGTCATGCCGTTGGCGATCTGTGCCAGCTCAGGTCCAATTCCATAGGTCAGCACCGCTTCGGCGCCGGCTTCCTTGGCCTTGAGCAGCTGGGGCGTCATGTCGACGTCCTTGACGTTGAATTTTTCGATCGCCACCGGCTTGATACCCTTGGCGTCGAGCGCCTTTTCCAGGTCGGCGCGGCCGAGCTGGCCGTAGTTGGTCGAGTCGGCCAGGATCGCGACCTTCTTGTAGCCGCGGCGCACGATCGCCTCCTCCACGATCATCGGCGCCTGGATGCTGTCGTGTGCGGCGTTGCGAAAAATGTAGTTTTCGGGCTGGTCATCGAACTGATGCGTCACCAGCGTGCCGGTGGCCACGTTGTTCATCACCGGGATCTTGGCTTCTTGATAAAAGCGTTGGGCGGCCAGCGCCACGCCGGTGTTGATGAAGCCGACCGTGGCGGCGACCTTCTCCTTGTTGATCAGTTCCTGGGCGATCTGCACGCCGCGCTCGTTCTTGGCTTCGTCGTCGCGCTCGACCAGCAGCAGCTGGCGGCCCAACACGCCGCCGGCCTTGTTGATCTCGTCGGTCGCCATGCGCACGCCGTCACGCATGCTGACGCCCATCGACGACGCACCGCCGGTGAACGGCCCCGACACGCCGATCTTGATCGGTTCGGCAGCTTGTGCAAAAGTGGTCGCGGCGGCCAGCGCGAGGGCGGCCAGAGTAAAACGTCGGGTCGTATTCATCAGTGCATCTCCATGCCCGAAAGGGCTCGTGTTGTCATCGAAGGCGAGTGTGCGCCGCGGCCGTTGCCGGCGTAACCGTTCCACTACGGAACGGGTTACAGCGCGGTTACGTACTGGCAAACCCTGAACGAGACCGCGCCCGAGCGCGTTGACGGGGCTTTCGAGGTACCCGGCTGGCTGTCGCCCGCGCGCTCAGGCGCCCGCCGGACCGACATGCCGGCGGCCGTGCTCCACCGCGTAGCGGATCAGGTCGGCCTGCGTCTCGAGGTCGAGCTTGCGCCGGATGTTGCCGCGGTGCGATTCGACCGTGCGCACGCTGAGGTCGAGCGCGCGTGCGATCTGCTTGCTGGACTGGCCCTGCGCCAGACAGGCCAGGATGTCGAGCTCGCGGGTGGACAGCAGGTTGCGCGGCGCCGGCGTGCGGAACAGGCGTTGCGCGATCGCCGGGCTGAGGTAAGTGCCGCCGGCCTCGACGGTGCGCAGCGCGCTCAGGATCTCGGACGACGGCGCGTCCTTCAGCACATAACCGCGCGCGCCGGCCTGCATGGCGCGCTGCGCGTATTCAACGCTGTCGTACATGCTGAGCATCAGCACGGCGAGTTGCGGCTGGCGCTGCAGCAGCATCGCAGTCAGCTCGATGCCGTTGACTTCCTTCATGCCGATGTCCATCAGCACGAGGTTGGGTGCACACGCGAGCAGCGCCTCGAGCGCCTCGGGCGCGTTGCCCGCTTCACCGACGACCTCGATGTCGAGCTCGGTGGCCAGCCGGGCTTTCAGGCCGTCGCGCACCAGCGGATGGTCGTCGACGAGCAACAAACGGATCATGGCGACCGACTCATGCCACCGCCTCGAGCCGGCGGATCGCGCTGCCCGACAGGTCGGCGGTGATGCGCGTCAGGCCGGGCTGCGACTGCACGGTGAGCTGCCCGCCAACGGCGGCGATGCGCTCGCGCATGTTGCGCAGGCCGATGCCGCGCCGCGGATGCTGCAGCACCGATTCGGCATCGAAGCCGCGGCCGTCGTCATGGATGCTCAGTTGCAGGCCATTGCGGTCGCAAGTCAGGCGCAGGCTCACGTGCGCACTGGCGGCGTGCTTCTGGATGTTGGTCAGGGCCTCCTGCGTGATGCGAAACAGCACCGTCTTGACGTCGTCCGGCAAGTCGACCGCATTGCCTTCGACCTCCATGCTGAAATCCATGCCGGCCTGCTCGCAGGTCTCCTGACCAAGATTCTCGAGTGCCGCCGGCAGGCCGAGCGTGTCGAGCATCGCCGGGCGCAAGCGGTGCGACATGCCGCGCACCTCGAGCAGCGCCTCCTTCAGGCGTTCGAGAGCGCGCGACAACGTGGACCGTCCTGACGTGTCACTGCCCGGCATGCGGTCGAGCGCGCTTTCGACAAGCAGTTTGACGGCCACCAGCGTCTGCCCGGTGCCGTCGTGCAACTCGCGCGACAAGTGCGAGCGTTCCTCTTCCTGCGAATGCACCACCTTGCGGGCCAGCAGCGTGAGCTTGGCATCGTTCAGGCGGTGCTCGCTGAAACTGAGCACCAGCGCGCAGCCGAAGATCAGCACCACGCCCAGCACGCCCGCCCCGGCAATCGACAGCAGCGTGGCGTGCACATGACCTTCCATGTCCATGTCGAGTTGATGGACCACGGTCTCGATGTCGTCCATGTAGAGGCCGGTGCCGATCATCCAGTTCCAGCGCTCGAGCTGCGTCACGTAACCCATCTTCGGCGCCTCTTCCTGCGTCGACGGCTTGCGCCATTGGTAGACCACCGTGCCGCCGCCGGTGCGGGCGCGCTCCAGCAGCATGCGGATGGTGGGGTCGCCGCGCGCATCGCGCACGTCGATCATGTTGCGCCCGACCAGTTCGGGCTGGCGCGGATGCATCAAATTGACGCCGCCCATGTCGTAGACGTAGAAGTAGCCGTCGGCGCCGTAATCGAGATTGGCCAGTTGCTGCATGGCTTGCTGGCGGATCTGCGCATCGTCGCGCCCCGAGTTGTAGAGCGGGCTGATCGTGCTGAGCGCGAGCGCCACGTAATGACGCAGCTCGAGCTCCTTGGCATTCATGTAGGCCGCCCGCACCTGCAAACGCTGCCGCTCGGCCAGGCCGCGCTGCTGCTCCTGCACCACCAGCGCGATCAGCGCCAGCGACGCCAGCAGCGGCACCACGCCCAGCAACAGGATTTTGTACTTGAGTCGCACCGGGCAGTCTCACGGCCAGAGTCCAGCAGCGATTATCGCGCCGGGCGACCACGGCGCGTGCCATGGCACCGGCCGTTCAACTCTGCTCGGGCACCATCTCGATCGCCATCTCGATCGCCATCTCGATCGCCATCTCGATCGCGCCGCGCGGGCACTCGGCCACGCAGATGCCGCAGCCCTTGCAGTAGTCGAAGTTGAACTACAAGCCCTTGCCCGGCCCGAGCTTGTTGAAGGCGGCGTCGGGGCAGACGCCGTGGCAGTTGTCGCACTCGAAGCAGTTGCCGCACGCCAGGCACCGGCGTGCCTCGAACAGCACGTTGCTCTCGTCGAGGCCGCCCTGCACTTCGTCGAAACTCGACTGCCGGCGGATCAGGTCGAGCGTGGGCGGCGCCGTCTAGGGCGCGTCGGCGCAGTACCAGCCGCAGCGGATCGACACCCCCAGCTCGACGTGATGCGTTGTGCATTCGCGGTCGTGTCGCGCAGCGCCGAGATCGGGAACGGCCGGAGCGAGGTGATGCCGATCACGCCGAGCGACACACCTTCGGCGCGCAGTGCGTCGACCGTGTCCTTGAACGTGCCGAGCACCGAGCCCAGCGCGATCACGATGGTTTGCGCGTCGTCGGCGCGGTCGCTTTTGATCGGCCCGCCCGAGTCGCGTTCGAACACGCGCCGGAACTTGGCGGCGACCTGCGGGATCAGCTCGAGCGCCTGCATCTGCTTGGCATGCGCGAAATAGCGCACCTCGGTGCAGGCCTCGGGCCCGACCATCGGCCGATCGTCACCGGGTCGACCGGATCGAACACACGACATCATCTGCGCGCCGGTCACCACGCCCTGGCCGCCTGGTCCATGCATGCGCACCTGAAACATCGAGGGTGGCCTGCGCGCTGCAATTGAAGCTGGTCACGGTGTGCGCGGCAACCGCAATTCATGGCCGCGGTGGTGAGCACGCCCGAACTCGACCCATACAGGCATGGCCTCCGGCACAACCAGCGCGACCGGTGCGGCCCGACGGGCCAATCCGCAGACGCACCGAATGACAGCCAGTTAAGCGGCTGGTCGATGCAGTGCAGCGGCGGTGGGCCTGCAGCGACGCGCGCTTGGGCCTGCACACTGAGCAGCCGCACGCAAGCGCGCGACCGCAGCGCCATCGCGCGGTGCCACCGCGGCCGATTGACGCAGGGCGCCAGCGCCAATGGCGCCGTTCCGGGTGCGGCGCATCGGCACTGTGCCAGGTGTTGTCGAGCTCGCTTCGCGCTATCGTGCGATCACGCTTTCATTGCGATGCCGCCCATGCCCCAAGCGCTGCGCCAGACCCTGCTGTCCGCCCGTGACCTGCTCGCCACGATCGCACCGTTCCTGCTGCTGGCGATCGGCCTGGCGGCGCTGGCCTACCGAGCCCTCGACCCGACGCCGCCGCAGCGCGTGGTGCTGGCCACCGGCGTCGACCAGGGCGCCTATGCCGAATTCGGCAAGCGGTACGCCGCAGCGCTGGCGAAATTCGGCGTCACGGTGGAGCTGCGAAAGACCCAGGGCTCCGCCGAAAACCTGGCGCTGCTGCGAAACCCGAAATCGGATGTCGACATCGCCTTCGTGCAGGGCGGCGCCGATGAAGACGCCACGGCGCAGGGTTCCGACGACAACGCCGAGCCCGGACTCGTGTCGCTCGGCAGCATGTTCTACGAACCGGTGTGGCTGTTCTACCGCACCGATTCGGCGCGTCGGCTGCTGCAATCCGACACCTTGGCCAGCCTGTCGCAGCTGCCCGGCTGGAAGCTCAACATCGGCGCGCCCGGCAGCGGCGTGCCGGTGCTGCTGCGCAAACTGATCGAAGCCAACAAGCTCGAGCCCGCGTCGCTCACGCTGACGCAGCTGACGCAGACGCCGGCCGTGATGGCGTTGCTCGACGGCAGCAGCGACGCGCTGGTGTTCGCCTCGGCCCCCGAATCGCTGATGGTGCAGATGCTGTTGCAGACGCCCGGCGTGCGACTGTTCGACTTCGCGCAGGCCGAGGCCTACTCGCGCCAGTTCCCCTTCATGAGTCCGGTGACGCTGCCGCGCGGCGTGGTCGACCTGGCGCGCGACCTGCCGCCGCAGGACGTGCGGCTGGTGGCGCCCACGGCCACGCTGCTGGCGCGCGCCGAGCTGCATCCCGCGCTGGTGCAGCTGTTCATGCAAGCGGCGCAGCAGGTGCACGGCGGGGCCGGTTGGTTCCAGCGCAAGGGCGACTTCCCGAGCGCGACGAATTCCGAACGCCCGCTGGCCGACGAGGCGCAGCGTTTCTACCAGAGCGGCGCGCCGCTGCTGCAGCGCTACCTGCCGTTCTGGCTGGCCAACCTGATCGACCGCATGTGGCCGGCGCTGTTGACGCTGCTGGCCGTGCTGATCCCGCTGTCGCGCATGCTGCCGCCGGTCTACGAGTTCCGGGTGCGCTCGCGCATCTTCCGCTGGTATGGTCAGTTGCGCGAAATCGAAGCCGCCACCGGCAAGCGCCCGGCGCACGAGCTGATGCGCGAGCTGGCCACGCTGGACGCGCGCGTCGAGGGCATCGCAGTGCCGCTCGCGTATGCCGACGAACTGTACGCATTGCGCGCTCACATCAGCCTGGTGCGAAGGCGGCTGCTGGGCACGCCCGAAGTGACCACCGCCGCGGTGGTTTGACCGACGCGCCTGGACGCGGCGCCGCCATCCGTGAGCGCGCTGTGGCTTCAACCTCCCCTTTCCCTTCTCGTGACTTCCCTTCCCTGCACTGGCCCGCTGCGCGCTCCACCAACGTACCGGATCGACTCGGGCAGTGCGTCCGGCTCCTGCGCTACAGCCTGCCCACGGAGGTGGCCTGAGTTCTCTGTAGCCTCGCGTTTATCCGCTGTCCATCGATTCCGTCGTCCGCCGAAGATCGGTCGCCAGCAAAAGCGCGGTGGCGGCATCTACTTTTATCAGGAGGTGCTGCAACTCGTGAATCGCAGACCCACGTCGTGTGCCATGACCAGACAGCAGGTTCAGCAGGCAATGACCCGCTGAAAACTTCTCTGGCGCGCTGCGGCCAGGCTGGTATGGCCGTGACCACCCGCGCCGTTCGACGACACCACTGATCGCGTCCTTTTAAAATCTGCCTGTGCTCGGCTTTGCGGGCGCGCCTTGCACCGGACACCTCCATGGACACACGCACTTCCGTCTTCCGCCTGCGCATCGAACGGCTGCGCGACGCCTTGCAGCGCCACGGGCTGGCGGCCGTGCTGGTGCCGAGCAGCGATCCGCATTTGTCGGAGTACCTGCCCGAACACTGGCAGGGTCGGCAGTGGTTGAGCGGCTTCACGGGCTCGATGGGCACCCTGGTCGTGACGGCGCAGACCGCCGTGCTGTTCGCCGACAGCCGCTACTGGGTGCAGGCCGAGGCCGAACTGGCGGGCAGCGGCATCGAGCTCGTGAAGATCGCCACCGGCGCGTCGACCGCGCACGTCAACTGGCTGGCCGATCACGTGCTGTCCGGAGGACAGGTCGCGGTCGACGGCGCCGTGCTGGGCTTGGCCGCTGCGCAACTGCTCAACGGCACACTGGAGCCAGCCGGTGTCAGGTTGCGCACCGACCTGGATTTGCTCGCCGAGGTCTGGCCCGAGCGCCCGGCCCTGCCCGCCGCACCGGTCTTCGAACACCTGCCGCCGCATGCACCGCTGTCACGCGCCGCCAAGCTGGCGCAGGTGCGCGCCGCGATGACCGAGGTCGGTGCCACGCATCATTTCATCTCGACGGTCGACGACATCGCCTGGCTGTTCAACCTGCGTGGCGCCGACGTGCCGTACAACCCGGTTTTCCTGGCGCACGCGCTGCTCGGTGCCGAAGGCGTCACGCTGCACGTCGGCGCCGGCAAAATCGGCCAGGGGCTGCAGGCGGCGCTGGCCGCAGACGGCGTGCAGCTGGCGCCTTACGAAAAAGCTGGCGAAGCACTGACCGCACTGCCGGCCGACGCGGTGCTGCTGATCGACCCGCGGCGCGTGACGCTCGGCCTGCGCCAGTGCGCCAGCGTGCGCGTGGTCGAGGCCATCAACCCGAGCACGCTGCTGAAAAGCCGCAAAAGTGCTGCCGAGGTGACGCAGGTGCGCGAGGCGATGGCACAGGACGGTGCGGCGCTGTGCGAGTTCTATGCGTGGTTCGAGGCCGCGCTGGGCCGTGAACGCATCACCGAGCTGACGATCGACGAGCAGCTGAGTGCGGCGCGCGCACGCCGGCCCGGCTTCGTCGGCCTGAGCTTCGGCACGATCGCGGCGTTCAACGCCAACGGCGCGATGCCGCACTACCGCGCGACGCCGGAGTCTCACGCGCTGATCGACCCGAATGTCGACGGCGGTGGACTGCTGCTGATCGACTCGGGCGGGCAGTATTTGGGCGGCACGACGGACATCACGCGCGTGTGGCCGATCGGCCACATTGGCGACGCACACCGGCGCGACTACACGCGCGTGCTCAAAGGCACGCTGGGCTTGAGCGCGACGCGCTTTCCACGCGGCACGCTGTCGCCGATGCTCGACGCGATCGCGCGCGCGCCGCTGTGGCAGGCTGGGCTGGACTACGGCCACGGCACCGGTCACGGCGTTGGTTACTTTCTGAATGTGCACGAGGGGCCGCAGAGCATCTCGAAGGCCGTGCCCGATGAGCACATGGCGATGCAGCCCGGCATGATCACCAGCATCGAGCCCGGGTTGTACCGGCCGGGACGCTGGGGCATCCGCATCGAGAACCTGGTGCTGAACGTGCCCGCGAAGCTCGGCGCTGGCGGCGAGCTCAGCGACTTCGGCGAGTTCCTCGAGTTCGAGACGCTGACGCTGTGCCCGATCGACACGCGCTGCATCGACCGCAGCCTGCTGCGCAGCGACGAGGTCGCGCAACTCAACGCCTATCACGCTGTGGTGCGGGCACGCCTGGAACCGCTGGTGGGTGGTGCGGCGCTCGACTGGCTGAGGCTGCGCACCGAGCCGATCTGATCGAGTCCGCGGCGGAGCGCACCGTGCCCGCTGCCGATGGTTCTCGGCTCGCATCTCATCGGCCTGCGGCGCGCCTCATCGCGCCCATGGCGCGGTCCGTCGCAAGCCACTTCCGTCGCCCGTGGCCGGCTCTTAGAGTTCATTTCATCGCAGCACCGCGGGTGCTGGCGAACTCAGGAGTCCACCATGATCGACAGCCTCTTCACCGCCGCGTTGACCCTGTGCCTCGGACTCGGCGGCGCACTCGCCATCGGCTCGACCTTCATCGATACGGACAACAACGCAGGCGCCCTGCAAGGCCGGTCGGCGGTGGCGCCAGCGCGCAGCGTGGCGCGCGATGAAACGCGCGACGCAAAGCGCGAGATGAAGCGCGACATGAAGCGCGACGCACCGGTCGGCCCACTGGCACGCAACAACCCCACCAAAGCCGGCGCAGAGCGCGTGCAGTGAGCATGGAGCACCGCTCGCCAGCAATCTGAACGGGTGCGCGGGCATCCAGCCACGACCGCTGCGTTGACGCACCGACTGCCCGGTACGCCGATGCCCACTGCGACCGCCACAGTCCGGCGACGCGGGGCGCTAACGGCACGCGGCGAGCGTGTCGGTATCGCCGGCCGCGTATCCAGCTTCAGCCGCGCGTCATCGACGCCCGCAGCGCTTCCGTCAGGGTCGACAGACTGTCTTGCAGGTGGGCGCGGCTTTCGACCGACAGCTTGGCACTGCGGCTGCCGGCGCGCCGCAGATCGCCCTTCAACGTCGTGGCGTTCAGGCGCAGCAGGCTCAGCGCATCGGGCGGCAAGCTCGACGAGCCACGCGTCAGCAACACCTGCACCCGCTTCAGATGTTCGCGCTGCAGGTTGCGGCGAAGGCGGTCGATCTCGGTGCCGCTTTTCAGCTCGCTCCAGATCGAACCCTGCAACGTGGTGTAGACCTCCGACAACGAAATCAGACCGCGCGCGTCGTTGGCGTTCACATACAGCGGCAGGTCGAGCAGGCGCGAGGCCGTGCCGGCGCTGAGCAGGCGGTCCAACGCGTTCGACTGCATCTGCAGAACGGCGTTCGGAATGCTCACCGGCCCGGCACGCGACCAGTCGTCGTAGTCCGGAGACAGGCTGGCCAGAAACTGCGGCTTGAAACGGAAGCTGTCGGCGTTGAACAAGCCCCGCGAGATGAACTCCAGGGCCTCGCGCTGACGCGCTGGCTCGACCGGCGCATAGGCGGCACGCCCCGTGGTGCCGGGCAGATCGCGCAAGGTGTACATGCCGCCCACGTACTTGGCCACCACGTCGGCCGCGCTGCCGAGCTGACGAAACCCGCTGAGCAGTACGCGGCGCTGGCGCGTGGCATCGTCGGTGGGCTGCGGCGTGCGCTCCTGCACGCGGCTCCACAACTCGCGCGACAGGCGCAGGCGCCTTTCGACATAGGCGAGCGGATCGTCGCTCAGGTCGAATCGGTTGACCAGCGGATCGATGCCCGCCGCACCGTCGGCGTCGGCGTCGTCGGCGTAGGCCAGCTGCGGTTCGTTGCTGCGCGCGGCAATGCGCGACAGGCCGGCTTTCTCAGTGGCCGCATCGAACGGCTGGTAGGCGTATTCGATCGCCCAGTAATCGTACGGGCCGAGTGTCGAATTGTTCAGCGCCGCCTGCGGCTCGCCGGCCACCGCCAGATTGATGGCGTTGTAGTCCATCACCGAGCCCGAGGTGCCATGCTGTTCGGTGAAGGCCTTGTCGCGCAACTGCGCGCGCGTCACCGCGGTAGAGCCCTTGAAGTTGTGCTTCAGGCCGAGCGTGTGGCCGACCTCGTGCATCACGGTGTCCTTGATGACCGACTGCACGAAGGCCTCGGCTTCCGGCCCGTCGGGCGACAACTCGCCACGCGATTCGAGCACGTCAAGCGCGAAATCGAGCTGGGCCGCGCTTTCGTGCGCATAGTTGCAGGTTGCGGCGTGGATCTTGTTGCGCCACGCGGTGGCCAATGGCGCAAAGCCAGGCTCGGCGGCAACCGCCACGTCTTCCACGATCAAGCGCCGCGAGCGGCGGCCGAACACGTCGCTCATGCCGATGTCGGCGTCGATGATCTCGCCGGTGCGCGGGTCGGTCTGCACCGGCCCGATCGCGAAGCCGACATCGGAGCCCACAAACCAGCGGATCGAGGCGTGGCGCGCATCCATGTTGTCCCAGTCGGCGTCGTCGGCCTGCTGGCGCACCACGATGGCGTCCTTGAAGCCGATCTTCTCGAACGCCTTGTTCCACTCCAGAATCCCGGCCTCGACGGAAGCGCGATAGCGCGGCGGAATGTTCTTGTCGAGCCAGTACACGATCGGCTCGACCGGCTCCGACAACGCGGCCGACGCATCCTTCTTGTCCAGCCGCCAGCGGTTGATGTAGTGAGTCCGCGGATTGACTTCCAGGTCGGTGCTGAGGTTGGTGACGGCATCGTAAAAATGCCCCAGGCGCGGATCGGTGCGGCGCGCGGCCATCGGCACGGCAGGCAGCCGGGTCAGGCTGTAGACGTAACCGACGAAGAAGCTGCGAGGGTCCGGCGTGGTGGTCGGCGGGCTGGCCATCGGCCCGGCGCCGGGCACCGACGGCGGGGCAGGCAGCCGCGGCGTGGCGAAATGAATGCGCGCGTTCAGCGTCGTCATGTCGTCCGAAACGCGCGTCTTCTCGAAGTAGGAATTGCCGCGATCGAGGTTGTACGGCATGCGGAAGGCGGCTTCGATCAAGGTCGAATATCCCGGCAGATCGGACAGCAGGAACGAGGCGTCGATCAGCACCGACTTGCGCTGCGGATGCGGTGCGCTGAGGATCGTCGACGACGCCAGCAGGCTGTTCGAGAAACCCTGCTCGACGGCCGACTTCATCGCCGGGTTGTCGGCCACGTAATTGGTGTTCAGCGCAATCAGTTGCAGCTGCGTCGCCCCGATCTTGCGAAAGCTGACCAGCCACGACGGCCCCATCTGGCTGGCATACAACCGGCGCTCGCCGACCGAGTGCGAGATGTTGGCGCTCAGCATGAACGGTTGATCGAGCCGCTCGGGCGAGATCTCGAGCCAAACGCGTTCGTCCTTGCGCCACAGCGGTACGAAGCCGCCCTGCACGACCGCGCCCTTGATGACTTCGTCGAACGGTTTCGGCGCCACCGGGTCGGGCCGCGGGCCGGAGTTGGCCGCGGGCATCGACGCCGCGGCCGCCACCGGTGCTGCAGCGCTGCCGGCTGCGGTTACAGCGGCGGCGGTGCCGGCCGTCGCCGGCGCTCCCGCCACGGCGGTCGACGCGGCAGGCGGGGTGGCGAGCTTGGCCAGCAGCGAAGGAGCGCCTGCCACGCCGGCCGGTGGCCGGTTCGACAGCGAGGCACAACCCGCCAGCACCAGCGCGCCGCACAGCACCAGCGAGCGTTTTAAATTGGGATGGAAGGTCATGGGAGCCGCCGACAAGGAAAGCGGGCGAGGACAAGGATCGTCGCGCCCGAACACGGCCGCCACAGCGCGCCACAAGCCCGATTTTGCCCGACCGTGCGCTCGCCTTGCCGCCCGATCCCCATGGCTTTGACCCGGCAATTACCCCGACCGGAGCTCGCCGCCGGCCCAGCGAAGCGGGCTGCCCGTGACTCAGCGCCAGCGCGCAAACATTGGCCCGACGCCTATTTGAGCGCTTTGAAACGCAAACGGTGCGGCCGCGCACCGTCTTCGCCCAGACGGCGCTTCTTGTCGGCTTCGTATTCCTGGTAGTTGCCGTCGAAGAAGACCCATTTCGAGTCGCCCTCGGCCGCCAGGATGTGGGTGGCGATGCGGTCGAGAAACCAGCGGTCGTGACTGATCACCATGATGCTGCCAGCGAACTCGAGCAGCGCGTCTTCAAGAGCGCGCAGAGTTTCAACGTCGAGGTCGTTCGACGGCTCGTCGAGCATCAACACGTTGCCGCCAGCAATCAGCGTCTTGGCCAGGTGCAGCCGGCCACGTTCGCCGCCGGACAGGTTGCCCACCAGCTTCTGCTGGTCGTTGCCCTTGAAGTTGAAGCGACCGAGGTAGGCGCGCGACGGCATCACGAACTTGCCGACGATCAGGTTGTCCAGGCCGCCCGAGACGTCCTGCCAGACCGTCTTGTCGTTTTCCAGCTCTTCGCGGCTTTGCTCGACGAATGCCATCCTGGCGGTCACGCCGATCTTCACGTCGCCGCTGTCGGGCTTTTCCTTGCCCGCGATCATGCGGAACAGCGTTGACTTGCCGGCACCGTTCGGACCGATGATGCCGACGATCGCGCCGGCCGGCACCTTGAAACTCAGGTCGTCGATCAGCAGCCGGTCGCCGAAGCTCTTGCTGACGTTGACGAACTCGATCACCTCGTGACCGAGCCGTTCGGCCACCGGAATGAAGATCTCGTTGGTCTCGTTGCGCTTTTGATAGTCGACGTCGGAGAGTTCCTCGAAACGGGCCAGCCGCGCCTTGCTCTTGGCTTGGCGGCCCTTCGGGTTCTGGCGCACCCACTCCAGTTCCTTCTTCATCGCGCGGGTGCGGGCGTCCTCGGTTTTTTGTTCCTGCTCGATGCGCGCTTCCTTCTGCTCGAGCCAGGTGCTGTAGTTGCCCTTGTACGGAATGCCCGAGCCGCGGTCGAGCTCCAGGATCCACTCCGCCGCGTTGTCGAGGAAATAGCGATCGTGGGTGATGGCGACCACGGTGCCCGAGAAGCGCTTGAGGTATTGCTCGAGCCAGTCGACCGACTCGGCGTCGAGGTGGTTGGTGGGCTCATCGAGCAGCAGCATGTCGGGCTTGCTCAGCAGCATGCGGCACAGCGCCACGCGGCGCTTCTCGCCGCCCGACAGCTTGCCGACCACCGCGTCCCACGGCGCCAGCCGCAGCGCGTCGGCGGCGATCTCGAGCTGCAGGTCGGTGTTGTCGCTGCCGGCCGACGAGATGATGGCTTCCAGCTCGGCCTGCTCGGCGGCCAGCTTGTCGAAGTCGGCGTCGGGCTCGCCGTACTCGGCATACACCTGGTCGAGCCGCTTCTTGGCGGCCAGCGCACCGCCGATGCCTTCCTCGACCGCCTGGCGCACGGTCTGGGTCGGGTCCATCACCGGTTCCTGCGGCAGGTAGCCGATCTTCAGGCCGGGCATCCAAAACGATCGCGCGCCTCGATGTCGTGGTCGATGCCGGCCATGATCTACAGCAAAGTGCTCTTGCCCGAGCCGTTCAAGCCCAGCACGCCGATCTTCGCGCCCGGGAAAAACGACAGCGAGATGTTCTTGAGAATCTGCCGCTTCGGCGGCACGATCTTGCCGACGCGGTTCATGGTGAAAACGTATTGCGCCATGGGCTACCTTTGGCTGAGGAAATGAAATGAACGAGGAGATCCGCGGGCGCGCGATCGTTTTGTGAAAACGTACTGAGCCATGCGGTTTCCTGCTGTTGCCTTGTTGATCGAGGCCGTCGTGGGGTGGCGATAACGCTCAACCCGTTATTGTGGCCGCTGCGTGTCCCGCCGTTGCTGTTCGGGCTGGCTATGCAGGTCAGGCAGGTTAGCCACGACAGGCACGAACTGGCGGGGCCGGTGGGCGCTGATCAGGCCATCGCCCAACCGTGCGCCCGTTAGAATGCAGCACCGGCGCAGACTTCAGTCACTGCGCTGCCGTCATTCCTGACGCGTCTCCAGGGCTCCGCGCCCGCCTCACCTTTCTGCCTGCGACTGGCGCCCGAAGTTCGAGCGACAGGCCGATCTTCCATTTTGGAATCCCATGTCTTTCGAATCTCTCGGCCTCGCCGAGCCCTTACTGCGTGCCGTTCTCGAACAGGGCTACACCACGCCCACGCCGATCCAGGTCCAGGCCATTCCTGCCGTGCTGTCTGGCGGCGACGTGATGGGTGGCGCACAGACCGGCACCGGCAAGACCGCCGGCTTCGTGCTGCCGATGCTGCACCGCCTGATGGCCACGCCCGCGGTGCGCGATGCCAAGGGCCGCCTGCCGATCCGCGCGCTGATTCTCACGCCGACGCGTGAACTCGCCGCTCAGGTGGAAGAAAGCGTGCGCGTCTACGGCAAGCACGCCCGGCTGACCAGCAT
>ENA-OFCE01000441-OFCE01000441.1-metagenomes-genome-assembly--contig:-NODE-441-length-27305-cov-4.273541_pt1 | contig 27305 bp, 23 predicted proteins | sample MGYA00153388_OFCE01 | MGnify analysis MGYA00153388 | reverse complement strand
CGTATTAGTGAGGGTCAACTTTGACGGGTCGGAGATATAAACGGCGTCGTTTCTGGTTCCATCCGCCACTGCTCTGCCAAGGATCGAATTTTCAACATTCACCGTGCCATTAATTACACCGTCTACGGTGCCAGTCCATGCGCCCATGCCCAGCGCGGTCGCCTGATTGGCGGTAAAACTGCTGTTGATGATCGCCACACTGCGCGCGCCGCCCGCGTTCTGCGCTTCGTTGTTGTTCACGGTGACGTTGCGCAACACCACGGCGCTCAATGCTGTTGTCGAGTTGCCGCCGAGCACGAAACCGTCGGCCGCTGATGTTTCGGTGGTGACGGTGCCGAGCAGCGCTTTGTTGTTGCTAAAGGTCACATCCGTCATGCTGACGCTGGGTCGTCGAGTGGTGCTGCCGAACACGATCAAGCCGCCACCCCAACCGGCCACGAAGCCGTCGCGGCTCTCAGAAATGCAGCCGTCAAACACCCTATTCTACGAGTACAAGCTGGCCCGCGATTGCATGCAGCCGCCGTAGTTGCCAAAGGATCGGGCGTTGGCGAATCTAAGTCCGCTGATGCTTACCAAAAAATAACGTCGAGTCGAGAAGGTGCGCTATTGATGAGCATTGTGCCCACGGTGCACGGCGCGCTGTTTGTGTGTCCGCCGTCTATGCCGAGCACGGTAGGGTCGGGGCCGCTGATGAGCGTCGATTGTCGAACGACAAGCAGATGCGACGGTGTGGTGATGTTGTCGAAGTCCGGCGTAAACATCGGCTGATAAGCGAGCGTGTTGGTGCTAGTCAAACCGGTGAAACGGATGGTGTCTCGTCCACCCACGGTGTACCCGCCACTGCCCACGCAACTGTTCGGGCCGCCGATGTTTTGGTCTTGGTTAGACGCCGCAATCGCCATGCGCAGCGTGCATTTCGTCGCGGTAGCTGCCCACACACACGCTGTCTGAGAACACATCATCGGCCAGCGAATTGACCGTGATCGTCGCTGCCCACGATAGGGAAGAGACGCCAGCAACAAGGCCGACGCAAATTGTTGCGCTCATCGCAAGAATGCGAGCTGAATGAGTAGCAGGTTGCCGAATACCCATAGACTCTCTGGAAGAAAAACTCTGTTGATTTGTCAGTAGAGAATGGCACGGATGCGGAGGTTTTGGCACTACCTGCTTAGGTGGAAGTTTGGATAAGCCCAAATTGGTCATCGAGGTCAATTTCGGCCCTCGTCGTTCCTGCGAAGGCGGGAACCCAGTGACTTTGAGGGTTGCTTCGCAGCGTTGATCTGACGCGAAAGACACGAGGCCCCTGCCTTCGCAGGGGCGACGAGAGAAAGCGCATCCCGCGCTTAATTCGCGTGCCGCGGATCTTTGCCCTGCACAATATGAATTACGTACTCGCCGATATTTTTTGCATGATCGGCGACGCGCTCGATGGCCTTCGCTAGGAACGCGACATCCAGCCCGGCACCAATGGTGCGCGGGTCCTCCATCATGTAGGTGACCAGCAGGCGCATGATGCGCTCAAATTCGCCGTCGACTGCCTCATCGCGACCGATGACTTCAGACGCCGAAATCACGTCCAGTCGCGCGAATGCGTTCAGCGATTCCTTGAGCATCTCCTGTGCGACGCTACCGATGCGTTTTACTTCATTCAGACGCAGTGTTTGAAAGCGCTCGGACGCTTGAAAATGCTTGGCCCGCTGCGCGATTTTTTTGATCTCGTCGCCGATGCGCTCCAGATCGTTTACCGCCTGCATGGTGCAGATGATCTGCCGCAAATCGACTGCTGCCGGTTGTCGCTTGGCGATGATTTCCATACTCTTGCGATCAAGTTCGATTTGCTTGTCGTTGACGCGTTTTTCCTCGCGCAGCACAACTTCAACCAGTTCCTCGTCGCCCGTGGCAATCGCCTCTAACGCGCGCTCAAATTGCGCCTCGACCAAGCCGCCCATCGCGAGCAGTCCACTGCGCAGGTCTTCCAACTCAATCTCGAATTGCTTTGACGTGTGTTCCATTAGCCGAACCTTCCTGTAATGTAGTCCTCAGTGCGTTTGTCTTTGGGCTTAACAAAAATTTGCGCGGTGGGGGTAAATTCGATCAGCTCGCCGAGATACATGTACGCTGTGTGCTGCGACACGCGTGCGGCCTGCTGCATGTTGTGGGTCACCATCACGATGGTGTAATCGGTGCGCAGTTCGCTCACCAATTCTTCAATGCGTGCCGTTGAAATCGGGTCAAGCGCTGAGGTGGGCTCATCAAGCAGCAGCACTTCGGGCTTCACTGCGATGCCGCGCGCGATGCACAGCCGTTGCTGCTGACCGCCGGATAACGACAAGCCACTTTGATTAAGCTTGTCTTTAGCCTCCGTCCACAACGCGGCCTTTTTCAACGCCCACTCCACGCGCTCATCCATGTCGCTTTTGTTCAAGCGTTCATAGAGCTTCACGCCGAAGGCAATGTTGTCGTAGATCGACATCGGAAAAGGCGTGGGCTTTTGAAACACCATGCCGACTTGGCCGCGCAGCGCGTTCAGATCGTGCTTGGGATCAAGCACATTGACACCGTTCATGATAATTTCGCCCTCAGCGCGCTGCCCAGGATAGAGCGAATACATTCGGTTCAACGTGCGCAACAGCGTGGACTTGCCGCAACCCGACGGCCCGATGAAGGCCGTCACCTGTCGCTCGGGAATATCGAGCGTGTTGTTGCGCAGACCCTGAAACGTGCCGTAGAAAAAGTTGAGATTCTTGATCCCGATTTTGGTGGCTGCGACTTCTGCGACAGCGGTGTCACCGAGAGCTACTTGAAATGCCATTGTTAGTTCCTGATTACTTGTAGGAACGGCGAAAGCCGCGATCCTCGTGTGAAGTTTTCGCGGCTTTCGCCGCTCCTACAATTGCTTACTGACTTTTCTGCCGGAACAGCGTCCGCGCGATGATGTTGAGCACCAACACTGTTAAGGTGATCAACAGCGCCCCTGCCCATGCGAGGCGCTGCCATTCTTCATACGGGCTCATCGCGAACTGGTAAATTGCCACAGGCAAGTTGGCCATCGGCGCATTCATGTCGCTGCTCCAAAACTGGTTGTTGAGCGAGGTGAATAGTAGTGGGGCGGTCTCGCCCGAGATGCGGGCAAGGGCAAGCAGCACACCGGTCACCACGCCGCCTTTCACCGATTTCAATGTCACCATCAGCACAACCCGCCACTGCGGTGCGCCGAGCGCCACTGCCGCCTCACGCATGCTGTTGGGCACCAGCAGCAACATGGTTTCTGTCGTGCGCACCACCACAGGCACTGCGATGATCGCCAGCGCCACCGCACCTGCCCAGCCGGAATAATGCTTCACGTTGGCAACGATCAGCGTGTACACAAACAAACCAATCACAATGGAGGGCGCGGACAACAAGATGTCGTTGATGAATCGTGTCACCTTGGCAATCTTGTTGTCGCGACCGATCTCTGCCAAATAGATGCCCGCCATGATGCCGATCGGTGTGGCGATAAATATTGCCGAGCCGACAATCATCATGCTGCCAAAAATCGCGTTGGCCAGCCCGCCATCCGAGCCTGGCGGCGGCGTCATTTGGGTGAACAGCGCAGGACCAAATGCAGCCAAACCTTTGCTAAACAACGTGAACAAAATCCACAGCAAAAACACCATGCCGAACGCCATGGTCGCCAGCGACATCACTAGGTTGAAGCGATTAACCCACACCCGCTTTTTGTAGATCGGGTTATCGGGCGTGGCCAGCGATTTGCCCGCGCTTGCGGCCGAAACAGGTGTTGAACTCATGTCCGCTTACCCTCACGTTTGGTGAGCGTTGACAGCATCAAACGTGAGGCGGCGAGCACGCAAAACGACAGCACGAAAAGCGTCAATCCGAGTGTGATGAGCGCCGACAAGTGCGCCGGGTCGGACGCTTCGTTGAACTCATTGGCCAATGACGATGCAATTGAGTTGCCGGGGTCAAACAACTTGGCCGAAATATTGTATGCGTTGCCGATCACAAAGGTTACCGCCATGGTCTCGCCCAGCGCGCGACCGAGGCCGAGCATGATGCCGCCGATGACGCCCGCCTTGGTGTAGGGCAGCACCACATTCCACACCACTTCCCACGTCGTGGCACCGAGCCCATAGGCAGATTCTTTAAGAATGGGCGGCGTGGTGTCGAACACGTCACGCATCACCGAGGCGATGAACGGAATAACCATCACCGACAAAATAACGCCCGCCGTGAACACGCCAAATCCGTTCGGGGTGCCTTGGAACACGATGCCGACCACAGGCAGTTTGCCCAATGTATTGATCATCAGGGGTTGCAATGTTTCGGCAAACAACGGTGCAAATATGAACAAGCCCCACATGCCGTAAATAATCGATGGAATCGCAGCCAGCAGCTCCACAGCCGTTCCCAGCGGGCGCTTCAGCACGGGTGGACACATTTCGGTCAAAAAGATCGCAATGCCAAAACTGACCGGCACACCAATCAGCAGCGCAATGGTCGCCGTGATGATGGTGCCCCAAAGTGGCGCCATGCCACCGTACAGATTGCGCACGGGATCCCACATGTCTGACACAAAAAACTTCGGCCCCGTCTGAGTCAACGTTTGCCACGAGCCCATGAACAACGAGGCGACGATGCCCACCAGCGTGACCAGCACCAGCAGTGCGAAAAACTGCGTGCTGTAGCCAAATATTTTGTCTTGCAACGCAAAGCTGTTTGCCTTGCTGTTACCACCAACGTCCGTTGACATTGCGTCCCCTAAATTATCTTTCCCGTCGTCTTTTCGGCGCACACTTCATAAAAAATGCGCTCTGAAAAGACAGCGACTCGATGCAATTACGCAAACGAGTCGCTCCTTTTTAACTTTCAACCCGATCAGAAAACCGCTTTGCCGGATGCGTCGGTGACCTTCTTCCATTCCGCTTGAATCAACGAAACGGTGGCGGGCGGCAGTGGCACATATTCCAGTTCAGAAGCCGATTTCTGGCCGTTTTTAAGCGCCCACTCAAAAAACTTGAGCACTTCGCGTGACGATTCAGGTTTCGCGGGTTTGGTGTGCATCAGAATGAACGACGCGCCGGTCATCGGCCAGCTTTTGGCACCGGGCTGATCGGTCAACACCACGGCCATACCCGGGGTGTTTTTCCAGTCGGCACCCGCTGAAGCTGCGGCAAACGACGCATCGTCCGGCTGCACAAATTGACCGTCTTTGTTTTTCATGGCGATGTGGTCAAGGTTGTTCTTTTTGGCATACGCGTATTCCACGTAACCAATCGAGCCCTTAATGCGCTGCACGTATTGCGCCACACCTTCGTTGCCTTTTCCGCCCACACCTTCTGGCCACGCCACGGCAGCGCCCACGCCGACCTTGCTCTTCCACTCCGGCGAAACTTTCGACAGGTAGTCAACAAACAGGAACGTCGTTCCGGAGCCATCCGAACGACGCACCACCGTGATCGGACCGTCAAGTTTCAAGCCGGGGTTGAGATCGGTGATGGCCTTGTCGTTCCACGTTTTAATCTTGCCAAGAAAGATGTCAGCCAACACTGGGCCCGTCAATTTCATCTCGCCCGGTTTGACCGAATCCATGTTGGTCACCGGCACCACGCCACCGATGATGGCAGGAAACTGCACCATGCCGTCTTTTGCCAAAACGTCAGCAGTCAACGGCAAATCAGTTGCACCGAAATCAACCGTTTTCGCCTGAATTTGCTTGATGCCGCCGCCGGAACCGATGGACTGATAGTTCATCGCCACGCCGGTGGCTTTTTTGTATTCGTCCGCCCATTTGGCATAGATGGGAAACGGGAAGGTCGCGCCAGCACCGGTGATGGTGGTCTGGGCGAACGCGAGGGGGGCCGATGCGCTCACGGCCATTGCCGCCGCGAGGCCGAGAATCTTGTGCGAAAAACGCATGATGTGTCCTTTACTTGGTTTTCGAAACTGCGGTCACTGCCGCTTTTGTTTTCGGGAGAGGAGGGAATGCCTTCCTTTTTCTGGCTGACGGAGTTTGACCGGAATTTGTGACACTAATATTGCAGGGGGGCACGGCGACGTCAGTCAGCGCGATGCGCAGTGTTCGCGGAAGCGCTGAGCGGCAGTAATCACGGTCATCAACAACTGGCTGTAACGTTTGTCACACTTGGGACTAAGTGTGGAAAGCGGAGAAGTCGATAAACCACATTTATGCGCGCTAAGCCCAACGCGTGTATGGGTTACAGCGAAAAGCCATATGCGGAGAGTCCACAGCTGACAGCTTGTTATCTGTTGTCGGGCGCGCGCCGTTCAAGGCAATTCGCCGCGAACATCCCCACTGCGCCGCCCACGCACTGCGCCGCGACAAACGGCAGCGCGCCGCCCGGAGCGATCCCCGCAAAACTATCACTGAGCATGCGTCCCATCACCGCTGCTGGGTTGGCGAATGACGTGCTGGCGGTGAACCAGTACGCTGCGCCGACGTAGCAGGCGACCATGGCGCTGGCCTTGCCGACGGGCGCGCGCATAATCACAAAAATCAGCCCGCCGGTCGCGACCGCTTCGGCGATCCATTGGCCCCAGCCCTCACGAACTTTGCTGCTGGTTTGCAGGATCGGTAGGTCGAACATCGCGTGCGCTAGCCACGCGCCCGCGACTGCGCCCAGCAATTGAACGATGATGAACAATGCGGCGGTCGCTGCCCAGTTGTCGTCGATCAGTCCGCCACGAAAGGCCACGATGAGTGTTACCACTGGGTTAAAGTGCGCGCCGCTCACCGGGCCCAGCGCCTCAATCAACACGTACAACGCGAACGCGGTGGCGAGCGTGTTGGCCAGTAACGCGACGGCCACGTTGCCGCCGCTCAGTTTTTCGGCCATGATGCCGGAGCCGATGACGGCGCACAGCAACATCGCGGTGCCTGCAAATTCTGCGAATAGTTTTTGCGCGAAACTCGGCTCCGTGCGAAAAGCGGCGGTCATGCTTTCGACAAATTGCGCGCTTCGGTTTGCAGCATCAGCGTGTTGACACCCGCGAGCGGCAGGCTGACGAGCAGTTGCAGACGCTTTTGGATCATCAGCATTGTTTGCCGGAAGGCAGCGAGTTTCTCAGCGTCTATGCCTTGCGTTTCGGACGGATCAGGGTAGCCCCAGTGAGCGGTGGCGGGCTGTCCCGGCCAAAACGGGCAGACCTCGCCCGCCGCGTTGTCGCAAACGGTGATGACCAGGTCCATCTTCGGCGCATCAGGCGTGGCAAATACGTCCCAGCTTTTGCTGGCGAGGCCGTCGATGCTGATGCCCGCGCTTTGCAGCGCCTTCAGCGCGAACGGATTCGGTTGCTGGTTTTCACGCGGACTGCTACCGGCGGAGAACGCGCGGAATTTGTCGCCGCCCATGTCATTGAGCAGCGCCTCGGCGAGGATGCTGCGCGCGGAATTATGGGTACAGAGGAAGAGGATGTTCAGCGGTGGGTTGGGCATGTCGAGTCTCGTGATTTAAGTGTTGAACGATTACAAATGGTTTGTGGGAGGGGTTCCACCGCGATTGGTCAGTGCCGATATCCGCTTTCGCGGTGGAACCGCTCCCACAGAAACGGGTCAACACGCAACGCACCCCGCCGCCACCTCACACGCCTCACCCTGACAACAGTGCTGCGTCAGGTACGCCAGTAGCCCATTCATCTGCGCAAAATTGGCGCGATAAATCAGGTTGCGGCCACGCGCCTCACTGCTGGCGAGGCCCGAGTACGTCAGCTCTTTCAAGTGAAACGACAGCGAACTCGGGGCCACGCTCAACTGCTCCGCGAGCGCGCCCGGCGTCAGCCCGCTCTCGCCCGCCACCACCAACGCGCGAAACACGCGCAGTCGGTGCGGCTGCGCAATGGCTGCGAGCGAGCGCACGGCCAAGTCTTCGGACAGGTCGGGCGTGGCGGTGACGGTATTAAATTCCATGTTTCGATTATGATTGAACCATCGAACTAATGCAAAGCGATGACAGTTTCAATGACTGATCCCGTGAATTCGCCGCCGGACGCGTTGTACGCTTTGCCTGATCTGACTAACGTGGTCAGCGAACTGTTCGTGGTGCCCGCCCAAACGGCGCTGCAAAACCGCACGCCGTCCACCCACGCGCCGCGAATCCTGCTGCTTTACGGCTCGTTGCGCGAACGCTCCTTTAGCCGCTTGCTCTCGGAGGAGGCCGCGCGTCTGTTGCAAGCGATGGGGGCGGAAACGCGAACGTTTAATCCACACGGCTTGCCCTTGGTGGACTCGGTGCCCGACTCGTACGAAAAGGTTCAGGAGCTGCGGCAGTTGGCAATGTGGGCCGAAGGCATGGTGTGGTCGTCGCCGGAGCGGCACGGCGCGATGACCGGAGTGATGAAAACGCAGATCGACTGGATTCCGCTCGAGGCGGGCGCAACGCGACCCACGCAGGGCAAAACGCTGGCCGTAATGCAGGTCAGCGGCGGCTCGCAATCGTTCAATGCGGTGAATCAACTGCGCGTGCTCGGTCGCTGGATGCGCATGCTCACCATTCCCAATCAATCGTCGGTCGCCAAAGCGTTCGCGGAGTTTGACGAGGCGGGCCGCATGAAGCCGTCGGCCTATTACGACCGCGTGGTCGACGTGATGGAAGAACTGGTGAAATTTACGCTGCTCACGCGCGACGTATCACCGTATCTGGTGGATCGCTACAGCGAACGAAAAGAGAGCGCCGCTGCGCTGTCGAAACGGGTCAATCAGCGCTCGATTTGAGGCCGCCGCCCGTTACGGCGCGACTTTGGGATGCCGGATGCATGCTTCACCGTGCGGTGTGTCGACTGTCATCTCCCCGTCACGAAGGGCACCTAACGTACGCGGCTAAGTTCAATTAGGAAATTCGGCGATCACGACTATGGCTACGTTTCGCGCGCTAGCGCTCTCTACGTGCCTGCTCGGATTGAGCACGGCCAACGCCGCGGTTGCACTGCTTGGTGTGGGGTTTTTACCCGCCTCGGCGACGGATCTTTCGGGTTTGACTGGCACGCTCGAAAGTGGCGTGGCGAAAAATCTGCTCAGCGTCGGATCGGGTCTTGCATACACCGGCCAAGGCTCACGTTTCATTGCGGTTCCCGACCGTGGCCCCAACGCCAACCCTTACAACACCGCGGTTGACGACACCACATCGTTTCAGGCGCGAATGCATGAAATCGATATTTCGATTTCCGGATCAACCGTGACGCCGACGGTGACTAAAACAACGCTGTTTAGCAATGAGCTCGGCGTTCCACTCACAGGGTTGTCTTCTGGCTTTGATGCCACTAATTCAAGCGCGAGCATCCGTTTTGATCCTGAAGGCGTTCGCGTGTCGCGTGACGGCCAGAGCGTATTTGTGTCTGACGAATACGGCCCGTTTGTGTATCAGTTTGACCGCAACAGTGGCCGCCGCCTCCGCGTGATCAATGTGCCGAACAAGTTCAAAATCACCGCGCCAAATCCAAGGGGCGCAACTGAAATTTCTGGCAACACCAGCGGGCGCGTTAGCAACCGTGGCATGGAGGGTCTTGCCATCACGCCCGACGGCAGCACACTCGTTGGGATCATGCAAAATCCGTTGACGCAGGACGGTGGACGCAATGGCCTAAACATTCGTATACTGGTCATCGATTTGGCCAGCGGCACCAGCAAAGAGCTAATTTATCCACTTGACAATCGGTCGTACGGCGTCAATGAGCTGGTCGCGATTAACAGCACCGAGTTCCTCGCTGTTGAGCGGGATGGGGCAGCCGGTGTAGCCGCTGTCGCGAAGCGCATTTACAAGATCAACATTGCCGCCGCCACCGACGTAAGCGCAATCGCGACGCTGCCACTGACGGGCCTACCGGTAGGCACCGTCGCGGCAACCAAATCACTCTTCATCGACCTGCTTAACCCAGCCTTCGGTTTGGCTGGGGCGAGTTTTCCAGAAAAAATTGAAGGCCTCGCCATCGGCCCTGCTCTCCCCGATGGTCGCATCACTTTAATAGTCACCAACGACAACGACTTCCTAGCGGCTAACCCAAACAATTTTTACGTATTTGCTCTGGATCGTGCGGATCTTGCGGGATTTGTCGCGCAGCAGTTTGACTATCCGCCACCGCCACGGTGCCAACGCTGTCATCTGCCTTGCTGATGGTAATGATGTTGCTGCTGTCGTTGAGTGTCGGCGACGCGATTCGCCGACGCAAAAACTAGAGCGGATGGGTGCTCATTTATTTTATTTACTGAAGATGTACCGACCGTTTGCACCGTCACTTCACTTCTCCAACGCGCAGGCGCTTTCAAAGCGCGGTGTTCAGCTTGTGGGGCTCGTCTGGCGTGTCATCTATTACGTGACACCGCTGCTGGCCGCCACGCTGGTGCTGCCCTGCGCTGCGCAAAGCACCACTAATGGGCGCTTGCTATACACCACGCCGTTTGTAGCTGGCCAGCGCAGTTGCTCCTACGGTGGCTGTCATGGAATTGATCCGACAGCCAATCAGAACCAGATTCGCAACGGTGGCAACGCGCCTGAGATCGCGTCCGCTATTCAAATCATTCGGCTGATGGCATTCTTGAAGGACGTGCCCACGACCGCACAGATTAACGATATTGCCGCCTACATCAGAAATCCCGCAAGCGCCGCCACGGCAGCGACGATGGTCGAGTTTTACTTCAACGCGCTTGACTATTACTTTATGACGTCGCGCAACAACGAAATGGCGATGCTTGACGTGACCGCAGGTTGGTCGCGCACAGGTAACGTTATCCACGTCACCAACTCGGCGGTGCAGACAGGCGCAGTCGGTTTGCGGCGTTATTACTTTGATCAGGTGGCCGTGAAGAAGACGCGCGGCTCACATTTCTACACGTTGGTGCCCGCCGAACAAGCGACGTTGCAAGCGCTTAACTCTGGAAACACTGAGGTGGCGAGGCTACCGTTTGATGAAGGCATCGACGCGTATGCGTTCCCACCTGCGGTCGAAGGCGTGGGCGGAAGTTGCGGCAGCGGCCAAACGCCGGTTTACCGACTGTTTCGCGGTCAGACGCGCTTCCCGGACAACCCGAATCATCGTTTTACAACTAACGTAAACCTTTACAACAGTTTTGTCGCGCTCGGCTGGGATGGCGAGGGCGTCAAATTCTGCGCCCCGACCCCTTAAAATCACTGCGCGCTCAGATGTGTTACCCCTATTCCTGACGCACAATTTAGAGCGCAAAAATCTAATGAGAACATCAATCTGGGTGCGAACACTACCCGCGGCGCTTGCGCTTATGATCGGCGTAGCGGCGTTTGCCGCTGACGTGCCAGCGCCCGCGAGCGTTCATATGGACGCGCTTGCTGCTGCGCGCGACGCCATCAAGGCGCAGCGCTGGCCGGACGCGATCAAACTGCTGGAGCAGGTCGCCGAAAAGTCACCGAACAACGCGGATGCTTTCAATTTGCTCGGGTATTCGCACCGCAAGGCAGGCATGCTGGACAAAGCCTTCAAGCACTACAAAACCGCGCTCTCCCTCGACCCTAACCACAAAGGCGCACATGAATATATCGGCGAGGCCTACTTGCTTGTAAACGATGTGAAACAGGCGCAGGTTCACTTGAAAAGTTTGGAACGCCTGTGCCCCAAGGGTTGCGAAGAGCGCGAGGATTTGCAGCGCGCCATCAATGCCATGCAAGTGAAAAAGCAATAAGCGGCGGTTTCAAGCCCCAAACGCCTGCGTCGTCCGGCGCAAATGGCTTCAGATGACACTTCTACGTTATCAACTCCTGGCCGAACCCCTCGTTTAACCAAAATTCTCAACTAGGCAGCTATCGAATCGACTGAATACAGCTTGCCGAGCGGTTTCTAATAACAGTCATTAGCGCAACGCATTTGAAGATGTTGAAATTCTTGTTCTTTGCTCGATGAACCGCATCACGCTGTATCGGGTGGATCGCTATACCGAACGTAAAGCGTGTGCAGCGGCGTTGTCGACGCGGGCCAATCAGCGATCAATCTGACGCTGCTAAGGTAATGCTTTCGGATGCCGCAGGGCATGCTCAACGGCGCGGCGCATTCGCTCTGCTTGAAATTCACTTTGGGGAAGTAGCGTGTCGCCGCGCGTGAAGGCGTGAGCTAGTTCTTGGGTGGCTTGTGGATGTTCAAGCGCGGCGGCGCGCAGATACCAGCGCATGGCCTCGCGCGGGTCGATGTCTACGCCTTCGCCGCTACTGTGCGCGTTGCCCAGCAGGTACATCGCTTCGGGCAGGTTGTGTTGCGCAGCAAAGCGAAAAAATTCTGCCGCTGCTGCCGCATTGGCGGGATGTCCGTAACCGCCTTTTTCCATGAGGCCGAGGTAATACGCGGCTTGCGGGTTCACGTTGGGCTGCGCTCGCTCGAACCATATGCGCGCTTTGCTCACGTCCTGCTCGCGTCCGGATGCTGTGGAGCCAAATAGCCATGCTTTGCCCAGCTGGATCGTGGCGCGAATATCGTTTTGCTCAGCCGCGCGCTCTAACCAACCGATGCCTTCAGCGGCGCGGGTGGGGTTCGCGCGGTTGAGTAGCGCTTCGCCTGCAGCGCGTTGCGCGTCGGCGCTGCCGGTGTGTGCGGCTACCAGCAGACGGTCGAGCGCGAGGTCATCGCGACCCGCGTCGGCGTGCATGCGCAGGCGGTCGATTTCGGCGAGGCTGGGGACGGGCAGTGGCGAGGCAAAGGTTGCCCCGATCCACGCAAGTGCGGCGATAGAGACCCACGCCGCCGGCGACCGTAGGATGCGCATCAAAATGCGCACCGCGATTGCAAACGCAAACGGTGTGCATCTGTCGGGCCACCGATGAACCGCAAATCTTTGTAGGGTGGGCACCCCATGCCCACCAAACCTCGCGCAAACAACTTATTCAGCAATGCAACGCCTGGGTGGGCAGAGGCTGCCCACCCTACAAAAAACATTGAAACCGTTCGAATCATGATGGCGATTCCGGCGCAATCACCTATCACTTCGACAAATCCACCTGATACACCGACAAACCCTTGCCGCTGCCGTCGTCGGCCTTGAACAAGCTCACATTGGTGATACCTGCAGCAGCGGCCAGCGGAAGCTTGTTAGCCGCTGACTTGAACGTGATCGGGCCCGCAGTCGTCACTTTGCTGAAGCGCCAACTCTGGGTCGAGCCGTGGTCTTTGCGGTTGAGTGTTTGGGTCGCTTTGATGTACTGGATCAGCACGTCACGATTGGTGTCGGGTGAACTGATAATGGTTTTGGTGCCGTCGAGACCGGGGAAATTGCCGCCGCCGCTGGCGCGATAGTTGTTGGTCGCGACGATAAATTCTGCGGTGGGTGAAACCGGTGCGCCCTTGTACATCAGGTTCTTGATGCGGTTGCCGGTGCCTTGCGTCACGTCAATTTCGTAGCTGAAATTGCGGTCCGTGATGATGTCGAAGGTGTAGCCCGGTGCCGTGCTGGTTAAGGACTGTTCTGCCGTCATCGCCGGGTCGATTTGCCGGAAGCGACGGGCCGCAGCCTCTAACCAATCCTTGAGGCCTGCACCGGTCACTTTGACGGCATACAGCGTGTTCGGAAACAGATACAAATCAGCGGCGTTGTTGATGGCAATATCACCGGCCTTGATGTCGGTGAAATCCGCGCCGCCAGCGAATCCGGTTTTGAAGGGTGAGGCGGTGCTAAGCACGGGCAGTGACGCATACTGCGGCAAATTCGCTTTCACGTATTTGGCAACGTAATCCGCCTGCGCCTCGTTGACGATTTGAATCGCCGAGGTGTCGCCAACGTCAGCGAAATACGAGGTCATTGCAAAATCGCTGCGGCCAATCGGCGTCTTTACGTAGGCAATCGTGGCCTGATGTTCGGCAGCGATGCTCGCAGCAATTGACGGTAGTGGTTCCACAAACGATCTGTCGGCGTTTTGAATTGAGCGCGCTTCGACCACGGTTTTGGTTTTATCGACGCTCCATTTGCCGTCTTTGGTTACCAGGGTCATTTGAATCACGCCGAGCGATTTGCCCCAGAAGTTCGCCATCACCGTCGGCACAGCATGCACAAAGCCTTTGACCTTATCAACGTTTGGCAAGTTGAATTGCGGCGCAGTGCTCGCTGCATTTGGAAACGCCTGATGGGAATGACCGATCAGCATGGCATCAATCCCGGGCACCTGCGCCAAATGCCAGTTCGCGTTTTCCATCGACGGTGTGTATGGTCCGGCATCCAGTCCGCCGTGCGAGATGGCGACCACCACATCAGCGCCCTTGGCGCGCATTTCTGGCACATACTTTTCGGCCAGCTCCTTAATGCCGTCGGTGTACACCACGCCGTTCAGCCAGCGCTTATCCCAGTCGAGAATTTTCGGTGGCGTGAAAGCGATCACGCCGACTTTCAACGGTGCATTCATGGGCTTGCCGTCAGCACCAATAGCCTTGATCGTGCGTTCAAGAATTACATACGGTTTGAACAGCGGTTGCCGATCCTTTACTGACAACACATTAGCTAGTACCAGCGGAAAATTCGGGCCCGCGCACGGGGTAGAGGGAATCGGTCTTTCACTTGCGACTAGATTCACGTTAAAACGATGGCCTGTGACCTGCGACAAAAAGCTCAGGCCGTAATTGAACTCATGATTGCCGATGCCGCCAGCGTCGTACTTAAGCTCGTTCATCACCTTGTACATCGCCAACACTTGGTCGCAGGCCAGCGGATTGACCTGCGCCTGATAGTCGGAAAGGGCTGTGCCTTGAATGGTGTCGCCGTTGTCGAACAGCAGTGTGTTGGCGAACTGTTTGCGTGCCTCGACAATCAAGGTCGCAACGCGCTCCACGCCGATGCTCTTATCTTCGATCAAGCGAAAGTAGTCATAGCTCATCACGTTGGAATGCAGGTCGGTCGTTTCGAGCAGCGCGAGTTCGGCGCGCGCGCCGTCGACGATTTGCGGATGAATTTCAACGATGCTGGCGCAACTCGCGAGCAGCAATGACAGGGCGCTAGTTGCAAGGAGGCAGAGGTTTAATGATCGTTTCATGATGTGCTGAGGGAGATCCTCAAAAAAATAAAGCCGCGCACGATGCGCGGCAAATTTACCTGTTTCGTCGCCCTTGCTTGCGCGTGGGCGACGAAGCGGAGAACGACCTGCTAGAAATCGCCGCTTAGCGTCACTGAGAAGAAACGCGGCGCGCCAAGAAAGTAGAACACGTTGCCTGCCGGCAGCGTGCCCACCGGCTTTGCGTTCAGCGCAAAGCCAGAGCTTGGACTGCGAAACTTAGTGTCGGTGATGTTGCTCACGTTCAGACGCAGCTGCGGGCTCTTGATAAACATAAAGTCAGCGAACTTATAACCCGCATCAAAATCGGCGGTGGTGTAGGCAGGCGCTTCTTCGTCATTCATCAATGTAGCGAACTGGCGACCGGTGTGTTTAACCTTCACGCGAGCATAAATCGGGCCGTTGGAGTACTGCACTGATAGGCCAGCAAGCGTTTGCGGCGTAAGCGCAAACTGTTTGCCGGACAACGGAAGCACCTGTGTGGCGCTAGCACGGATGTCATTTAGCACTTTGCTTTTTTGCAGTGTCAACGAACCATACGCTGACCAGCCACTGACCGGCACCGTGCCAATTTCCATTTCAACACCGCGAGTGCGCGCCTTGCCCGCGTTGGTGTAGATTGATCGAAGTGTCGTCGGGTCAAACGCCGTGGCTTGGCGGTCCTTGAAATCGGTGTTGAACGCGGTGGCCGAAAAGGTCACGGCCTTGTTTTGCAAGCGGTAGCCGATGTCGGTATTGATCGCGGTCTCTGCTTTGATGTTGCCGGTCAGCACTGCTACGCCATTGACGAGGGTGACGTTGCCGTTGGTTGGCGCAAACGCGAAGTTTGGTGGCGCACGGAAGTTCTTACCGACGTTGAAAAACACTTGTTGTTCACGATCCAGATTGAAGCGCACGCCAATCTGTGGCAATACATCGCTGAAACGTTTTTCGATGGAATAGGTGTTGTTGAAGTTAGCCGTACTGCCGCCTTCGTTGCCGAAGTTGGTAAATTTTCGCGTAATCTGTGGCGCACGAACGCCCACTTGTAACAAACCGCGATCATTCATGAAGCTGAACGAGTCGGAAAAGTACGCTTGATAGGACGGGCTGACGGTGAGCCAATTGCGCGAGTTAAATTCGCTGCCGTCAGCGCGCAGTAGGCGACCATTTTGTAACCACTGGTCAAGCGGATTTCCGTTTGCGTCAACACCAACAGCGGGGCCCGTTTGTTTGTGATCGGCGCGCTCATACCAAAAGCCGAATTTCAACTGATGGTTTCCCATCAGATGACTGATCTCGGTGGTGATGCCGGGGCGAGTAGTTTCGGTCACGCTGCTGTTGGCAACGATCACGGTGTCGAGCGTGTCGCCGTCACCGTTCAGATCCCGACCTGCGCCGATGCGTCCGGTGGTGGTGTTAAGGAAAGCGGTTTCTGACAATGCGCGTTGCTGGTTGCCGCCTGTGCCGTAGCCGTACCAAAGGTAGGGCTGAACTTTTAGGTACGTATTTTCGGCCAACTTGAAGGAGCCCGAAAGCGACACAATGGCGTTCTCGAAAGGGTTCAGGGAGAGCTTGTAGAACTGTGGCGACGGGCCGACTTCGCGCTGGGCTGTACCTGCTACTGCGGGCAGGTGTCCAGGGGTAAAGTTCGAAGAAAAATCGTATCCATAGCCGAGACTGTTGAGCTGCGCCAAGCTCAGGTTGGCGATGTTGTTATTGATCGCTTTGTTGTACATGACCGAGCCAAGAATGCGATTTTCGGGCGACAGATCGAGCGAGAATGCGGCGTCAATGTGGTCACGTTTGGCGCCACCCGAACCCTTCCATTTGTCAGCCTGCGAGTGTGAATAGCTGATGAAGGTCTTCGCCATGTTGTTGGCAAAACGACCGGTGTCGAAACGCACGAACGAGCGCGACAAGCTCAATTGACCCAACGTTTGCGACACGCGGAAGCGGCGCTTCTCTTCAGGATCGCAACTGGTGATGGTGACGCCGCCGCCAGTCGCCCCGACGTGCGGCGATTCGATGTCCGGGTTACCCTGAGCGACCGACTGCGTGCAGGTGTTTTCCTGATCGGTGTATTGCTGCGGGAACACCGAGAAGCTGCCAGAATCGTTCACTGGCACACCGTTGACGGTGAAACCAATTTGATCCGCGCCAAAACCGCGAATTGTCAAACCGCCGCCGAAGAGGCCGGTGGCGTCATGGTTAAAGGTGTTGATGCCTGGCAGGATTGACAGCGCTTGGTAGGAGTTGCCTGTGGCACGGTCCTTTTCGGTCGCGTCTTTGGTGACGGTGCTGCGGCCTTTGGTGGCATCCTCGTTCAAAATTTGTCCGGCACCGAGCTTGTCGCCCTTGCCAATCACGGTGATGGTGCCGAGCCGGATGGCGTCGTCCTTGGCGCGCGGCGCGGCATCCTCAGTGGCCGGCGCAGTTTGGGCAAACGCACCTGATAGAGCGGCGCTTGTCAGCGCTAACGTTACGGCACGGGTGAATAGAGTAAAGCGGTGTGGATGGCTGGATAAAGCGAAATGCATGGCTGGGATTACGAGTTAGAGGCGGTTGAACGAAAAGTCTCATTGGAATATTTCACAATTTTTTTGCAGCGTAATGACGATTGCGTGACAAATCAAATTCGACACGGGCGCGTGCGCAAAACGTGCAGACGGGGGTAGCGTTGGGAGCCAGAAGCGCACGTTCTTGCGGCACCACGATGCGCGTTTGGTGGAGTACCTTGAGCGCGATGCCGCTGTACAACTTTTCGCTGAAACGCTTATTGAGAAAGGGCGCATGCGATTTTTTAGCTTTTATCGACATTGCACCAATAGCACGTGCAGCCCAATTAAAGTAGGCTTATACATAAAAAGCTGATAGCCGAGCGCTGCCATAGTGCGCGCCCGTCATCACCCTGTCACACGCGCGCCGCAAACTCCCTGCAAAACCGTAGACTGGACAGCCGCGCATGATGCCGACAATCAACCGCGAGCTTTCGATGCTCGCCTTCAACGAACGTGTGCTTGCGCAGTGCGAACTGCCGTGGGTGCCCGCGCTTGAGCGTTTGCGATACTTGACGATTGTCAGCTCAAATCTTGATGAATTTTTTGAGGTGCGCATTGCTGAGCAGAAGGAGCGTTTGAAAACGCTGATGGCTCAGCATTCGAACGAGGCCGCTGCGCTCAAAGTTTCGCTGGTTGAAGTTTCAGATCGGGCTCGAGCTTTGGTTGCGCGCAAATACCAATTGTTGAATACGCAAATTTTGCCGACGCTGCGCGAGGTCGGAATTCATCTGGTGAGCGGAGCGGACTTGACGCCCGCGCAGCGGCGTTGGGTTAAGGCCACCTTCGCGCGTGAGATTGCGCCGGTGTTGACACCGATTGGTCTTGACCCCGCGCATCCCTTCCCAGCGGTGGCCAACAAGGGTCTGCATTTCATCGCTGAGCTCAAGAGCAAGCGCGGTGGCGGCAAGTCGAGCATTGCGATCGTTAAAGTGCCACGCAGCTTGCCGCGCGTGTTTGAGATTCAGGACAAAACCGGCAGCGGACAGCACACGTTTGTTTTGTTGTCGACCTTGATTGAGACTGAATTGGCAACATTGTTCCCCGGCCGAGAAGTGGTGAGCGATTCGCAATTTCGCGTCACCCGCGACAGCGATTTATGGGTGGACGAGCAGGAGATGACCAACCTCCGTCATGCGCTCGCGGGCGAGCTGCGGCGTCGGCCGTATGGTCGCGCAGTGCGCTTAGAAATCAATGCCGATTGCAGCGACTCAATCACCGATTTGCTGAGCAAACATTTCAAGCTGGAGCCGCACGAGGTGTATCGCGTGGACGGGCCGGTGAATCTGGCGCGGTTGCTGGCGTTGGCTGAGGCGGTGGATTATCCGGAACTGCGCTTTCCGCCGTTCACGCCGGGGCCGTCGTTGCCGGAAGTGGTTGACGACCGGCTGTTTGCCGAACTCAAAAAGCGTGATGTGTTGCTGCATCATCCGTATCAATCGTTCGAGCCAGTGATCCAATTTTTGCGCTGCGCGGTGGACGACCCCAACGTCATCGCGATCAAGCAAACGATCTATCGCACCGGATCAAAATCCACGTTGATGGAACTGCTGCTGGAGGCCGTGCGTCGCGGCAAAGAAGTGACCGTGGTGCTCGAACTCAAAGCGCGCTTTGACGAAGAAACCAATATCAACTGGGCCGACAAACTGGAGCAGGCGGGTGCGCACGTGGTGTACGGATTGGTGGGCCTAAAAACCCACGCTAAACTGGCGTTGGTGCTGCGACGAGAAACGAATGGTATGGGGGGCGCGGGCGGCAAATCCGGCAACATAATTCGCACCTATGCGCACATTGGCACAGGCAATTACAACCCGTCGACAGCGCGCTTCTATACAGACTTTGGATTGCTCACCGCGAATGCCGACATTGGCAAGGATGTCGCGGCAATTTTTCATCATCTGACGAGCTTGTCGCAACCGCCCAAGCTCAAACATTTGTGGTGGGCACCGCACACCATGAAGAGCAATGTTCTCGCGGCGATTCGCGCAGAAATTGTGTTCGCTAAATCAGGCAAGCCTGCGCTGATCATGGCCAAAGTGAACGCGCTCACTGATGAGACGGTGATGGCGGCTTTGTGTGAGGCGTCCACTGCAGGCGTTCGCATTGAGCTCATTGTGCGCGGAGCCTGTTGCCTGCGACCGGACGTGGATGATTTCACCAAAAACATCCGCGTGCGCTCCATTGTCGGGCGCTTTTTGGAACACAGCCGGATTTACTATTTTGAGAATGGCGGTGCGCCGAATGTGTACATCTCCAGCGCCGACTGGATGAGCCGCAATCTGGATCGACGGGTCGAAGTGGCCACACCGATTCTCGATGGCGCATTGCGTGCGCGCGTGATTGATGAAGGCTTGTTCATGACGTTACGCGACAACCGGCAAGCGTGGCAGCTTGAACGCAATGGTGCATATCGTCTGACCAAGCCGCAGCCGCGTCAAAAGTCGTTTGTCGCGCAACACGAACTCGCGGCAAAATTGGGCTCGTACCCGGAAGGCGTTGCTGCCGAATGAGCGAGATCATTTTTTGGCGCCACGCCGAAGCACATGACGCAGACGCCGGTCAAGATGACCTGTCGCGCAAGCTCACCGTCAAGGGCCAGCGTCAGGCCGAGCGCGTTGCCTTCTGGCTGGATCGCAACCTGCCGCAGCAGTGCAAAGTATTTGTGAGCGAGGCCAAGCGCGCACAGCAAACGGCACGCTCATTGCCGCGCAAACACAAGACGCTTGCTGAACTTAACCCCGATGCGAAGCCGCCCGATGTGCTGGCCGCCGTCGGCTGGGGCAGCCAGACCGAACCGATTGTGGTCATCGGCCACCAACCGTGGATGGGCGAATGCATTCACTGGCTGCTGATGGATGCGGCAGCCCCGATGGCGGTGCGCAAGGGCGCTGTATGGTGGCTGCAATCGCGCCCGCGTGATGAGGCGACGTTTGAAGTGATTGTGCGCGCGGTGATTACGCCGGAGTTGATGTAGTTGGCCGCGCGCGATGTACACCGTGGTTAACGCTGATGACAAATCTCGCGGTTGCACGCGAGGTAGCGATTACGGGCCTTGGCATGACGGGTGGCATGCGGAGCGGCGCATTCGTTAGTAGCGCGTTGAATTGCTGACGCGACCGAAGGCACGCATTCCGTTTTTGTCAGAGCCTGCGGGTGTCAAAAGAGCGATAGATTTCTCCCGTGGCGTCATTATTCGAGCCACACCCAGCGTGCAGCTCCGCCAACCGTAAATCGGTCACCGCCACTCGCTCAAGGACGTGTGGCCTGTCGCCGCACTGTCATGTGTTTGTCGCGAAATCGTCATGCCGCGTAGCTAGCCTGAGTTGCTGATTTCGTTCATCGAAGATTGGTCTCGATGTCGTTCGCGATCGTAGTTTCCACCTCGCTAATTAAATTCCTAAGGAACCTCGCTTGAAGCCATTTTCAGTCGCGCCAGTGCAGCGCAACCGTACCATTTCATCGTCCATCCGACGCGCAACGAGCACTGTCGCTATTACACTCGCCACGCTGTTTGCTTCGTCCGCCGCAACAATACATGCCGCGACTTGGAATACGCTGAACGGTCAGCCGCCTCTAGTGCTCGGCCACCGCGGCGCGTCTGGGTATGTGCCTGAGCACACGTTGGAGTCATATCGTCTCGCCATCGCGCTCGGTGCTGACGCGATTGAGCCCGATCTGGTGTCGACCAAAGACGGTGTGTTGATCGCCCGCCACGAGCCGATGTTGAGCGGAACAACCAATGTGGCCAGCTTCGCAAAATTTGCCAACCGCAAGCGCACCTCAGTCATCGACGGCGTGAGCTACACCGATTGGTTCTCGGTTGATTTCACGCTCGCTGAAGTCAAGGAACTGCGCGCGAGTGAACGCGTCGCGGATCGCAACCAAAAGTTTAATGGTGCGTTCGAAATCATCACTTTGCAGGACGTGATCGAACTCGCAAAGAAGGAAACTATTCGCACCGGTCGCACCATTAGTATTTATCCGGAAACGAAACATCCGACGTGGCACAACGCCGAAGGCAAGCCGCTGGAGGCCGCACTGGTAAGCGTGTTGAGCGCGGCGGGCTGGACTAAAAAAACGGATCCAGTGTTCATTCAGTCTTTCGAAATCAGCAATCTCAAACAGCTGCGTGGCTTAACCGGCCTTCGCCTCGTGCAACTGTTGAGCTGCTACGACAACGATCTCGCCACCGGCAATTGCATCTACATTCCGCTTGATGCGGACAGCGCGCCGGGCGATTGGATTGCCGCCAATGATCGTCGCACCTATGCCGACATGATTACACCGGCTGGGATGGCCGACATCGCTAAGTACGCGGACGGTGTCGGCCCATGGAAGCGCCAGTTTATAGGCGTCAAAGCGTTGGCGTTTGGCGCGGATGGCAAGCCCGCCGACTTTAATGGCGACGGCTCGATTGATGAGGCCGACGGAACCACCATTAAAAACTCAAGTCTCGTGGCGAACGCGCGCACCGCGAGCTTGTTTGTGCATCCGTACACCTTCCGCACCGACCGCGCTTTCGCGCGCGACTACGCAGGCGGCGGCAAAGGCAATGCGAGCGCGGTGAACGCTGAGTACCGTCAGATGTGGAGCCTAGGCGTGGACGGATTGTTTACGGATTTTCCGGACGATGCCGTTAAATCGCGCGCTTTGTTTGCCGCCGATCAGGTTGAAGTGATTGAGTACGCCAATTCGTCTGACGCCAATGCTGCAACGCGATTTTTCCGCACCGCATCGGACGCTGACATTCGCATCATTGCGACCGTGAAAGGCCTCACGCGCACAACGGATTCGTTCAAGGCGTGGTCGACCGTGCAAACCGGAGCATTAGCGACCACCGCAGTGTGCCGTTACTTTGACAGCAAAAACATCCGCCATTTCTACAGCGTCGATGTCGCGCAATGCGCTGCGTACGGTGCCGCTGGATACAGCAACGAAGGCATTGCTTTTCATGCGGTTCCCACAACCGGCAGCGCCTGTGCAAGCGGCACCCTCGCCGTCAATCGATTCACGCGCAGCGTCGCTGGCGTCACCGATGAGCGCTTGAGCACGGCGCAGGCGTTGTCCGGATCGACACCCGCCTACAGCAGGTCGGGCGTCGCTTTCTGCGCTGCTAACTAAGGGTGCGTTGACGCGCCCACCCGGTAGCGGGGTAGCAAGCCGGTCGTACGACCCCGCCTGTCACGATGTTGCAGTAATTCCCTGTAACGCTTCGCGCTCCAAGTTGTAACCAAGAGTGCATCACTATGACCAAAGATTTCTTCACGATGGAGCACAGCAATCCATCGATGAATCCGAGCATCCACGACCTGTCAAAACCCTCGCGTAGGGTCGTGCTCAAAGGCGGCCTTGCTGCCGCCATCAGCGGGCTTTTCGCACCGATTGGCTTTTCGGCACTGGCCGGTTGCGCCTCGGTGCCGGGTGTTGGTACCGGGCCAACGCTGGGTTTTAAATCGGTGCCGCTGTCAAGCCTCGACGCGATTACCGTACCCGAGGGGTATCGTGCTCAGGTGCTCTATCGCTGGGGCGACGCGGTCGGCATAGCCGGCAAGATGCCGGCCTACAAAACGGACGCCAGCAACACCGCCGCCGAGCAGGAGTTGCAGTCTGGCATGCATCACGATGGCATTCACTACTTCCCGCTGGACGGCAACAAACGCGGTCTGCTGGCGATCAATCACGAGTACACCGACGACGGCTTGTTGCACGTCGGCGGCATGCAAAACTGGAGCGCCGAAAAGGTGGCCAAGGCGCAGGCGGCCATGGGCGTGTCCGTGGTCGAAGTTGCGGCGGGCGCGAGCGGCTGGGACGTCGTGCGTCCCTCACGCTACGCGCGTCGCATCACCGCCAACACGCCAATGATGATCACCGGCCCCGCCCGTGGCCACGCCATGATGCGCACTAGGGACGACTCATCGGGCGCGGTGGCGCTGGGCACCATCAACAACTGCGCGCACGGTTACACGCCGTGGGGTACGTATTTGACCTGCGAAGAAAACTTCAACGGCTACTTCAATGGCCCCGACGCACCCGACGCAACGCAAGCACGCTGGGGCATGAAAAAGAACGGTGCGGGCTATCGCTGGCACGAGTTTGACGAGCGCTTTGATGTTGCAAAACATCCAAACGAATACAACCGATTCGGGTGGGTGGTGGAGATTGACCCGTTGGATCCTGATTCCACACCCGTTAAGCGCACCGCCCTGGGTCGCGCCGCGCACGAAGGTGCCTGCGTCACGCAAACCAAAGATAAGCGAGTTGTGGTGTACATGGGCGAAGACGCGCGCTTTGAGTACATCTATAAATTTGTCAGCCGGGACGCCGTGCGCGCGGGCGGAGCAAAAGCCAACGCAGACATTCTCGATCACGGCACGCTGTATGTGGCCCGGTTCAATGCCGAAGGCAAAGGCAACTGGGTCGAACTGGCGCAGGGCAAGAACGGGCTGAACGCGGAGCGCGGCTTTGCGTCTCAGGGCGACGTTGTCATCAAAACCCGGCAAGCCTCGGACCTCGTCGGCGCGACCAAAATGGATCGACCGGAGTGGATCACTTGCGATCCCACCACGGGCTGGGTGTACTGCACGCTGACTAACAACAGTAACCGTGGCAAGCCCGGATTCCCAGCCGTTGACGCAGCCAATCCGCGCGCCGACAACACCATGGGCAACATCATTCGCTGGAAAGAAGATGGCGATCTTGATGGGCGCACGTTTGCGTGGAACCACTTTGTGATGGCGGGCGACGCAACGCTCGCTCGGCCTGACGCCAAGGGCAACATCAAGGGCGACACGTTCGGCAGCCCGGACGGGCTGTGGAGCGACAGCCGTGGCGTGTTGTGGATACAAACCGACATCTCGACCAGTGTGCTTGGCAAGGGTGATTACGCGGGCGGCATGAGCAACAACATGATGCTCGCCGCAGACGTGACGACCGGCGAAATCCGTCGCTTTATGACCGGCCCAAAAGGTTGCGAACTTACCGGCGTCATCAGCACACCCGATCTGCGCACGATGTTCGTCAACATCCAGCATCCGGGCGAGCCCGACAGCGAACGAAGCGATCCCGCTGCGCCAACCAAAGTTTCGTCATGGCCGGACAACGCGCGACCCCGATCGGCAACGGTGGTGATTACCAAGATTGACGGGGGGATTATCGGCACTTAACGGCATGGCCTCCGCGCTGCGTTTGGAAGCGCACGCTTGAGCGGGGGTGCCCTCATCAAGTATTTTCAATTCAGGTGTAAGCCTGAAGCGGGGAAGTTAAAGGTCGTGGTTGTTTGAGTTGATCGGGGTTAATAAGCGCACCGACGAGCAGCGTAAGTTGATGCGTGACGCGGGAGGGTGCAACGTCCTGTGAAGCTTAGCGCAACACGGCGTTGCACCCTCCCGCGCGCCACGTTCGACGGCACGCTTGGTGACGCGCCAAGCGCGGCTGATTTCAGGCGCGTCGCGTCCGTTTCGCAAAGGACGCGAACCGAGAGAGCCTCTCCCGTTGCATCGCCTCGGTGGCCCGCGGATCGGTCTGCTGAAGCGATATCCTTTGCAGCGCAATGAGGCTCTGTCCGGCTTTGAATTTCACCCGCCCAAGAGCCGCGAGAACGGCGAGCGCCTCCAGCGGCGTCATCACGTTTTTCTGTGGGTAGCGCTTGACGACTTTGCCCTTGGACGTTGGTGATACCGACGGGAGTAAACACGGACGGTGCAGGTTCAGCCACGGGTTGAATGTGTTTTGGTAGCACACGTTGATGGGGCGGGCATTGTGGCGCGGAATATGGCTGTAGCCCATATCTTTTCTGACCACGCTGGTGTTTTTGCTCTCCGCCAGGGCGTTGTCGTTACTGTGTCGGGAGCGCGATTTGGTCTGCTCGATTCTGAGCTTCTCAAGCAGTTTGGCCACCCGCCCATTAATGTACTCGCTCCCATTGTCGGAATGAAAGCCTTTGATGACGAACGGGAATTGAGCGTTTTCCTGATTGCAGCACCGTGAGCAGAAAGGCCTCGCTGATGCCCTCAACAGAGGCTTCAACCTGCCACTGGCTCACCGCGTCCACGCAGGTGATGTGATGAACCCATGACAAGCTTGTTGCCGACCCCCTTCATGCCGTCAAAGTCGCCCTGATGCTCTAAGTCGATGCGCACGTAGCCCGCCCATCCATTGGGGCTCGGGTGCTCGGCGAACACCGATGGGATTGCACACCGGGTGAGTCTTGGACGAAGTGCGCCCGAAGAGCGGCGTAGCCGAGGCTCCGGCGCAGACTGTAGAGGTGCGACACCGAGACGGTGGCGAGCCGCTCGTATTGCTGATCTGCGTAGACGGCAAAGGCGCGCTTGAACAGATGCACCACAGCGGCCCCACAGGCCTGCCCGGTGGCTCGATCCAACTGCACCAAGCGCACGATGTCCGCTGCCGTGTATTTCTGCTTGACGGGGTCACTAGTGTCGTATCACATCAAAAATGGCGTATTTCGCTTGCCCTCGCTGCGCACGGCGTCGTTGCAAAATTTGCAAACGCCCCGGCATGCGCTGCATTTTGCGCCTAGCCGTGCACACCGATGGCGGCGCGACATACCGTCTTTTTTAACGTGACACGACACTAGGGTCCGCGTAGCGCTTTGCCAGCAGGGTGGCGGCTGAACGGTTATTCGTCCAGCGCGCAATCAGGCGCGTGAGTTGTGCGCGGGAGTAGCCACTGGTGCGAAGCAGATAGGCGAGCAATACGCCGCGCTCGGCTCGCTTGCGGCCGTGGGTAGTCAAAGCGCTTCAACGCGCGACTGATGTGCGCGTAGCGTTCTTCATCTCCCGCGTGCGGCGAGAAGCCAATCTCGTCGCTGCCTTCAAGAAATGCTTGTATCTTCGCAATCGTGCGCAGCCGGGATTCGTCCATGTTGATAACCATCCTGAAGATGATCAACCCTATCCTGCAAAACCAAAAACTGTTTCTCCAGGCTCATTTCTGCATGGAAACACGTCGCCTGTTCAGGCTCATGCCTCGTTGGACAAGGCTCAGCGTTGACGAAGACTCCCGCTTGAGCTACAACGAACGCACACGACCATCTTATCCACCCGAGACACCAGCTTGCGAGCATCGATCTCCAGCACCATCGCCACCCGGAAGACCACATCAAGCGAAGGCTGTTTCTCGCCACGTTCGAGCCGACCGAGGTAGCTGCGATCCATGTCAGCCGACGAGACAAGCGCCTCCTGAGCAATTCCTTTCGACTCTCCCAATGCGCGCACGACATCGCCAAATGCCTTGGCGAGTGTGGGATTGCGGATGGTGGCGGGCGCGCTTACCAATCGCCGAACGTGTACATTAAGTCCACGGCCTAATGCGCCTATGACCACAATTTACTGCCAATCGCGCGAACCATGTCATCCGCCCTCAGCGCCCCAAGTTTCGCATCGACCTCGGCAAGTTTTGCTTCTGGATTGATCCGTTAGGTGTGCGCGAAAGCACGCACCGTTATCGGGGCGATAACTGCCAAGTTGGGTTGGACGCCGCGAAGAGCGAGCGTTGGCGCTGGCGCTAACGCGCAGGTCGGAATCGTCGAAACCGTAGGCTGGGTTGAAAAACCCAGCCTACGGTTTCGACGAGCAGGAGTTCCACGCGAATCACTGAAATCTCTAGGGAAACGCAGATTTAATCAATCTGCGAAGAGTCACTTGCGCATCGCGAACGCCTACTTTCGCGAGTCTTCAAATTGTGTGACTTTTCACGAATCTACCCGTGCTTTTTGAGCGTTTACCCCTGCTTTGAGGCTCCT
>ENA-OFCE01000440-OFCE01000440.1-metagenomes-genome-assembly--contig:-NODE-440-length-27331-cov-6.816579_pt1 | contig 27331 bp, 24 predicted proteins | sample MGYA00153388_OFCE01 | MGnify analysis MGYA00153388 | reverse complement strand
TCCCTATCTTAAAAACAATCCACTTAAACAGTGGGGGATTTAAACCCCGAAGCCATAACTTCTGCTCTTTGTTAAATAGTTGACAGTTGACACTATGCCTACGGCAGGCTAACGCCAACGGCTTCGCTCAATTCAAGCCGCTCCGTGCCATCAGTTGACAATGGTAGTGAGTATCACTCACTACTGTCTTGTTTCGATTAGACGGATACAGTGTGATGAATGTTTAGCATTGACTGCGTACTTTCTTACTATCCTCTACCCTCCTCCTGCCCGTGTTATCAGGACTATTAGAAGCCATTTTTAATGGAATGAGCATTGGATCTGTACTGCTCATTTCGGCATTGGGACTTGCCATTGTCTTCGGCTTGATGGGTGTAATCAATCTCGCTCACGGAGAGCTGATGATGTTGGGTGCCTACACCACATTTGTCGTCCAGAACGTGTTTAAATTGCTCCCTGCGCCCCTATTTGAGTTTTATATATTCTTTGCCCTCATCGCCGCTTTCATCGTTGCAGCAGCCGCTGGATTGGTATTAGAGAGGGGAGTGATTCGGTTTCTCTATGGCAGACCATTAGAAACGTTACTGGCAACTTGGGGCGTGAGTCTGATTTTACAGCAATTTGTGCGGAGTATTAGTTGGGTATTAGCGATCGCGATCGTCCTATTCTGCGGGTTATTTTTCGGGGGAATGTCATTAATTAAACGCCGTCCCAATTTCGAGCGGATTCGGACTAAAGCGATCGCCATCATCCTACCACTATCGATCGGCATTAGTGGGGTGGTGAGTATGCTCATCGGTCAAACATTTAAACTCGCGGTTACGCAACCCTGGTTCGGTGCCCAAAACGTTGATGTGACTGCACCTGCATGGTTGCGTGGGGGATTGCCAATTGGTGATTTTCAACTACCGTACAGTCGGCTATTTATTATGGTAATTACGATCGTCTGTTTGGTGGGGATCTATCTCTTTTTACAGAAGACAAATTGGGGCTTACGGATTCGTGCTGTCACCCAAAACCGGAGCATGAGTGCCTGTTTGGGTATTCCTACTGCCCAAGTTGATGCGTTTACGTTTGCGCTCGGTTCGGGATTAGCTGGCGTAGCTGGATGTGCAATTAGTTTACTTGGTTCTGTCGGCCCAAATACCGGACAAAATTACATAGTCGATACTTTTATGGTGGTAGTAGTCGGCGGGGTTGGAAAATTAGCTGGCACGATTATTGCGGCACTCAGTATTGGCACTGCTACCTATTTAATCGGTTCGGGAAATCTTGCCTCAATGTTTGCGTCGATTCAACCTATTGCTGATTTCTTCACCTTCTTTGCAACCACTAGTATGGCGAAAGTGATGGTATTTGCACTAATTATTACCTTCCTCCAGATCCGTCCTGGCGGTATTTTTCCCCAGAAGGGACGCAATGTCGAACTGTAGGTTAGGTAATAAAATGTTGTTATAAACCCGCCCTTGTGTTAGGGATAATCCAATCGAGAGGTGAAAAATATGGGAAGTACCGATAAAAAACGACGAGCAAACCCTTTACTTGTAGAATCTGGTATTGTAGTTGCAATCGCGTTAGTTTTAATATTAATTTTACCGTGGTTACTGACTGATTTTCGGCTAAGTTTATTAGGTAGATTTTTAGCTCTATCGATCGCCGCTTTAGGTATTGATTTGATTTGGGGTTATACTGGATTGCTCAGTCTGGGGCATGGCGTATTTTTTGCATTGGGTGGCTATTTACTAGCTATGTACCTGAAGTTGCAGATTCCGCCAGATGCTAGTAGTCAACTACCAGAGTTTATGAATCTCTATGGTGTGACTGAATTACCAACGTTCTGGCAACCATTTCATAATTTCGGTTTTACCATTCTAGCGATCGTTTTAATTCCGACTATCATTGGGGGATTACTAGGTTATTTAGTCTTTCGCAATCGGATTAGAGGGGTTTATTTCTCGATTCTGACTCAAGCGGCAACTGTTGTGTTTTTTAACTTCTTTAATGGTCAACAAAAGTTGTTTAATGGAACTAATGGTTTAACTGACTTTAAAACTATCTTAGGTGCTGATATTGGCACATACCAATTCACCTTTTATATCCTCACCATTATTACCCTCGTTCTTGCTTACGCACTCTGTCGCTGGCTAACGAGTGGTAGATTTGGAAATCTCCTCGTAGCAATCCGCGATGATGAAAATCGGCTGAGATTTTCTGGCTATAACCCCACCGGATTTAAAGTAGTTGTTTTCGCCGTCTCTGCGGCACTTGCGGGGATTGGTGGTGCATTCTACACGATTCAAACTGGGCGAGTTTCGCCGCAATTGATGGATATCGGATTCTCGATCGAAATGGTGATTTGGGTCGCCGCAGGTGGACGTGCAACCCTAGTAGGGGCAATTTTAGGTACTTTGTTAGTTAACTTTGCTAAAAGCATTCTGAGCGAGCAATTTCCAGAGGTGTGGCTATTCTTTCAAGGCGCGTTATTCTTGCTAGTTGTGACGGTATTACCCGATGGTATTGTTGGCTTGAAAAAAATATTTAAAAAACAGCAGCCTGTCAATACTTATCCAAACATCGATCTAGAGCCAGAGGTACAGAGTGAACGAGAGCATCTTAGCAACTGAAAATTTGACAAAAGATTTTGATGGTTTTAAAGCTATTAATAATCTTAATTTTAGCATGGCACCTGGAGAACTACGGGTGGTAATCGGCCCTAACGGTGCTGGTAAAACTACCTTCCTCGATCTAATTACTGGCAAAACTAAACCTACCACCGGACAAGTACTATTTAAAGGAAAAAATGTTCGTCGCTACTCCGAAGACCAAATTTCACGATTGGGAATCGGCCGTAAATTTCAAACTCCTAGAGTTTATCTCAATCTGACTGCTAGAGAAAACTTGGAATTAGCGGCAAGTAGAACCAAAGATGTGTGGGGAACATTATTCAAGCAAAATACTAAAACAGAACGCGATCGGATTGGAGTATTATTAGAAACAATCGGATTGGCAGTAAAAGCCGAGCGTTATGCAGAGCTACTCTCCCACGGTGAAAAGCAGCGATTGGAAATTGGCATGTTGGTCGCTCAATCTCCAGATTTATTATTAGTCGATGAACCTGTTGCTGGTTTAACAGATGAAGAGACTGAAAATGTCGGCAATTTACTAGTCACTCTAGCAGAAAGTCACGCAATTTTGGTGATCGAACATGATATGGAATTTGTCCGCCAAATCGCCAGAAAGGTAACTGTTTTACATCAAGGAACAGTTCTCTGTGAAGGCACGATCGATGAAGTTCAAAACGATCCTAGAGTGATAGAAGTATACCTCGGTCAACCGCAAGGTGATAATTGATAATTGATAATTGATAATTGATAATTGATAATTGATAATTGATAATTGGGTTCTTAGGTGGGGATTTTAACCCCTCTTCTTTGTTAATTTACTTCCTGTACTCCATCATTAAATTATGTTACAAATATCAGATTTGAACGTTTACTATGGCGAGAGTCATATCTTGCGAAATGTCGATTTACACGTCCCCGCAGGTAAAATGGTCTGCTTAATCGGTCGAAATGGAGTGGGGAAAACTACCCTGATGAAAAGTATCATCGGTTTACTAAAACCACGTACGGGTGAGATTAGCCTCGACGGGGCAATAATCAATCATAAAGCTCCTAATTTACGCGCTAGAATGGGGATCGGTTATGTACCCCAAGGACGAGAAATCATTCCCCGATTAACAGTTGAAGAAAACCTGTTACTCGGATTGGAAGCACGGGGTAAAAGCCATACCTCGGCAAAAATATCTGACGAGATTTTTGAACTGTTTCCGGTTTTAAAAACCATGCTATCGCGGATGGGTGGAGACTTGAGTGGCGGACAACAGCAGCAATTAGCCATCGCTCGTGCCTTGATGGGAAATCCACGTCTACTTGTCTTGGATGAACCTACAGAGGGAATTCAGCCGTCGATTATTCTCGATATTGAAGCAGCAGTGCGGCGGGTGGTGGAGACGATGGGTGTATCGGTACTGCTGGTAGAACAGCACTTACACTTTGTCAGACAAGCGGATCTTTATTATGCGATGCAAAAGGGTGGAATTGTTGCTTCAGGTGCGACGAGCGAATTGAGTCAAGATGTGATTCAACGCTTTTTAGCAGTATAATTTCGATCGAGTACTCAAGATCGAGTTGCTGTGGCATGTCTGAGGATAGTTTTGAGTAGAAATCGGGTTCGGTTATAAATCAAAAAGATTCATTTGAATTGTAAATCGATCGCAATGCAAGTAATATAAACTAACTTCAATCTCTTGTCGCTCCATGGAAGTATTATTTATTGCTCCGAGAATACCTTTCCCATTAAGGCAAGGAGACAGGATTATCTGTCATCATCGGTTGCAAAGCCTTAGCAAAAAATATGCGATTACTCTGGTTACTTTCTACGATTCACCAGCGGAGTTAGAAAATATCAAGGCAATTTCCGGCTTCTGTGCAGAAGTTCATGCTATCTATCTGCCCAAGTGGAGATCGTTACTAAATTGTGTTGAGTGCTTATTTACTCACCGGACACCTTTTCAGGTTGCTTACTATAAATCGAAACAGTTTCAGGCAAAACTAGATGAGCTAAACTCGACTCATAGTTTCGATCTGGCTCATTATTTTCTATTGAGGGTCGCAGATTATGACATCCCCGAAAATATTCCTAAAGTTATCGATTTAATCGATTCAATGCAACTAAACTTTAGTTCGAGAATTGCGATCGAGACAAATATTATTAAGAAGCTACTTTTAAAAGCAGAATTAAATAGAATAACTGATTATGAGATTAATCTAATTAATAAATTTAATAAATCTATGCTAGTTTCTCAACGAGATGCAGATTTCATTAGCACAGATTCGCCGAAAATAGAAGTTGTTCCGGTCGGAGTAGATACTAATATTTTCACACCATCCTTAACAGACCGAAGATCGATAGTTAGGATAATTTTCTCTGGTCGGATGGGCTATTCACCCAATGTCTATGCTGTACTATGGTTTGTCAAAAACTGCTGGGATACCATCCATCGAGCCTTCCCAAATACTATATTTGTGGTAGCTGGAGCCGATCCTACCAAGGAAATTATCAATCTGAACAGCCGAAATATCGAGATTGCAGGTTATGTTGACTCAATGACTGACACCCTCGCCCAAGCAGACATTGCGGTAGTTCCAATGCAATCGGGATCTGGAATGCAGAATAAAATACTAGAAGCTATGGCATGTGGCGTACCAGTTGTCACTACCAGCTTTGGACTGGGCACAATCAAAGCTATCAATGGTGAAAGTGTGCTCGTTGCTGATACAGTTGATGAATTTATTGCGGCTGTATCTAGCTTAATTAAAGATGAAGCTAAAAGAACACAAATCGGACGGAATGGGCGGAGTTTGGTTGAAGCAGAGCATAGTTGGTTAAGTGCATCAACTAAGCTAGAATCAATCTATCGATCGGTTATTATCGATCGATAGAGATAACTATCGATCCCTTCTCGCCTCGATCATCATTGTGACAATATCAGCTATTTTATGTTTTGCGACCCAGCCCAACTTTTCCCATGCTTTTTGTGGTTTGCCTCGACTAATCGCAATATCTGTCGGTCTACATAGCTCCTTGTCACTAATTACATAATCCTGCCAGTCTAAATTTACCTGTCGAAAAGCGATCTCAATAAATTCTGCTAGTTTGTAACTCTCTCCAGTGGCAATTACATAGTCATCCGGCTGCGACTGCTGGAGCATCAAATACATCGCTTCTACATAGTCCTCAGCCCAACCCCAGTCTCGCTGAATATCAATATTACCTAAATGTAATTTATCCTGCTTTCCCGCTGCAATTCGACAAGCACTCGCGACGATCTTCTGCGTCACAAATCGTTCCGGTCTCAGCGGCGAATCGTGATTAAATAAGATTCCCGAACAAGCATATAAACCGTAAGCCTCACGATAATTGGCAACTTCCCAAAAAGCAGTCGCCTTGGCTACCGCATAGGGACTACGCGGCGAGAAAGCAGTGGACTCGTCAGCCGCCGCACCTTTGGTATCCCCAAACACCTCACTAGAAGCAGCATTGTAAAACTTAACTGGTTCGCCAATGAACCGAATTGCCTCCAAAATATTCAGCGTCCCCACCGCAATACTTTCTAGCGTCTCTACTGGCTGCTCGAAAGAAAGTCCCACAGATGTTTGACCAGCTAGATTGTATACTTCATCAGGTCGGGTTTTAGAGAGTATTTGCAATACACTCCGAAAATCATTGAGTGCTGTAGACTTTAGCTCAACCCGATCTCGAATCCCCAAATATTCCAAATTCCGAAACGAAGAAACCTGGGCATCCCGCGAGGTTCCATATACGATGTAATCTCGCTCTAGCAGTAGTTTCGCCAGGTACGCTCCGTCTTGTCCTGAAACTCCAAAGATCAGTGCTTTTTTCATCTCACAACGAGGTTAGGTTATTTTGTCATTTGACATAATATCATCCATCACTTTTGCTAGATAAATTTCTGAAAAATTGTCTCTAAAGTAATTAACTGCATTCCAATAACGTTTTTGATATTCAGTCCAGTCCAGATTGAATAGATCTTTTAAACACTTGACGATCGCATCTTCATCATTGAAATCGATCGCAAATACAAAATCTAGTCCCTTGAGATGGGCAAATGCAGGTATATCATTGACAATTATTAGTTTACCATGACTTAGTGCTTCAGCAACTACGCCGCTCTGAGTTGAAAATAAATAAGGGACTACAATAAAATGTGTTAATCCAAATAAATAGTTTTTAGCACGATCGGGCATGTATCCAGGAAATCTGACGATCTCTTTATCATAGTCTACATTAACATCTCGATCGCGCCCAGCCCGAATAAATTGAGCTTTGCCTGGATACTGCTGATTAACTATACTTGCCAGTAAGACAAAACCTTGAGGATTTTTGTCGGGAGCAGCAGTACCTAGTAATGAAAAAGTTTTTGATTCCCAAGTACTTTTTAATTGGGTTAGATTACTTTGTAAGATTTGGTCTGAGATAGATCTGAATGCTAGATTTACTCGATGAAGTTTACTAGGAGCGATAAATGTTTGTGCTTTCAGCAAAGCTTCATTACTAGGTAGCAAAATTAAATCGGCTACACGTCCCATTAATAAATGGTACATGTAGAGCAATTTAGCTTTAATAGAACTAGTTCTCCCCTGCTCATAGCGCGGCTCGTGCATCAAATAATAAATAGTAATCTTCTTAGCTAAAAAATAACTACTAATTTTCAGGATCAGACTAAAAAATAAGTATTCACCTTGAGGTGCAAACAGGAAGATTTCACCAGTATCTTCTGTCTGTAAATTGATTATTTTCTTGAAGAAGCGGAAAAATGCTCGATGCCGCTCGATCTGAATAGATTCTACATGGGAGCCACTATTTCTAGATTCTAAAGCTAAGTTATAAGCATCGGAACAATGGCGGAGATTATGATTCTTGGGAATAAAGAGATATGTTAGCTGCATAATAATCGATCGTCAACAGAAATTCTAATTTATTCACTAGGTATTTTAGCTGCAAAAGGAGAGCTAATTTTTAGATAGCTCTTGAGAGATATGAGTAAATTAAGCACCCTAACGATCGCTTTTTCATAAAAGTAAGTAGCGTGTTGAAGTCGAATCTGGGACTGTTCTAAGATTCTCCGCTCGTCTTGACTTGAAACTCCTCCTACTTCACGATTTGAGATCGCCATCGGCAAGTAAAAAATCTTGATGTTCTGCAACATTCTCAAGAATAATTCATAATCCATAGAAGTTTTAATGGATTCATTATATCTGTAGCTTTGATGGAGCGAAGTTTCACAGAAGAAACCCTGATGAGGTAAAAACATAAAATATTTAAGAAATCTTGATGAGAGTTGCGGTGGATGATAATAAACAGGTTCTCCCTTAAAGTTGGTCGTAATCGTGCTCCCAACTGCACATTTCCATCCATGTGTCAAGTAACTGTCAGCAACTTGAGAAATAATCGTATTTGAAGTTAGAACATCACCAGAATTCAAGAAAAAGAGGAGATCGCCATTGCTTTTTCCTAGCCCTTTATTAAAAGCACTCGATATACCATTATCTGATTCCGAGCAATAAGTGTATATCTTAGAATGAGAATATGAATCTAATAATTCTTTACTTCCATCATCAGAATTTCCATCAATAATGATGTGCTCTATCCCAGGGTAATCTTGGTGGTTCACTGAGTCTAGGGTGTTAGATAAACCCTGGCAATGGTTCCTTGATATAGTCACTATCGTGATGATACAATTACTCATCTGGGATCTTTTTTGATTTTCACTCAAGTTTAATTTAATCAAAGGTTGGTATTTTTATGGCTCCTAACTCATAAAAATGGGAGAAATATCAACCATATTTTAGTGCAATAGCTCTTGGTAAAGAGTAGCATATCGCTCTGCCTGTAACTGTGAAGTAAATTGCTCTACTTTTTCACGCGCTCGATCGCACAATTTTTGATGCCTCTCCCGTGCCAACACCCAAGCAATACCATTAGCTAGATCGCTAATGTCAAAGGGTTTCGCTAAATAGCCATTTTGCTGGTGCTCGATGAGATCTGACATTCCCCCGATATCGAAGCTCACACAGGGAGTACCACAAGCGAGGGCTTCGAGGACAGTATTGGGTAGATTATCCTCGATCGAAGGGGCGACAAAAATGTCAGCGGCGGCGTATACCAAGGTAAGGGTAATATCATCATTTAGCTTACCAAGATAGTTAGTTTTAAATGCCAAATCGGGTGGGTTAATCGGCTCAGAAGCTCCAAAAATAACTAATTCAATTCTATACTTTGGAGCAGAAGTACCTTCATTGAGATTTTGGCTGAGTTTGTGTAATGCTGGTTTGAGAAGTTGAAATCCTTTGCGGGGGGCACTAGTTGCGCCGATCGCCCCAAATAAGATAATCTGGGCATCTAATGGAAGTCCGAGTATGTTTCTAGCCTGCTGTTTATTAATTGGTTTGTATATTTGAGTATCTAAACCATTAGGAATAACTTCGATTCGCAAACCTTGACACAGAGAACTATTTCTGGCGCACTCAGCCAACCATTTACTAGGAGTTACGATGGTGAGATTTAGTTCTTTCCACGCTTGATATTTGCGTTGCCAAACCCAGCGAGACAAATCTCGATCTGTGCTGCTGTGTAGCTGTGGGCAACTACCACAGGACTTTGTATAGCGATCGCAATTGCCACTATAATGACATCCACCAGTGAAAGCCCACATATCATGAAATGTCCAAACCAGAGGCAGATCGAGCCTTTTCAAGTCTTCAATTTTTAAGAATTCCCATCCAATCCAATGCAAATTTATTAAATCGGGATTAACTTTTTTGATGTCTCGATCGAGCAAACTAGGAGTAAAATTGACCGAGAAAGTATCGTCCCTACTTATGCCCGATCGAGCCACAAACTTATCAACTATTATTTGTTGAACTTGCTTGGATAATTTACTCCATTTGTTTGGCACTAAAACACTAGCAAGATCTGATGATTTCTGGGAAACCATCACAACAGAATCTATCTTTTTTTTGAGCAATCCATGATGTAACCGAAGTGCAGCCTTCCCTGCACCTGAATTCTCGTGCATCTGTAACTGAAGTATTTTCACGTTTTAGTACCACTTTTGTAAGTTATGGTCGAATCTAAAAATTCCATCTTGATTAAAAACTTTCTTTAATTTGTTAGGAACGAAGTAAAACAATAATTTGTCAAAAATAGCCAGAGCTAAGTCAAATAAATTTGGAGTAACTGTTAATTTAGATAGTTCTCGATCGTAAGCATCCCTATTTTCTGATAATTGCCCTTTCTCTCTTCTAAATCCGCCTAGATATGCTTCAACTATTTTCAATTCTGCTAAATTTGAGAATTGCTGCCATAGATAAAAATCTCCAGCCATTTTGAAGCTAGAAAGAACATCAAAGTCAATACAACTATTCAAAGAAGATGACCAAAAAGTAGATTCTTGTTGAACGCATGGAAGCCAATTCAAATACATCCCGCATTCAAAAAATCTTTTCCTATACTTGTATGGAAGTAATTGGGGTAACGCATAAGACTTCTCGTTGTACAGGAATGTGTAGCCAGTCAGCCAATTAATTTGTTTATCTTCAAATAAGTCCAAAACTATATCGAATGCACATTTGTGATAATAGTCTCCGGCATTAATGTAAGCAATAATGTCTCCAGAAGCAATTTGTAAGCCTTTAGATAAAGCACTATACATACCAGAATCATGCTCGGATATCAATTCGATCGAGCGAGAATTTATGCTTTGAATGATGTCAATTGTTCGATCTTTTGATGCTCCATCACAGATGATATATTCTAATTCTATCCTACCAGAAAGGATTGCTGTTTGATTAAGTACTGAACTTATTGTCTCTTGAATAAATTTCTCGGCGTTAAAGCATGGAGTGATAATTGAAATCTTTTTCATACTAAATTTAAGTCAGGATAATCCAATTTTCAGATACGATCTAAATATATTTACGATGTTATCTTTGCAGTTTATTTTTCCATCTCAATCTCAGAGCCGGATGGTTCCTCATTGACAGTATCGTATAAATCAGTAATTTGAGACAGTCTCATCACTAAACCAAAAAAGCAACAAGATGTTGCAAAGTAAAATAACGAAGCTTGAATTACTGGTTCTCCTTGAAATCCAATCAAAGTAGGCACCATCGCACAGATAATTAAAATAATAATTGTTTCAGGTAAATTTGAGAATACAATTCTTAAAGTTGGTTTGATATGCAAAATATGGAATATTAAAAGTAAACTCATCGGCAAAAATCCGCCATCATAGAAGACATCTAGCCAAATATTGTGTGCATAGCTTTCTGAAATCGGGAAGGCTCTACCCCCAAATAAATGATTTGGCATAGCCGTCAATATTTCCGCCCATGCCTGGTATCGCCCCGATTCAAGACCTTCATTTTGAAGTCTGTTAAATATTTCAAAATTCTTAAAAATCGATCCAGCAATAGTATCAAAACTCACTATTAATAATAAGGATAGAAAAATTATTAGCAGCACATAAAAATTTCTGACATCCTTTCTCTCGATACTCTTTAATTTAAATAAAGTTGTTGTTATAAATACTATAAATAAGCTTAAAATTGCTTTTCTGCCCTGTAATAAAATACTTGTATATAAAGACATGAATCCAACTGTCAAACAAGCAATCGCCGTCCAGTTATAACGTTTAGAATTAAATAGTTGATTTTTACCATAGAAAGCTAAGGGAATTAATCCTGTTCCTAGCATAGAGTATAGATCGAGGACAGTGCCATTCACGGGATCTTCCCCTGGTTTCCAGAAGTTGGGAGCACTGCGATCGATGATATCTGAGACTGAAGAACTATTAACGCTCAAATACACAAATACAACGCCACCTGCAATTAAAGCAAGATACACATAGATGTAATTGAATGGTTGTTTGAAGTTAATATTGTAGCCGATAATATATGATATATTTATCAAGACGACCCCACGTATAGCAGTTGTCTCGTCAACAAGATTGTAGCCAAAGACTGCCGTAAAGTAAGTTATAGAGAAGAGGAATAGTGGAATCAGAGCCACTAAAAAAGATTTTGCTGGAATGGTTTTTTTCTTTCTGCCGATCGTGATAGATTCTCTTAATATTTTTGATAGCGGCGGGATTACTAAACAAAAAAAAGTGATGATTATTGCAAAATAAGAAATCCCAGGTATGCTCAGAGCAAATATGAATAGTGTCGTCAATAATGTTACTAATTTTAATCTGTCCTTTAAAATTAATTGCTGTTTACGTCTATTAGAGATTTGATAGACTTTTTTATACATGGCATGATTACGATAAAGATGATTTAGGTACTATTCATTTTTAGAGCGATCGCTAAATATCCAAGTTAATGCTACAAATATAAATACTGACAATCCAATCTATTATTTTGGTTTAAAAGCTTCCATAAATAAAGAGTCCGGCTTCCGAATTTTTCCTTCAGAGCTGTCTAAATTATACTTATTAAAATCTGGAATAAAGCTTTCATCAGCATGACAAACGCGGATATCCACAAACCCTGACTGCTCCAGCAACCGCTGTAATGAATAGCGATCGTACATCCAACGATGAATTTCTCCTGAATTCCGAAATAGCCCCTCTTCAAATGCCTGTTGTGCTTGACTACCCCATGTAGCAAGGCATAAAGACTGGGCGAGGATCTGGCGAGAGCGTTCCCAAAACCAAGAAAGCTTTTTAGAGCTGATTTTCTTCCACAATGATTTAGAGTTTAACTCATTTTTCCAATAATGCTCTGCTTGATTTCCAATCCGAGATTTGACAAAATCTTTATTAGCAATATTTGGGTTAGATAGATAAGTACTCATTTCGCCGCCGCTAGAATTGCGAACTAACTGATCGAGTAGTTCGATTGTCATCCAGTTATAATCGGGTTCTGCTCCTTTTACTCCAGAAACTGCTCGTTCTAAACTGCTCAGATAAGCTCTGACGATCGATTCAAGATCGGGAACAACTATTCTCACGATGCCTTGTGGTTTCAGAATGCGATAACATTCAGCAATTGCCCCAGCAGATTCATTCTTTTTCATATGCTCGATGACATGAGAGCTATAACAGGCATCAAAGTATTCATCTGGATATGGTAAGTTTTTGCGGATATCATGCTCCTGCACTTCTGGCGAAGCCGAAACTAGGTCAATATTGATCCAATCTCGATGAAAGGTATGTCCGCATCCAAAATTTAATAATTTCATAGATTCAAAAGTTAACTGCTAATATTATTTACACCCAAGCTAGATTTATGATGAAGATTTACTTCTAGGGTAAAGTCCATATCGAACGATCGCATTCTTTAATCTCACTGGTAAGCTAAAGTCAAATATATTTTTATATGTAAATCTATCGGCTACTGAGTCACGCACAATAAATTGAGGGTGCTGGAGGGGGAAGAAAATCTCTTGTGCAGACATGTTTGCCAACTTATTACTTGGATCGTTAGTATGAGTCGCACCAGCTCCAAACCCAATATTACTAATCGAATTGACATTAGGTAAAATTGTTAAACCACTTTGAATCCAACAGGCGAATGTCCAATGATAGCTCCACGCCGTGCTGATTGTGCGATCGTAAGCACCCTCAAAAGTCTTCTGCCAGCTCTTTACTTCTGCATCATCATTGAGGATATCTCGCAACCAATTACCATCGCGGACGTTAGCCCATAGCCTCATGTCTATGTCAAAATGTTGCCATGCTCTACGCCATGTCGCCCAGCCCCAGCAGTGGGGGTATCGGGAAAAATAATAGCTATCAGTTGTTCGCATACGTCCAAACTGGTAGTTGCTACCAGCAATTGCCATGATCCGCGTGTCAGATTTATATCTTGCTAACATTTCCTCACAAAAAGTAAAGAAGGTCGGCTCTGGCAAACAATCATCTTCTAAGATAATCGCTTCTTCAACCTGTGTAAATACCCAGTTGATTCCACTTGAAATTCTCAATCTACAGCCTAGATTAATATCTGAATAGTTGGTAATTACCTCGCACTCCCAATCGACTCGATCGATAATTGCCCGAGTTGCTGCACATTCTTGGATCTCATTAATTCGATCCTGACGTGGGCCATCAGCGATTACTAAAAGTTTACTAGGTTGAGCCTGACGAATGGCTTGAAATACTTTCTCAGTCGTATCCGTCCGATTGAAGATGATTAAGGCAACTGGAGTTTTCACGATCTTTACAAAAAATTAATTTATCCTTGATGAGCGACTTAGTGACTCATAACTACTTGTTTAGCTTTAGTTCTTGACTTGATGGACTATTATTATTTTTAATAGTATTAAATTTACCAATCGCTTAAATTCTAAATGTGCTCCAATCATACTTATTTCTAGGTGATGTTTATTTTAGTATCCCTAGAATCTAAAATTAGGGAAACAATCCAGAGCGGGCAATTGCCTTTTTTAATCTCGTCAGTAAACTATAATCAAATATATGTTCGTGAGTAGATCGATCGGCGGCTGAGTCACGCACAACAAATTGAGGGTGCTGGAGCGGTATATCGATCGCTTCAACTGACATGTTTGCCAACTTATTACTTGGATCGTTCGTATGAGTTGCATCAACTCCAAACCCAATATTACTAATTAAATTAACATTAGGTAGGATCGTCAAACCACTCTGAATCCAACAAGCAAATGTCCATTGATAATCCCAGGCGGTATCAATTGTGCGATCGTAAACACCCTGAAAAGTTTTCTGCCAGATCTTTACTTCTGCATCATCATTGAGGATATCTCGTAGCCAATTACCATCACGGACGCTAGCCCATAGCCTCATATCGATATCAAAATATTGCCATGCCCTGCGCCATGTCGCCCAGCCCCAGCAGTGGGGATATCGAGAAAAATAATAGCTATCAGTTGTTCGCATACGTCCAAACTGGTAGTTGCTACCAGCAATTGCCATGATCCGCGTGTCAGATTTATATCTTGCTAACATTTCCTCACAAAAAGTAAAGAAGGTCGGCTCTGGCAAACAATCATCTTCTAAGATAATCGCTTCTTCAACCTGTGTAAACACCCAATCTATTCCGCTGGATGGTCTGTATTTACAACCCAAATTGACATCTGAATAGTTGGTAATTACCTCGCATTCCCAATCGACTCGATCGATAATTGCCCGAGTTGCTGCACACTTCTGAGCCTCACCAATTTTATTGTGACGCGGCCCGTCAGCAATTACGAAGAGTTTTGGCGGTTGAGCCTGTCGGATGGCTGCAAATACTTTTTCAGTCGTGTCAGTTCGGTTGAAAATTATCAAGGCAACTGGAGTTTTCATAATATTATTTATGAATAATTTATAATCTGACTGGTAATAACGATCTAATTTGCAGCCTAAATAACTTGCGAGTTTTGGGATTTATGCCATTAGTAATAAGAGAGGCAACTGCCTGAGCGATCACTGTCGCGATCGCCGCTCCTATCCCACCATAAAGTGGAATCAAGAAAATATTTAAAAGTATATTTACAATGGCTCCACTCAAAGTTCTATATAGAGATAAGTAAGTTAAATTTTCAGCAATAAACCACCCACTTGTCGCCACACCAGTGAATACAAATACAGATGCCCAGATGTGAATGGCTAAAATCGTGCCTGATTCTAGATAGTTATCGCCAAATAGTATCAGAATTAGTGGTTTAGCAACAAATGTCATGACGATCGCTACCGCAATAGCTAGCCAGACTAATCCCCTGTTTAACTTCCCGATCCGTTGGTAATAAAGTTCTTCACTGATTTCTTTTGCTTTAAAAATTGAAGGCATCACCGAAGATGAAACAGTCATCGGCACAAAATACCATACCTCAGAGATCCGAGTAGCCGCTGAGTAAATACCTACTGCTTTGTCTCCAACCATTTGCCCCAACATGATCTGATCTATTCGCATGTAGATCATAATAGTCAAGCCTGAAAGAATCAGTGGCAAACTTTCGCGCAACAGATCTCGCCCAAGCTCTCGACTCCACTGCCATAATTTAATCAGATGTCCTTGTTTTTTATAAACTACTAACAATCCTACAGCACCCAATATTGCTTCTAATAAAATTAGCGAAACAAAAGCGAGTAGTGGAGCCTGAATTACAATTAAGCCAACTTTGATCGAGGCAGTAGCGAGAAATGCGGCGTTTTTAGCTAGTACGCTGTATTTTGATTGAACTTGTGATTGAAACCATAGATCGATAGTATCGATCGACTGAAATATACTCGCTACTCCTAAAATTGTGACAGTGACAATCATCGTCCGATCGTCAGGACGGAGTACATATATACCTATAATGGCAATCGCCCAAGTCAACCATCCAGCCACAAACCTCATCCAAAAGGACGTTCCTAGAATCTGCTGCTGTTGTGCCGGATCTGCGACTAATCGACGAACTACTACAACGTCTAAACCCAAAGTTGCTAGGGGATTAAATATTGCCACAAAAGCAGTTGCATAGTTGACGATCCCAAACTGCTGTACCCCCAGATAGCGAGCAACCCAAACACCAACTATTAAACCAAAACCCATCCGCAGAATTCGATCTGCAAATAGCCAGCTAATATTAGCTAATATTTGATATAGTCCAGTACTATTTTTGAAGAGTGGTAGCTCTTGAAGTCTTTTGGCGATGGACATAGGCTACCTCTTAACTGATAATATAAACATTATGGCTTTGTTAAAGTTTTTTGTTATCTTTGGCATAGTCGATCGAGCATGAGGATCGAGATAATTTCGACAACCAATCCTCAATCCAAAACTAATTATGCTCGAAATTATTCATTTAAAGTACCATTTTAGTAATTTCATAGATAGTCTGAATCAACGAGCGCGATCGATTTAGATAAGTTTTAGCTCACCTCAATCTAGAATAACCACAAAACCATATATTATCGATGTAGTTTGAACAATAGTAGTGTAATTACGCTATTTGACTGAGTTTCAGATCCGTTCCAGATCGTTAAATTGGGAACCGCGAATCGAATCGTCGAGTAACGATTCAGATCGTTGAATATGGGAGCGATCGCTCCCATATTTCACAACATATTTTCTGCTTTCAATCGCACTGCTGTCAGGAAGACTGGTAGTTAGCAGTTTTGGCGTAATTTCTCAGTCACTTCTAGCCAGTTAAGTTGAGATAATTAGCTGATTACAAGTATCATTTCATCAGATAAAATTATTGTAGTAGAATTTTGCAAAAATTATTATAACAGTTAAAATCAAGAAGACTGAATCTAATTTATTGTTGAGCGTACTTAAATATTATCTAGATCTAGATATATTTTAAAAAAAATAGTGTTGTCATCTTACCTGTGAGTCTAATCTGCCAATGAAATCGATATTTATATTATTTTACATAGTACAGGTCTATCCATGTTTTCGTACTTATTTCCAGAAATTAAACTTGCTTTAGAATTCTCTGAGCGCAAGCTACTATTGGGTATGGCCGATCTATTTTTAGTTGCCAGCGGAATTATTAGTTCTCTGTGGTATTGGACTATTCGAGCCAATCGCACCTTTGGGTGGGATTTGATTAGCTCCCAATCATTGTGGATTGTGGCGATGGGTACCGGATGGCTAATCTGGATGTTTATCAACGATTTATACGATTTGCGTGTTGCTGTCAAACTCAAGCACACCCTCAAGCGAATTGGATGGGGTGGCGCGATTGTGGGGGTCGTTTATCTGTGTTACTACTTTGTGACAGCACCAGTACCGTTGAAAGAGGAGTTCTTTTCGCTGCGGTTTGCACCTGCACTGGCGATCTTCACTACCAGCATTCTGTTGTCAATCTGGAGAGCGATTTATGCAGTGTTTCTGGGGGTAGGACATGCCAGCCAACGGGTACTGATTGTTGGGGCTGGAGTGACGGGCAAGATTTTGGCGGAAGCTTTTCAACAGTATCCTCACTATCAAGCGGTAGGCTTTATTGATGACGATCCCCTACTTGAGGGGACAATTTGTCAGAATATCCCAATTTTAGGAGATCGTCATCATCTGGTTCAAGATGTCGATCGTTATCAGATCGATGAAATTGTCTTGGCGATTAGTAGACCGATCGATCGGGATTTGCTCCAACTATTGGCGAATTTTCACGAGCGAGGGATTGGAATTATCCCCATGCCCGTGCTCTATGAGAAACTTACTGGCAAGGTGGCTGTCGAACACATTGGCAGTCAATGGTACTCCGCGCTCCCCCTCACCAAGAACCCGTTCGATACATTCAATCGGATTGGTAAACGGTGTATGGATCTCATTTTTGGATTGGCGATTGGCGTAGTTTTGGCGGTGGTATTTCCGTTTGTGGCGATCGCGATTAAACTAGATAGTCCCGGCGCGATCTTTTACCAGCAAGAACGAGTCGGTCAGTATGGAGCTAAGTTTACGGTGTATAAGTTTCGATCGATGGTTATAAATGCCGAACGAAATGGGAACGCACAGTGGGCTGTCAAAGGCGACGCTCGGATTACTAAAGTCGGTAGCTTTATCCGCAAAACTCGCTTAGATGAGTTGCCCCAAGTGCTCAATGTGCTCAGGGGAGAGATGAGTATGGTCGGACCGCGCCCCGAACGTTACCAATTTATCAAACAATTGCAACAGCAAATTCCTTTTTATCGGATTAGGCTGGCTGTAAAACCTGGACTCACTGGATGGGCGCAAATTAACTACGGTTATGGCAGTACGATCGAAGATGCCCTGATCAAGCTCCAATACGACCTCTACTACCTCAAACATTGGTCGCCTTGGTTGGATCTCAAAATCTTGTTACGGACATTTGCAGTGGTTTTGAAAATGGAAGGACATTGACATACTCACCACCCAATATCTATCTATTGATAGATGTATTTAGGAGGCGATTTCCGCGATCATAAAAAATATGAGTGTACCCATTTCAAACTACCTCAAGCTACTATTTGCGATCGCTGTAAATATTTAGCGCACTCTTCAATTTGCCTTTCATCTAGTCACAGGAGCGACTGAATCAGCAATCGTTGCCAACGCCTGCGCTTGGCGATAGCAAAACGAGAATCGTCAAGATTGCCGCCTGAGGAGTAAAGCAAAATCGGTCAAAAAATCCAAACAAGTACGATCGAGCCTCTACACTTTTTCGATAACTGCAAATAACAATTTAACACCTACTGGATCTTCGCCGATCGGGAAACGGACACTAGAGCGATTCCCAGTAGGAACGGCTCATCGGATGAGCCTAAAGATATTTATTATGCGAGGAACTATTTGATGAAACCAGATTATCTGATTGTCGGTAGTGGATTATCAGCATTGACCTTTGGTGCGCTGATGGCAAATGCTGGGAAGACGGTGCAAATTCTCGAAGCTCACGAGCATCCAGGTGGTTTTGGGCATACGTTTACGATGGCAAAAAAGTATACGTTCAATGCTCAATTTCACTATGTCTGGGACTGTGGCGAAGGGCAAACCGTCAATCGAGTACTCAAAAAATTGGGATTGGATAAAGATGTTACCTTTGAACGATACGATCCAAATGGTTTCGACCACATGCGGATGCCTGGTTATGCAATGGATATGCCCTCGGAGCCAGCAGAACTAATCGATCGATTGTCCGCACTGTTTCCCGAACACTCCCAGGGCATTCGTCAATTTGTGAATGAAGTCGAGCAAACTGGTGCAGGATTGAAAATACTTGCGCCGCCGATTAATGCCATCGAACTACTCAAACATCCCCAAGCAGCGTTCTGTACCCTCCAAAATCTCAACAGCACACTTCAGGATGTATTTGACAAATGCCAGCTTCCTCAAGCCGCACAGACCCTTTTAGCTCTGCAATGGCTGGACTTTTTACTACCCCCAAACCAACTCTCCTTCTTTGCGTGGGTCGCATTGTTCCGAGGCTATCAAGCTGGGGCATTTTATCCAACTCAGCAGTTTGAAGATGTGATTAATTCGTTGGTGAAAGTCATCGAATCGCATGGGGGACAGGTGTTGCTCAACCATGAAGTTACCAATTTTAGACTGATAGACAAAACGGTGACGGGAGTCGAGGCAATGAATCTCACCACTCATCAAACCGCAGAATTTACAGGCGATACGGTAATTTGTAATATCGATCCTCAAAGAGCCGCCAAGATGATTGGGGTAGAAAAGTTTTCCAAAACTGTCCGCCGCAAACTCGACTATGAATATTCGGCATCTAACTACATGGTCTATTGCGTCGTCAAAGATCTCGACTTACGGGACTATGGATTTGGTAAGTGGAATCTCTTCCATACAGGGCACGAAAGTCTCAATGAAGCTTTCGCGCAGATGTACGATCGACATGACTATTCTAATCCGAGTTTTGCCATCACCACGCCCACATTACTGACATCCGCCAGTCGCGACTGTCCAGAAGACTGTCAGATTGTCGAATTTCTCACCGTTGCTAATTACGATTACTTCAAGCAATTACGTGATGGCGACCGCAAAATATACAACCAGAAAAAGCAAGAAATCCTCGATTCAATCCTCGATGTCGTCGAAAAAAACTATGTACCGAATTTTCGCAAGCACATGGTTTTCCACATTACAGGTAGCCCCACCACCAATGAACGCTATTGCTGGTGCCCTGAAGGCAATTCCTACGGTTCTACTCTCACCCCGCGCAACATGGGTTTGGGACGACTGAATCATCAAACTTCACTGGAGCGGTTTTATTTTTGCAATGCTTCATCTGGCTATCCAGGCTTTGCGCCCACCATTTGGACGGGGGCATTGCTATATCAACGATTGTCTGGCGACGCAATTTTAGGCAACGGCTAAACAGCCCACATCCACAAGTCTAGATCGTCCCCTTCTTCCACGGGAGAAGAGGGCATTCGCTCCGATATACCATCAATCATTCATTGAGAGGTTAACTATGAAAATCGCTGTAATTGGCGGCGGAGCCAGTGGGATGGCTACCGCATATTTACTCGATAAACAAGGGCACCAGGTTACTGTCTTTGAACGACAGCCGATCCTCGGCGGACATATTCGGACACTAAACAAAAACGTCAAACCGAACCACTCCGACTGTAGTGAAATTTTGGAAAGTGGCGTACTTGAATTTCCGACGGCATTTCATGACTTTATTGCCTTAATGCAAGAGCTAGACGTAGAACTAGAACCCGTCAGTATTGGTTCGGCGATGTTTTTTCGAGATGGTAGCAGTATTTTATCGGGAGTGACGATCGACAACAATATCACAGGTATCCAACGCCTCGTCGAACATTTACGTCTCGATACCCTGTATGCCCGCTCCGCCGGACTATGGCTAAAAACCCAACTTGCAGACAGCACAGATCTCTCCAACCGACCGCTATCGGCATACCTCAACCGCCCATGCGATCGCAATACCTGGCTCAAGTTGATGGTGATGTATAGTTATTCAATCCCATTTGAACTGATTGATGATTTCCCTGCGGAGCTGGCAATTCCGATGTTACGCGCCTATATCGCGGTCAATTGGGTGAGAGTTAAAGGCGGCGTGTATTCCTATATCGAAAAAATCTTGACTCGATTTAGGGGTGATGTGGTGCTGAATGTCGAAATCGAGCGCATTATTAGAAGCCCCGATGCTGTCAAAATTGTCCGATCTACAGGTGTTCAAGAGTTTGATAAAGTCGTATTTGCGACACCTCCAGACCAGGTAATGGCACTACTCGACGATCCGACGGCTGCCGAAACCAAACGTTTTTCTGCCTGGAAAGCCAACTATGCTACTAGCATAGTTCACCACGATGATTCGATGTACGATCGCTATGGCATCCACACACCATCAGAATTTGATTTCTTCCAGACAGAGGCTCAATGGGGCTATAACGGCTACCTAAATCAGCTTGGCGGCATCCCGTCCCCACCGCATTATTTCCTATCGTATCAACTAGAACAGCTAATCGATAGCGATCGGATCGTGCACATTGAGAAACACCATACCCCCCTGTATACCACTGAATCCTTCCGCTGCCGAGACGAAGTGGTTGCCACCAACGGCGAGAATAATACCTATCATGCGGGAGCCTATCTTGGCGATGGCTTGCATGGTGGAGCGATCGCTTCTGCTGTTCGAGTCGCTAAACTAATTGGGTTCAGCTTAGAGTCTATTTCCGCTCAGACATCCCTCATCACTGGCCCGAAATCATATTCCCCCATCCACACGTAGCCAAGTTCTGGTTGTGCGGGATCGATCGATAATAGTAGATGGTGAAATTTCTTAACCTGATTGGGATAGAAGCCGACGCTAAATCGATCGAGAGTATTCCAATCGCGATGACTCAATGCTCGATCGAATGTATCTCGATGATGCTGAGGGGATACCAACACGGGAATAGTCGGCGAGATTAAGTTGAAAGCATCACTGGCATCGCGAAATTTTAGCTTGTCTGGTGCCAGCATCGGGATAATATCCTGCTCGTCGGTATTTACCTTGTCGAACAAACGTTTGGTAAATTCCTCGATCGCGAGATCGGCGTTCAAATCCTGACCTAGATGGAGGATGGTATCAGTAATAGCCTGTCGCCAGACTAAATCGCCAGGGGGCAAATTGTATCCATCGACTGTCTTAAAGATATTAACTTCACATCGATCGCCATATTCACCACTGCGGTTAACTCGTCCGGCAAATTGAATCAATCCGTCGATACTAATTTGCTCGAAGTAGCCGACTGGGAAGCTGATATTTACGCCAGCTTGGATACAGGTGGTGGCAACTAACAAGATCGGTGCTGGGGATTTAGGGTCTAACTTACCTTTAATCAGATCTAGGACTTCCTTACGGTGGATTGGCGGCATCTTTGCGGTCAGCATCATTACCTGAACATTAGGCACCAAATCGACTAATGCTGCATAAGCATCTCTAGCCGCAGCGACAGTTTGCACACCGACGAGGACTTGGGGACGATCGATAGTGGCGATCTCTGTAGCTATCTCAGTCCAATTGATCTGTCCGCGCTGATGGTAATTGACGCGAGTAAGTTCTTGGTAATAACGATCGACTTGTGAAATGGCAGGTTGGGGCGCGATCTGCCATCGATCGTAATTGGGCAAGGTCGCAGTAGATAATCCGAGACTTCTGGTGTTGCAGAGCATGAGTGAGCGATAACCCCATCAAACTATAGGTTTTACCAACTCCACAGGGGCCTTTGACGGCGATCCAACCTGGTTGATGTTCGCCATTGATACATTCTCGCCAAAACTCAGCACGGAGTAGATCGATCTTATCCTTGGGGATAAAGCCATTAACTTTGGCGGCTAGTTTTTGCCAGAGCATATCTAATGTTTCGGCACCAGTTGGATAGTCACTGGGGGACTGGGGAGTAGTACGGCTGCAATTGGCGGCATCATTACGATCGCTAGTAACTAAAGCACCAAATAGATAACGGATTTTCAGACTCATTGCTAGAATGTTACCGCTAATCAACCAATTATGAATGGCTGGTAAGTCTCGATCGAGAAGATCGATTGTGTCGTCTAATAACAAATCGAAGTCTGTGGGTAATTCAGGGATTTCATTTAGTTTCTGTTGATTAGCAGTAAGTTTACCGAGCAATCCGCTATCGCCATAAACATTACTAAGTCCGCCATGATGTCCTGCGATGGTAACAGACATGGCGATCGCAACCGCTTGACTATCTTCTGCCCAGTCATGCCAAGTTTGTAATGCACCATGAATAGCATGGGGAAGGCGATCGTGTTGCCAAGTACCTGCACTGCTCTGGTGTAGATACTCCTGCCAAGCAGGGCTAAACTTACCCAGATCGTGCAGGTATCCTGTTAATTTACCAAGCTCGATCGAGCCATCGATCGCCGCTAGGTATTTACCAGTGTCGTTACCAACATTAGTTAGATGTATCGTCAATAATTGCCCTGGACGTGCTTGTGGCTGTTGCATACTTTCACTCAACCCAGTCTGTTACGACTGGGTGTAACACCTTAATTAATTTATGACTAGCTTGGAACGAATTTTTAGGCGATCGAGCATAATACCCGATCGCCTTTTTTGGTGTTGACGATCGCCGATAACCTCGCTAAACTTAGATTAGCATTTAAGCACATCATCAAACTAAAATATGGGCAGACAAAAACTCAACCGAATTTCTTTCCCAGCGTATAAAATAAAACCCGAAACCTTAGATTCTTTGAAAAAAACCGCAATTGAGTTCGGTTATATCTACGGAGAAGGTGCTGCAATGGGTGAATTTTTAGACGGGATCGCATCACTCGATCGGGATCTCCTCAAATTAGTCTTTAAAAAAAGCCCCTCAAATTGACATATATCTGTAGCAATGTTATTGTAGGAATATGACCAAACAATTAAATTAAAGCCATGTCAGAAAGACTAGACCGACTTGAAAAAATCGTAGAATCAAACTCCAAAGCGATCGAAGCACTAACTAACGAATCATCAGAACGGGATCGACGACTAAATCAAACACTCGATCGCTTGGCTAACATTGTGCTGAACATCGCCAACCGCCAAGATGACCACGAAGACCGCATCACCAGAATAGAACAAGAATAACTATTAGTATCTACCAGTAAACACAGCTCAAATTCTATCACTCAACCCCATCCCCTTTCACTCAACCCAATCCCGAAAGACTGGGTGTAACTTAAATTTCTCGGAGGTTTTGAAAGTGGCGATACCTTTCTTTCACTCAACCCAATCTCGAAAGACTGGGTGTAACGAATGCAACCAGCGCGACCGACAAACAGACTCTACTTTCACTCGACCCAATCTTGAAAGACTGGGTGTAACGGGAAGATCCACAAACCTAGTCAGAGCAGGGATCTTAGAACGCGAAAACGCGAACCTCATCAAACTCAAGTCAAATTGCCCAGATAGACAACCGACTAATGAGCCTCAATCCCTTGCCCAGTAAAGATTCGCGAACCTACTGGGAATTTGGCACTTACTCTAGGTTCGCGATCGCAGCTAGAGTAGCATAAGCATCGCGCAAGCTAGTTACCTCCAACCCATCAGCCCAATTGGTATTTACCTCAAATGAGCGATCGCCCTGACTCACCTCAACCATATTAGCAACATCGATGAGATGATGATTGCCACCATAAGGAGTGGGATGAGTCACTACCCAGACATCGCGCAAATGCCACCCACCCCGTTGGAGACTGCGGGTATGATCCGCATGGTGCCACAGAGCCAGCCAAAATTGAGCCAGTAGCTTTTCATCTACCAAATCGCCATACTTCTTATTCAGAGCCGCATTGTAAGTACCACAACCCCGATAGACAGCATAGGGAATATGGTGGATTTTACCCATCGTCTTCTCGCTCACCTCAGCGGTTTTGCCAGTGCTTTTATCCTCCTTGGTTTTAGTCAACTGCATACTCGGAACGATTGTCGTTGCCACAATTTCATCTACAGGTTGAATAGACTCGATCGTATCGATCTGGATAATCCCCCGCTTACCGATACTACCTTGTTTGACATCCTTAGTCTTAGTAAACAGTCCACCCCGCAAGCGACGATCCCAGTAGTGTTTAATCAGTTCCATGTGGTCGTCATATCCTGACGGCACCGTAGTTACATTAGTGTCATTAGTCGCATAGATCTCGACCCCAAACATGTCGGCGGCTGTCTGATAAATCCGATTGAGCAGACTATTAGGTGTAGTGAAAGCATAACCATCATCGGTTTGACGCGGACGGTTTTCGGAATCTGGATCGCCATTACCGTTGTGATTGATACCCTCAAAGATAAATACAAAGTCATGGCGTACAGCCGGATTGACAATTGCTAATTGAGTTGCTGCTGTCGTCATTTGGATTCACCCTCGATAGTTTGTTCTGTTTCTTTGTTGTCGATTGCTTTAGGCGCAGTAGCGGACACGCCCCACATGAAAGCCACCCCATAATCGAGATCGACTCGTTCGGGGACTTCCGAACTAGCCTCCATCACCGCTCGATAGAGGGTGTTGAAGATGGCTTGGTCTTTACCTTGTGCCACATAGATGGGGAATCTCTTCGCCAGTTGATATAACGCCCGCTTGGGATTGCGGTTGATCTGTCCCCACAACTTCCGCACCCCATGATTGGGCGTGTTGCTAACCTTGTCAGCTTGCCGACAAGCGTAGCTATATAACCTCCCCAGCGCGTAAGCCTGCCGTTGCAACGATGGTAGTTCTGTAATCTCTGTCATGGGTATTTCCAAACTCAAAAACGATAATTGCGTGTAAGCCCGATTGCTCACAGTAATCTGGTGCTTGGTACTAGCGATCGGTACTCCCTCGACTTTCAACCGACCCAAAGCTTTACCTACCAATGCTCTAGGTAAAGGAGTACCATACACAGCACAATCAAAAATAGCTCCGCGATCTCGATCGGTGTAGGGTTTATTTTTGCTAGTTACCACCGGAGACAGCGCATCTAGAAACCCCCAATGTGGGCGACTATAAGGACTAAATCGCAGTTGCTTGGCGTGGTAATTGGCGATATTTTCTACCACCTCTACCAATCCAGCCTTCCGAATTGGTGTTAACTCCAACCGCCCATTTTGCGCCGTGACGGTTGTGGCATAAAAATGGCTGGTGTCTAATTTAGCGATAGCAGGAGTACCTTTCCACAAACTCAGCAACCTCTGTTTGATGCCCTCTAGCGAAGTATCAGTAATCTCGATCGGTTCTGAGCTTCCTTTTTTACGAGTCTTTTTTACCGCAGCCACGGGATTATCGTTAGCTACTTGCAACGATGAAACAAGTCCTTGTAATAATGGTTGTAGACTCGCCCCATCCGTCCAAATCAACAAGTTCTGACTGCCAATACTCAGTCGATTGTCATCACTATTCCCTAAGTGATTGAGACGTTGTACCAAGTCGGTATATGTCTCGGTAGTTACCCCCGTGCTGGCATATTTGGGACTGCCAAAACTGACCGCATCATCGGTATTGCAACTAAACAACTTGCCATTAATCGCGCCAAATTTGACATCAGCAGTAGCACTAGTTAAGGGGGTGCCAAATTTACCAGTGATGCTGCATTTTATCTGTCCGCCAGTAGTCGGTTTTTTCCCACGTAGATCGATCCAGTAGTCAACAATCGACTGAGACTCATGGAGATATTTCCCTGTCGGTGCATAGATAAAAGCCAGCCGCACCTTATTAAAATCGGCTTGCTGAGTTTTATTATCTTTGGGTACTTTAATCTGGCTAAAATCCAACTCTCTCACAACACCAGAGTGAGCAAAAGCTAATAATGCTCTGACCTCTGGAACGTCAGAACGAACTAGTACATCTTCATATCGTTCGAGAGTCGATCGATAGTGTCGTTCGTGGTCTGGGTTAAAGTATTGTACCGTATCGCTACCAGCGATGGCGATTACCTGCGGCCCCCGATTGGGCATAGTCGGCGTGACCATCTTCCCTTTATTGTCCTGATAAGGCATCATCTCCCCCACCATCCGACCATCTCGATCGATCGTGATGATGGCATGGATCGTATTTGCCCCCAGTTCGATTGGCTGAGTAGGCATCGGGAACGTTAGTAATTCTTTCATGCTGCTGCCGCCTCTGCTAATAACTGCCGATAGCGATCTGTAGGAATCGGCGGTACCGTAATTACACCCTTAACTATTTCAGCATCGTCAAAATAGACCGTAGATCGACGGTGTAGACTAGCGGCAACATCACCCACACCGTTGGGACGGCGCATTATTCCCGTATCTTCGCCTTTGCCATCGTAGGGTTCGTACAGCGCAATATGGGGAA
>ENA-OFCE01000439-OFCE01000439.1-metagenomes-genome-assembly--contig:-NODE-439-length-27336-cov-2.615960_pt1 | contig 27336 bp, 30 predicted proteins | sample MGYA00153388_OFCE01 | MGnify analysis MGYA00153388 | reverse complement strand
GGTCGTTTTGTTGCAATTGAATTAGCAAAACTAGGCGCCAAAGTTGTAATTAACTATGCTGGTAATGAAGCAGCAGCAGAGGAAGTTAAAAATATAATAGTCGCTGCTGGCGGTCAAGGGATTGTTGTAAAAGCAGACGTTGGTGATGTAGAAGCAGTAGATGCGATGGTTAAAGAAACAATTAATACTTTTGGTAAAATTGATATTTTAGTAAATAATGCTGGAATTACTCGTGACAATCTTTTAATGCGTATGAAAGAGGAAGATTGGGATGCAGTTATGAATATCAATTTAAAAGGTGTCTTTGTTTGTACAAAAGCTGTTTCTCGCATTATGATGAAGCAAAAAGCCGGTAAGATTATCAATATGACATCTGTTGTTGGTTTAATGGGAAACGCAGGTCAAGCAAATTATGCTGCAGCTAAAGCTGGCGTCATTGGATTTACTAAATCTATGGCTAAAGAATTGGCTTCGAGAGGCATTACTGTAAATGCGATTGCTCCAGGGTTTATTAGTACTGACATGACTGCTGTTTTATCTGATCAAGTTAAGACAGAATTAACTGAAAAAATACCTGCCGGAAGATTAGGTAGTCCTGAAGATGTTGCAGCTGCTGTGACGTTCTTGGCGTCAGACTCGGCAAATTATATTACGGGTCAAACATTGAACGTTGATGGTGGTATGTTAATGTAAATCCTTGCCTTTGAAAGGAGGTGAATATCGTGACAACATTTGACAAAGTTAAACAAATTTCAGTAGAACAACTTGGTGTTGATGAAGCTGATGTTACTATGGATTCTACTTTTATAGATGATTTAGGTGCTGACTCTCTTGACATCGTTGAGTTAATTATGGCCTTTGAAGAGGAATTTAACATTGAGATTCCTGATGAAATTGCTGAAAAAATTAAAGCTGTAAAAGATGCGGTAGAGTACATAGAAAAAGAAAAACAAGGTTAATTTTCTAGTATTAAAAATGGAAAGTCCCGTGAAATAATGATTTTTTCGCGGGACTTTCTTAAAAGACAATGTCCTATCGAATGGAGGAGTTATAACTTGAAACTTCCAGAACTTAAAATAGGTAATTTAGTAGCAAAAATACCCATCATACAAGGTGGTATGGCAATTCGAATTTCGACAGCTCCTTTAGCAGCTGCTGTAGGTGAAGCTGGTGGTATTGGGCTAATTGCTGCTTCTGGTATGAGTTTTGATGAATTGCGCAAAGAGATTCGCTTAGCGCGTTCACTTACTAGCACAGGTATCATTGGTATCAATGCAATGGTTGCAGCAAGAGAATTTGCAGGTCTTGTAAAAACTGCAATTGAAGAAGGCATTGATTTGGTAGTCGCAGGTGCGGGATTTTCTCGTGATATGTTTGGATTAGGAAAAGAATCAGGTACACCGATTGTACCCATTGTCTCTTCTGCAAAATTAGCAAAAATTTCGGAATCATTAGGCGCTTCTGCCGTAATTGTTGAAGGTAAAGAAGCTGGTGGACATTTAGGTACAGATCAACCCCTGCATTCATTACTTCCTAGTATAAAAAATGCAGTGAAAATACCAGTGATTGGTGCTGGCGGCATCATTAGTGGTCAAGATATTGTTGATACATTAAGGCTGGGTGCAGATGGCGTGCAAATGGGAACGAGATTTGCTGCCAGTGAAGAATCAAATGCTGCCCCTGCTTTAAAAGAGTTTTATTTAAAAGCTAAGCATGAAGATATTGTTTTAATTAACAGTCCAGTAGGATTACCTGGTCGTGCTTTGAAAAATCCATTTGCAGAGAAAATTATTGGAAGTACTGCACCTGTTCCTGAAAGTTGTGATGGATGTTTAAAACATTGTGCAAGAAACTTTTGCATTATTAAGGCATTAATTCGCGCTCAACAGGGTGATGTAGAAACTGGATTGGTATTTACCGGTGAGTACATTCATAAGATAGATGAAATACTACCTGTTAAAGAGATTTTCAATAGACTTCTTGCAGAGGTTGAAGTTATAAATTAACGTGAGGTGATTCCGTTTGAAAAAACGAGTTGTGGTAACAGGATTAGGTGCGATAACACCTATTGGAATTGGTAAAGATGAATTCTGGCAGTCTCTTTTAAACGGTAAATCTGGTATCGGTAAAATCACTCATTTTGATGCGAGTGAATATACTACCCAGATTGCTGGTGAGGTTAAAGATTTTGATCCCGCAAAATATATTGATAAAAAAGAAGCGAAACGCATGGACCCCTTTACTCAATTTGCTGTTGCTGCTAGTAAAATGGCATTTGAAGATTCAGGAATTAATTTGGAAACCGAAGATCGTACCCGTATTGGCACTATGATTGGTACTGGTATTGGTGGAATGGATACATTAAATGAACAATACAAAAATTTATTTGATAAAGGACCAAATCGTATCAGTCCGTTTTTTATCCCAATGATGATTGGTAACATGGCTGCTGGACAAACATCGATTACCTTTGGTTTACAAGGTCCATGTAGTTGTGTAACTACAGCTTGTGCAACAGGAACCAATGCAATTGGTGATGCTTTTAAAGTCATTCAACGCGGCGATGCAGATGTCATGGTGGCTGGTGGTACGGAAGCGGCGATTTCTCCTATTGCAGTAGCTGGTTTTTGCTCAATGAAAGCCCTGTCAACGCGTAATGATGAACCAGAAAAAGCTTCACGCCCTTTTGACAAAGACCGTAATGGCTTTGTAATGGGTGAGGGAGCAGGTGTAGTTATTCTTGAATCTTTAGAACACGCAGTTGCCAGAGGTGCACATATTTACGCAGAAGTTATCGGTTATGGTTTTAATGCTGATGCTTATCACATTACTGCACCTGCCCCTGAAGGAGCACAGGCAGCAAAATGTATGGAGATGGCCCTTAAAGATGCTGGTATCGCTCCAGAAGCTGTTGATTATATTAATGCCCATGGTACTTCGACTCCTCTTAATGACAAAAATGAAACATTGGCAATCAAATCATTATTTGGTGAGCATGCATATAAATTAGCTATTAGTTCTATCAAATCCATGACTGGACATTTACTAGGTGCAGCAGGTGGCATCGAATGTATTGCTACTGTTTTAACCTTGGAAAATGATATGATTCCTCCTACTATTAATTGTGATGCGCCCGATGAAGAAATGGACTTGGATTATGTTCCTCATACATCTCGCAAACAAGTCGTAAATGTAGCATTATCTAATTCTTTAGGTTTTGGCGGACATAACGCAACTATCTTATTAAAAAAATTCGAAAATTAATATGATATGATTGAAATGCTTACGAAAAAAAGAATGGACGCATTATCCAGGTTATCGAATACATTAGGTGTGCAATTTACAGATATTAATTTATTGCATCAAGCTCTTACCCACACTTCTTATGCGAATGAGTGTAAAAAAATACTTATTTCTCATAATGAACGGTTGGAATTTCTCGGTGATGCTGTATTAGATTTGATTGTTAGTGAATATCTATTTCGCCAATTTAGTCACCTTCCTGAAGGGGAATTGACAAAGGCTCGAGCAGTAATTGTCTGCGAGCCTACTTTGGCTCGGTGTGCGGCTGAACTTGGTATTGGAGAATATTTATTTTTAGGAAAAGGTGAGACTAGCTCAGGTGGCCGTGAACGTGTGTCTATTTTGGCAGATTCATTTGAAGCTGTAATTGGTGCTATATACTTAGATAGCGGTTTTCTTCAGGTTAGTAATTTTGTATTAAGACAGCTTCAGGCTGATTTACACTTAGTTGCGCGTGGCGAATACGTGAAGGACTATAAGACCGTACTGCAAGAGGTTGTTCAAAAGAAAAACGACAGTAAGATCACCTATGAGATTATCTCTGAAAATGGTCCTGATCATAATAAACTATTTGAAGTAATTGTTTTAGTAAATACAGATTTATTTGGTAAGGGTTTAGGTAAAAGTAAAAAAGAGGCTGAACAATATGCTGCAAAGCAAGCATTAGTGAAGTTAGGAATTATAAATAATAATTAATGTAGGCGACCATACGGTCGTCTATATTAATTATTATTTATAATGAAGATAAGATCATCTGAGAATTTAAATGAGTCTTGCCTTGGAAAATAGCGAAGGAGTGTTTATGAGACATTATATTATACCTATATTTATTCCACATTATGGTTGTAAACATAGTTGCATTTTTTGTAATCAACGAAAAATTACGGGTAGAGATACTCCTGTAAGGCATCAGGAAGTACAAGCTATCATTGATGAACATTTGACAAGAATCACAGAAAAAAGGCACATCGAAGTGGCCTTTTATGGTGGCAGTTTTACTGCCTTGTCTCTTAGTATGCAGTCAGAATTATTAGAACCAGCATATACAGCTTTAATAAACAAGAAAATTCATGGGATTCGTCTTTCAACCCGTCCGGATTGTATTACACATGGGATTTTGGAAAATCTTAAAAAGTTTGGAGTATCTATCATCGAATTGGGAGTGCAATCTTTGGATAATACTGTATTGGAGGCGAGCGCTCGGGGGCATAATGCGTTACATGTATTTCAGGCAATGAACCTTATAAAAAAAATGAATATAACCTGCGGCATTCAATTAATGCCAGGTTTACCTTTAGAAGATTGGAACAGTTTGATTCATACTGCATATGGTGTTATTAAGCTTGTTCCAGATTTTGTGCGTATTTATCCTACTTTAGTCATTGCCAATACTCAACTGGCTACTAGGTATGATGATGGAAGTTATAAGGCATTATCTTTATCAGCAGGAATTATTCGTAGCGCCTATTTAAAATTATTTTTTGCACAGCAGGGGATATTAACGATTCGTACTGGCTTGCAAGCAACAGAAGATTTGGACAAAGGCAATATTGTATTGGCTGGCCCCTATCATCCTGCATTTGGAGAAATGGTAGATTCCTATATTTTTTATTGCATGCTAGCCCATTTCATAGAGTCGATTCTTCCTATGGACAAGAATGATCCTATCATTATCCATCATCATTCTCATGATACTTCTAAAATTAGAGGCATTTCTAATCAAAATATAAAAAAAGTAAAGCGTATCTATGGTATTGACCATCTTATTCTAAAACAAGATAGTCATAGTAAGGATGAAATAGGATTTGAGTATAACAATCTATATTATGTACTTAATAAAAAAATGATATTTTTTATTTAAATTATAAAAAAAGGTATTTCTGGAAAATCCAGAGAATATCATGTATTGTAATACGTCCTGATACCAAAAGGAGGTTAGCTAATGGATGTGCTCAAAGTATCTGCACAGTCAAATCCTAAATCGGTAGCAGGTGCCTTAGCTGCAGTGTTAAGAGAAAAAGGTTCTGCGGAAGTCCAAGCAGTAGGTGCCGGCGCAGTGAATCAAGCCATCAAAGCAATTGCAATTTCTCGTGGATTTGTTGCACCCAATGGTATTAATCTAATTGCAATTCCTGCCTTTGCCGAAATCATTATTGATGGTGAACAGCGCACTGCGATTCGTTTTATTGTGGAACCCAGGTAATAATTGATTTTAGTGCTAAATTCCTAAGCGTAATCAGGGACCTAATCGAAGTTGAAATTAATATAGCTTTTTAATTTCGTAAATATGCCTGTTTGCTTAGCAAGCAGGTTTTTTACTTAAGTTTATTGTATAAACAACCAGCGCATGGTAAAATTCTAAAGTTAGATATAATAATATTGTGTGGTGATTTAGTTTGCTGTTACGTAGGCTTGAAGCATATGGGTTTAAATCTTTTGCAGATAAAACAGAAATAGAATTTGGCAATGGTATTACTGCTATTGTAGGTCCAAATGGCAGCGGAAAAAGTAATATTTCCGATGCGATTCGTTGGGTTCTTGGTGAACAAAGTGTTCGCAATTTACGCAGTACAAAAATGGAAGATGTAATATTTTCTGGTAGCTTAGGTCGCAGACCTTTAGGTGCAGCTGAAGTATCTGTAATTTTTGATAACAGTGATGGTACCCTACCCTTAGATTTTAGTGAAGTTATCATTACTAGGCGAGTCTTCCGATCTGGTGATAGTGAATATTTCATCAATAAAGCAGCATGCCGTTTAAAAGACATATATGAATTATTGGCTGATACAGGTCTAGGCAGGGATGCGATGACTGTCATTGGACAAAATAAAGTCGATGAAGTTCTAAATAGCAAGCCAGAAGAGCGGCGTTTATTATTTGAAGAATCAGCTGGTATCTCCAAGTACAAACAACGAAAAAAAGATGCAATGCGCAAATTAGAGGATACTACTCAAAATCTCATTCGAGTGTCCGATATTACAAATGAAATTGAAGATCAACTTGTTCCACTTAGAGAAAGTGCTGAAAAGACAAAGCAGTATAATACTCTTAAGACCGAACTAACATCTTGTCAAGTGACATTACTGCTTAGCACATTAGACAAGTCTGAGAAAATAATAGAAAGTGCCAACTTGCAGAAAGAGCATTTAACAGAAAATGAACTTACTGTGAGTACAAATTTGAATTTAAAAGAAACTGATAAAGAGAAGTTGGCAACTGAGTTAATACAAGTAGAAGAAAAACTTACTTCTTATACGACTTTTATAAATGAGGCAGAAACAGAACTAGAAAGAATTCATGGTAAGGTTGCTGTACTAGAAGAACGAATCAGTCAAGGAGAACGTAATCAAGAGCGTATAAGAGATGAAGAAATCCGTGTCGGAAAACAAAAAAATGAACTTGAGAAAAAAAATAGTGAAGTGAATGAAATTCTAATTGAGAAAAAAAAGTTCACAGAAAACCTGCAACAAATCTTAATTGACAAAAATGTGCTCTATCAAAATATAGTTACCAGTTTAGAACAAGCAGAAAAGCAGTTAGAATCTAGTAAAGACAAAACTCTTACATTTTTACAAGAAATTGTTGAAGAACGAAATAAACTCGTGACAATTAAAAATGATATTGTAAGAATCGAAACCCGGGAACTTAACTTCGATCAAGAATATCAGGGTTACCAGACCCAGTTACAGCAAGCAGAATCAGCATATACATCTCTCTTGGCAGAGCAAGAGGCAATACAAGTTAAGATTACACAATTAAATCAAGAAAATAACGCATTGCATATCAAGAAAAAAAATACTGAGGATACCTTACAACAATTCTTGCATCAAGAACAACAATTGACTAAACAGGTAAACGAATTGCAATCCCGGTTCAAAATTTTATCGAACATGCAAAATGACTATGAAGGCTTTGCTCGTGGAATAAAAAGTATTCTAAAAAGTGACGCTCCTTGGCATAAAGGGATTTGCGGTGCAGTAGCACAAACGATTACAGTGCCTGATGAATATGTTACGGCTATTGAAATCGCATTAGGTGGGGCGCTACAACACATTATTACGGAGAATTCCGACATCGCTAAAGAGGCCATGCATTTTCTAAAGACGGAGCGCTTAGGACGAGCTACCTTTTTACCCTTAAATACGATTAAACCTTTTAAACCTAGAGATACAGAAATAGCTGCTGCTAAAATGAATGGCTCATTAGGATTTGCTGCTGATCTTGTAACTTGTGATTCACGTTATCGCAAAGTAATTGAGTTTTTATTGGGACGTACGATTATAGCAAAAGACGTTGAGATTGCTCTTACCATCGCTAAACAATCCGGCTTTTCCGTAAAAATCGTTACATTAGATGGAGAAGTATTAAATCCAGGTGGTTCAATGACAGGTGGCAGCACGGGTAAGCGAGAAACTAGCTTTTTGGGGCGTAATAATGAAATTGCTGCCATTAAGTTAAAATTAGATGAGGGACGAAAGAGTTTCGAGGCAATACAGGAAAAGGTAATAAACGTTAGAGATGAGGTACAAAATATCAATTATGAGCTGGCTGCGATTCTAGAACAGCGTCAGCAGATGGATGTTCGTCAAGCTGAAATTACGGTTCATACTGATAAAATGCAATTTGATATAAAGAGGGTCACGTTAGCAATTACTACTATTAATACTGATAGAGCTGCATGCTCACGAGAGAAAGAACAGTTAGAGGCTACTTTATCTCAGTGTAAAGCAAGAATTGTTTCTTTAGAAAACCGTGATGGTCAGCACAAGCAGACGATTGCGCTAGAACAGCAGAAATGTAAAGACTTGCAAGCTTCCAAAGATATATTGCAGGAGAGCCTAACTGATCTTAAAATTGACATTACAGCAGTGCAGCAAGAAATTGCTGGGTTTGTTGCCAATTGTGAGCAAGCAGAACAAGCTAAGCAATTACTACAAGAGCAGCTTCAACAGTTGTTTGCAGAACGTACTGACATTGCAGCGCAAATATTACAGTCCAGTCAAGAGTTATCTGATACCTCTTCAAAATTTAAAACACTCACAGAAGAAAAGATCAACTATGAGCAACATCATAAAAATCACTATGGAATAAAGCTTAATTTATTGGTAGAAATGCAACACCTGGAAAAAGAATTAAAAGATTTGAGGCGTAACCACCATGAAGTACAAACTCGTCTACATGAGAGTGAACTTTTGGCAACTAAATATAGTTTTGAAGTTACACGCTCTTTAGAACAGCTAGAGCAACAGTTTTGTCTTACCATCGATCAGGCAAAAGAAATTTGCCGTACTGAAAGCTTAGATTCTATTAGCAAGTTAATAAAAAACTTAGAAAAAGAACTTATGATACTAGGGCCAGTAAATCATGGCGCAGTAGAAGATTATATTCGTTTACAAGAACGATGTGATTTTCTTAAAAATCAATTTCAAGATTTAACATCTGCTAAAGAATACTTGGCCTCGATTATTGCCGATATTGACAAAACAATGTCAACTAAATTTTTAATCGCTTTTACCAAAATTAATGAACATTTTTGCGATATTTTTTCTCGTTTGTTTGGTGGTGGACAAGCTCAATTAAAATTAGTTGACCCTGATAATATTCTACATACAGGTATAGAAATTAGCGTACAGCCACCAGGGAAAAAAATGCAGAACTTAATATTGCTATCAGGCGGTGAACGAGCTCTTACGGTGATTGCTCTCTTATTTTCTTTCTTAGCTTATCGTCCTGCTCCATTTATTGTGGTAGATGAAATTGATGCACCTCTAGATGAAGCAAATATCGATCGATTACGTGAATTTTTACGTGATTATGCTTGCCATACTCAATTCATCGTTGTTACTCATCGCAAGGGGACAATGGAGGCTGCTGATATTATACATGGAATTACGATGGAACAATCAGGTATATCACGTTTAGTTTCTGTTAAATTAACAGATGAAATAAAGTAGTTGAACTGGAGGAATATAATATGGGCTTTTTTGGAAAATTAAAAGCTGGTTTAGAAAAGACTAGAAAGAATTTCACGGAGAAAATTGAACAATTGGTGGTTGGATATGCAACCATTGATGATGAGTTTCTTGACGATTTGGAGGCCGTATTATTATCGGCGGATGTGGGTGTGCATACAACTGCCAAATTAATGACTGATATCAAAAAAGGTATCAAGAGTAAAGATATTAATGGTCCTGAGGATTTAAAACCTTTTTTACAAAATAAAATCAGCGAAATGCTGACAGAAGATAGTAATGAGATCAAATTTGCTGCTGCTCCTCCTACTGTAATTGTTGTTGTTGGTGTGAATGGTGTAGGTAAGACGACAACGATAGGAAAGTTAGGTCAATATTATAAAGAGCAGGGGTATAAAGTAATATTGGCAGCAGCGGATACCTTTCGTGCAGCTGCTATTGATCAGTTAGAAATATGGGGAACGAGAACGGGTTCTGAAATCATTAAGCATAAGGAAGGTTCTGATCCTGCTGCGGTGGCTTTTGACGCAGTGCAATCCGCTAGAGCTAAGAAAGCTGATATTGTTATTATTGATACAGCTGGAAGACTACATACAAAATCGAATTTAATGGAAGAATTAAAAAAAATCGGACGTGTAACCAGCCGTGAGATTCCTGATGCTCCTCATGAAACCCTGCTAGTCTTGGATGCAACAACGGGGCAAAATGCTATTAATCAAGCAAAACTATTTGGAGAAGCAATACCATTGACAGGAATTGTACTCACTAAGCTAGATGGTACTGCAAAAGGCGGAGTAGTCATTGCGATTAAGTCTGAGCTGAATGTACCTGTAAAATGGATTGGAGTAGGAGAAGGCGCCGGTGACTTGCGGCCTTTCGTGCCGCAGGAATTTGCAGAGGCATTATTTGGTGACAAGTAAAAATACTTGACAGTAAATACATTTTATTTTATAATATGATCTGTAAAGTATTTTCCCTTGTCAGGCAAGAGGTGATAAAAACTGTTAGATAAAATATTGCGTATTATTTTATTATTTGATTTTTATGGTGCTTTGTTGACTAAGAAACAACAACTTGCTATAGAAATGCATCACCTAAATGATTTATCACTGGCTGAAATTGCTGATGAATTAGGGGTAACAAGACAAGCAGTCCATGATATTTTAAAAAGGGCTGAACAGGTGCTTACAGAATATGAAGAAAAACTTAAGTTTGTTGAAAAACACCAACGTGAACAACAAGCTATACAACATATATATGAATTGATACATGAGTTGCCAAAAGAAGTACAGCAAGTACCTACGTTACGTTTGGCACTACAAGAATTGAATTGTTTATTAGACTATTCAAAAGAGGTGTAGTATGGTTTTTGAAGGGTTAGCCGACAAGTTGCAAGAAACGTTTAAGAAACTACGGGGTAAAGGTAAGTTATCGGAAACAGATATTAATGAAGCAATGCGTGAAGTACGAATGGCTTTATTAGAGGCTGATGTTAACTTTAAAGTTGTTAAGGATTTTATCGCAAATATAAAAGAAAAAGCAATTGGGCAAGAAGTGATGCAAAGCCTAACACCTGCCCAATTTGTAGTAAAAATAGTTAATGATGAACTGACCGCTCTTATGGGTGGTACGCAAAGCCGCATTACGGTTTCTTCACGCCCTCCGACGATCATTATGCTTGTTGGGTTACAAGGTGCTGGTAAGACAACTACCGCAGGTAAATTAGCTCACTTACTTAAAAAGCAAAGCAAACGACCTTTATTAGTAGCTGCGGATATATACCGTCCTGCTGCTATAAAACAATTGCAAGTTTTAGGCGGACAATTGGATATACCTGTCTTTACGGTGGACGAATGCAAAGATGCGGTGTTGATTGCACAAAAAGCAATCGAATATGCCACTTCTTATGCTAGAGATACAGTGATTATTGATACTGCTGGTCGTTTACACATTAATGAAGATTTAATGCAGGAATTAAAATCAATCAAAACAAAAGTAAAGCCACATGAAATCTTATTAGTAGTGGATGCTATGACAGGGCAAGACTCTGTTACAGTAGCAGAGTCTTTTAATAAGGATTTAGGATTAGATGGTGTGATTCTTACTAAACTAGATGGGGATGCTCGTGGTGGCGCAGCATTATCCATTAAAGCCGTTACCGGCTGTCCAATTAAATTTACGGGTATGGGCGAAAAATTAGATGCTCTTGAAATCTTTCATCCAGATCGTATGGCATCACGTATCTTAGGGATGGGGGATGTCCTTAGCTTAATCGAAAAGGCTGGTACTTCCATTGATTTGGAACAAGCCAAAGAGATGGAAAAGAAGTTACGTAAAGATGATTTTAATTTAGATGATTTCTTAAGCCAATTACAGCAAGTGCGTAAGCTAGGTCCTTTAGACCAAATCTTGGGTATGTTACCTGGCATGGGTGATTTGAAAAAATTAAAAGATGTTGAAATTGATGAGAAAGAATTGACACGTACGGAAGCTATTATACGTTCGATGACTAAGAAAGAAAGACGCGACGCTTCGCTTATAAATGGCAGTCGTCGTAAGCGTATTGCTATGGGGAGTGGCACTAGAGTGCAAGATGTCAATAAATTACTCAAACAATTTGCGGAAGCAAAAAAAATGATGAAACGTTTTCAAGATATGCAGAAAAGTGGTAAAAAATCTTTTGGTGGTTTTAAATTACCCTTTATGAAATAATTAAAAATGGATATTCTATGAAGGAGGTGATTTTTGTGGCAGTAAAAATTCGTTTAATGCGTATGGGTGCGAAGAAAAACCCTTTCTACCGTGTAGTTGTGGCTGATTCTCGTGCTCCTCGTGATGGACGTTCTATCGAAACTTTAGGACATTATGATTCCACTGTTGAACCTGCAATTGTTAAAATTGATGAAGATAAAGCCATCAGTTGGATGCAAAAAGGTGCGCAACCTACTGATACCGTTAAAGCTCTTTTCAGCAAAGCTGGTATTATGAAAAAATGGGATGAACTAAAGCGTACGAAGAAAGAGGCGTAATGAACTATGAAAACATTAGTTGGGGTTATCGCCAAAGCGTTAGTTAAAAATCAGGAACAAGTGAGTGTCACAGAGTCTGTCGATGCTGATACCACTATTTATGAGTTGCATGTAGCCCCTGAAGATATGGGGAAAGTAATTGGCAAGCAGGGACGTATTGCTAAAGCAATGCGTACTGTTGTCAAAGCTGCCGCTACTCGTGAAAATAAGAAAATAATGATAGAAATCATTTAATATGTATAATTATACTATTAAATGATATAAACTATTAGAAAAGGTTCAGATGCAAGTTGCGTATAGAAGTACTGTGTAGTAAAATACATTTCTTCAGCGTAGCATTGCAGATGAGCCTTTTCCAACAACATTAGGAGAGTGAGCACACATGGATAGTATTACGTTAAAATGTCCAGTCACGATTAAGGCTAAAGTTACAGAACAGCTCAAAAAGAACCTAGCTGCTGAAATTCAAGAAAATATTCGCAAGGCTGATGTAGAACTACAACAGATTGAATTTCATGCAAAACGTATGATGAGTGAACAAGCAAAGCAAGATGCTCAAGGACTGACTGCACTTCGACAGCAAATTGATGGTGAAACACAAAAACGTCTTGAATTTAAAAATCATATGACGGAGAAACTAAAAGAAACAGCCCAATTAGAACTTGGTGCAGAAATTTCTCAAGGAACTTTAGAACAAATCGTGACTGTAAAAGTAGGCGATGACTTACATACATATATGAATGCTGAAATTTTGCTATAGTTATTGGGAAAATTATTGCTCCTCAAGGAGTGCGTGGTGAAGTTCGTGTTATGCCGCTTACCGATTTTCCTGAGCGATTTCGTGAACTGAAAAATGCACAGCTTAATGATGGAACGAATTTACCAATTGAAAGTGTCAGATATCATCAACAGTTTGTTTTATTGAAATTTCGTGATATGAATGATCGAAATGCAATAGAACATTTACGAGGGAAACTAATCCAAATAGAGCATAAGGATTTAGTTCCGTTACCTACGGGACATTATTATATCTTTGATATTGTTGGTTTAGATGTGTTTACGGAAGAAGATGAATATCTGGGAAAAGTTACAGATGTTTTGGAAACAGGTAGTAATGATGTATACATTGTTGAACAAAAAGATAAAAAGCCGTTACTAATTCCAGCACTAAAAACAGTTGTTTTAAAAATTGATATCCCAGATGGAAAAATGATCGTAAAATTACAGGAAGTATGGGAAAGCGATGCAGATTGACATTGTTTCTTTATTTCCTGAAATGTTTACTGGTCCTTTGGGACATAGTATATTAAAACGAGCACAAGAAGCTGATGTATTAAAGATTAATGTAACAAATCCTCGTGATTTTGCTTTTAATAAACACAATATTGTTGATGACTATCCTTTTGGTGGAGGAGCGGGTATGGTAATGAAGCCAGATCCCATCTTTCGAGCCGTGGAAAATATCATTACCTTAACTAATATCACAAATCGAAGAGTGATTCTAATGTGTCCAGGGGGCTATAGACTGGACCAAGAAAAAGTTAAAGAATTAGCTGGCTATGAGCAACTTATTTTATTATGCGGACATTATGAGGGAATTGATGAGCGAGTACGATTGCACTTAGTTGATGAAAGCATATCTATTGGTGATTATGTATTAACTGGTGGAGAATTGCCAGCGATGGTAATTGTTGATTCAGTAGCTAGAATGTTACCAGGTGTACTTGGATCTAGTAGCTCAGCTCCCCAAGATTCTTTTTATAATGGTTTGCTAGAATATCCCCAATATACTCGTCCACGGGATTTTGAAGGAATGGTAGCTCCTGAGGTATTATTATCAGGGGATCATGCAAAAATTAAGAGATGGCGTAATAAACAAGCGCTAAAAAATACTCTTGAACGTAGACCAGAGTTGTTGAAAAATAAAGAGTTAAGCCCAGATGATGCTAAATTATTAGCGGAAATCATAGCTGAGCAGACTGGAGACTAATATGGCTTTACCAATTTATCTCGGCTTGGTACACCATCCTATATACAATAAAAACGATGAAATTATTACTACGGCCATTACTAATTTTGATATTCATGACATTGCGCGTACTTCACGAACCTATGATATAAAAAAATATTTTATTATTCATCCACATGAAAGCCAAACGATGTTAGCACAAGAGATTATGGATTACTGGCAGCATGGTTATGGTGGTGAATATAATCCTGATCGTCGTGAAGCGTTTCGTGTTTTAGATATTAAGACTGATATTCAAAGTGCTGTAGAATACATTACGGAGTCTGAAGGTGTAAAACCGTTTATTATTACTACTGATGCCCGTACATTTCCCAATACCATATCGTATAAGAAAATGCGGAAGCAGATTGAACTGGCAGACCGCCCTTATCTCATTTTATTTGGTACTGGCTGGGGGATTGAAAAGTCTGTAATGGAAAAGTTTGATTTTACATTAGAGCCTATTTATGGCCCTGGTGATTATAATCACTTGCCAGTAAGAGCGGCAGTGGCGATTATTTTGGATCGATTATTAGGTGAGAAATGGTGGGAATCATAATATATACTATAACCTTATAATCTGCTTGAGTTTATAGTATTGGTATGTTATAATTTTTAAGGTGTGACGGACGGTCCTCTGCACAATGTAATAGTGGATTGGCATGAACGTCTAGGATAAGGAGGAAAAATAGATATGAATATGATTCAAGCATTAGAACAAGAGCAATTACGTCAGGATATTCCGGCTTTTAAACCGGGAGATACTGTACGAGTCCACGTTAAAGTTGTTGAGGGTACCCGTGAGCGTGTCCAATTGTTTGAAGGTGTTGTTATTGCCAGAAATAATGGCGGTATCCGGGAAACTTTCACGGTTAGACGTGTTTCTTACAACATCGGTGTAGAACGTACTTTCCCTGTACATTCTCCACGTTTGGAAAAAATTGAAGTAGTACGTAAAGGTATCGTGCGCCGTGCAAAATTATACTATCTGCGTAAACTCAAAGGTAAAGCAGCTCGTATTAAAGAAAGACGGTAGTTTTTTGTTTGGGACTGTTTTCAGTCCCTTTTCTTCATTTACGAAGGAGGATTAATCATGAGTAATACTAATTTAGGCGAAGAGGTAAAAGATTGGATAGTCTCGATACTTATTGCTGTCGTATTAGCGTTTTTTATTCGCTATTTTATCGTTGAGCTCTATATGGTCGAAGGTCCTTCTATGCGTCCTACGCTGGTAAACAGTGAGAGATTAGTAGTGAATAAATTCATTTATCGCTTTAAAGCACCTGAAAAAGGTGATGTATTAGTATTTCGCTATCCTAAAGACCCAAGTCGTGATTTTATTAAGAGGGTAATTGCGGTAGCTGGTGATACTATTGAAATAAAAGAAGGCCGTGTATTTTTAAATGGTCAATTATTGAATGAAACTTATATTTTAGAAAAAACCCGTGGATCCTACCCTCTGGCTACAGTGCCTGCAGGACATGTCTTTGTTATGGGGGACAATCGTAACAATTCGGAGGATAGTCGTTTCCGTGTTGTTGGTTTTGTACCTCTGGAAATGATAAAGGGAAAAGCGGTTATGATATTTTGGCCGATTGATCAATTAAAAACTCTCCCATAGCTGCATAATGGTTTTACACATACTGAAGAAGAAAATAGCGTTATAGAGAGTGATAATAATGGATAATTTGAATATTAATTGGTTCCCTGGTCATATGACAAAAGCCCTGCGTATGATTCAGGCAAATCTAAAATTAGTTGACGTAGTCATTGAATTATTAGATGCTCGTATTCCCGTAAGTAGTGCCAATCCGGTAATTCATCAAATTTTAGAAGGCAAACCAAGAGTGGTAGCCTTAAATAAGATCGATTTGGCTGAACCGGAATGGACTAAACAATGGGTGGATACTTTTCATGCACAAGGCCTGCAAGTGGTCACCATAGATTCTATGACTGGAAGAGGTACTAAAGCATTAGTTAGCCAAGTGGAACAATTAGGCAGTGCAAAAGCAGCCAAATTAGTAGCAAAAGGTGTTAATCCACGAGCAGTACGAGCGATGATTCTAGGTATTCCTAATGTAGGTAAATCTTCGTTGATTAATCGTTTATTGGGTACAAAAGCAGTACGTACTGCTGATAAACCAGGCGTTACTCGAGGTAAACAATGGATTACTATCGGAAAAAACCTGGAGCTCTTAGACACACCGGGTGTTTTATGGCCCAAATTTGAGGACCCCGAAGTTGGATTTAAACTAGCGATGACAGGTGCTATCAATGATGATATTTATGATGTCGAAACAGCCATGTCGAAGCTGTTACTATTCTTACGTGAGAATTATAGTGATCGTTTAATTGAAAGATATAATTTGTCTTCTCCATTACCTGAAGACTCCACTGAGTTATTAGGCCTAATCGGAGCGCGCCGTGGTTGTCTACGCAGTGGCGGTTTAATTGATTATGAAAAAGCAAGACGTATTATTCTTAATGAATTTCGTGGCAGCAAGTTAGGTAATTTTACCTTGGATCGTCCCAATCAGTAAAAAGAATATAATGAAGAGACTATCTCGATAATTTTGAGATAGTCTCTTTTTTTATATAATACAAGATATGATTTCTTAGGAACCCACATCTTGTATTGTATAAAAAATTTCCAGTTATAAGAATTGCTTAAGAAATAGGCAGTGCAGTGAGAATTAAAAGATCATTTTATAGACGGCCCAATTTTTTTTATTCATATAAGAAAAAATTACATTTTGGATCAAATTTTCATCAACTTTTTGTTTGAATAATTTGCCAAGTTTCAATCGTGAAGAATTAGGTACTTCAAACCATTCCTCTTCTGAAAAGAAATCAGGTAGTGAAAATTCAGAAGTATCTTCATTGCTACGCCTTTGTCTCATTCCCGATAGGATTTTTATATATAAAATATGTTCATCTTCTTGAAGATTCATTAAAAATATCATCCTTTCATTACTGTATATTATACTTTAATTCTTTACCATATAGCAAAAATCCTTTGTTTACATAAGAAAATATTAAAACACTAGTATCATATCACTGATAAAAGTGCCTATTATCGTAACTATTTGTGAAAGGTACGGAAAGGATAAGAGATTTAATCTCTAGCATTGGCAGCATTTCTTGGATGTGGAAAGCATGGCAAAGTCATACCTTTTGTCGTAATAATATAATAGTGTGAAGAATGTTGAGCCGCTTGTTAATTGCAGGAATTTAGCCTCCTTTGACGAATTATGTATTAAAATGGCAAAGGAGAAAGGAGGGATATATGTGCATGTTAATAACAAAATAATTGATATCAACTCAGAAGAATATTTCTTTGAAATCATTAAAAGTAGCTTTATAAAATATAAAAATGAAAAAAACAAAAGTGTCGAACTATTACTATTTATTATTATGGGATTAAATCATTTAAATGAATGGATAACACCAGGCTATGCTCCCTTCACAAAGAGCGGAAATATAAACGTCCCTAAAACGAAGTATGAGCAATTCTCAAATGATGTCTATCTTACAAATGAACATAAAATAGTAAGAGAAATATGCAATAAATCAAAGCAAATTGAGTCTAGCTTTAATACACCAACCAGTCATACAATGTCATTTGATGAAGTAGATAACGGACCAGTTACTTGTTATATGGTAGATGGCAGGGATATTGTAGAAATTATAGAAAAGTTAATCTTGTTTTATCAAACAAGGTGGTTTAATTAACCACTGGTTATACGCATAGGCGATACTCAATGGGAGAAAGTGCCTAATAAGGTCTCATTGAGTACATAGAAATAGGATTGCTACCAAAGGAAAACATCTTATTTCTCTAGATTATAGATACGTCCTACAGGGCGTTTTTCTTATGTTCAATATAGAAGAAAGGTTGCTGCTAAGCACCCTTTCACGAATTTCTGCTAATTATTTTCCGTATTACTTCCGTCACCCGCATATAATCATCATTGCCAACAGGATAGGATGGAGGTCTACGATCAGCTATTTTCCCATCATAAACCATCTGAACTTTTACTACTCTGTGATTTTCTCCACCCCAAGTTTCAAGTCCTATCGAAACTCGATATTGAGTATTAGGAGGGTGGGGTGAACTTGCTGGTACCATAGCTGCTGCTTCAGGGTAATATACTTTTGCCATATGCTCACACTCATTTCTAATTTTAAAATACCTTTAGTATACCTTTAGAAAATATATTTTTCAAGCTAAAAAATACAGTCGAGCAAGTATTTAACTTTTGCAAACGTACAGCTTCTAATTGATAGTCGTTTAGTACTAATTGTACATATATCCAAACGTCTTAAGTGAAACAGTATAATTGCATTCTTACTTAAAGTATGAGCATCGTTTTATATTTCAGGAAAATTGTAAAACTTTAGTAGGAATTATCGATCTAGAAGGAGAATTAGTTGTAATTAATGACTATCTTTTCACCATGTTGGATGCTGAATATGCCAGCTTAGCTGTTCCAGAGAATACTTTTAGCCTATTCACTTGCTTATTCGTAACAGATGTCATACTTTTCGGTGCATGGCAGTATATAAAGAGGTTATAGGATCTTTTCTTTTATATAGCATAGATTGCTTTCCAAATATAAAAAAATAGGAGTGTGTTAATTATGAAGAATTTCGAATATTATGCCCCTACTAAAGTAATTTTTGGTAAGGATGCACAAATGCAGACTGGAAGCCTTATTCAAGCCCAGAATTGTAAAAAGGTGTTGGTTCACTTTGGAGGCGGCAGCGCTAAAAAATCTGGTTTGCTGGATAAAGTTTTTGCTTCCCTCACAATAGCAGGGATTGATTATGTAACTTTGGGTGGAGTTGTACCCAACCCTAGGCTTTCTAAAGTGTACGAAGGCATTGAACTGTGCAAAAAAGAGAAGGTTGACTTTATTTTAGCAGTGGGCGGTGGCAGCGTTATTGATTCAGCCAAGGCCATCGGCTACGGTATGGCAAATGACTGCGACGTGTGGGATTTATATGATGGCAAGGCACAGGCGACTGGCTGCCTGCCAATCGGCGTCATTCTGACTATTTCGGCTGCAGGTAGTGAAATGAGCAATTCCTCTGTGATAACCAAGGAAGAAGGAGGGCTAAAAAGAGGCTGTAATACTGACTATGCACGATGTAAATTCGCTATTATGAATCCGGAGTTGACCTATACGTTACCTCAGTATCAGACGGAAAGTGGTTGTACCGATATCTTGATGCATACTATGGAGCGTTATTTCACTACGCAAAGAAGTATGGAAGTAACGGATAGTATAAGCGAAGGCTTAATGAGGACCGTGATACGAAACGCAAAGATACTAATGAAGGAACCCCAAAGTTATGATGCACGCGCAGAAATCATGTGGGCTGGAAGTCTTTCTCATAACGGCTTGACAGGGTGCGGTTCTGTTGGTGACTGGGCGTGTCATCAGTTAGAGCATGAGTTAGGCGGTATGTTTGATGTAGCTCATGGCGCAGGCCTGTCGGCAGTGTGGGGAAGTTGGGCGCGTTATGTATACAAGACAAATGTAATGCGCTTTGCACAGTTTGCGGTGAATGTGTTAGGCGTGCTCAATGATTTCAGTAATCCCGAAAAGACCGCTTTAGAAGGTATCAAGGCTATGGAGGATTTTTATCGATTTATCGGTATGCCCACCTCTATTCGAGAAATGGGTGTTGAGCTAACAGACGAGCAGATTCATGAGTTGGCTTACAAGTGCAGCTTTAAAAATACCAGAACCATCGGCAATTTCCAGATTCTCAATATGGAGGATATCGGCAAAATTTATTCCATGGCGCGATAAATTATAAACAAAAATGAGCAGGAGGCTAATCATTCAGTGATTAGCCTCCTGCTCTGGTATGCCTGGCATGGGGTGATAACTAGACGGTGCAAATAGGAGGAGCCGATAGTAAGCTCAGCCGGGTCCGTAATACCCAAGTTCCATGACAGTAGATTTTGCGATTACACGGGATGAACGTTTATTTTAAACTGCTCTATCCAGCTTCTGTTCTCTTCGCAACTTAGCATTTTTTCTAATTTTTATAGTGCCGACAATAATCTCGGGAAGTAAGACAAAGAATAGACCGATATAACCAACAGAACCATATCCTTTGACAACGATATTCGTTAAACCAAATACAGAGATACCTGTGCACAGGGCAATGGTGACAAGAGAAATGAAAATTCTACGAGTGCTCAAACTTTTAAAAATATTTCTTTTAATCAATACAGGTTCAAAACGAGCAACTGTAGAAAATATCAAAGATATTGCGGTACCTAACAATGCCACAAACAAAATGACACTGTATAAGATCTTTAGCCAAGGCAAGTCAAGTTTTGTAGTGACAAAATATACCGGCAGAGTCTGGTTGAGAACTTCTGGGGAGAAACCTAATAACATGATACAAATAATTGCCAGAAAGGCGCCGTTTAGTAGAGTGCCAAATAACATAAATCTATTGCAGTCTTTAGTGGTTTTAATATTATGAGAGACGGAGATTATAGGCAATACCGTAAAGGCTTGAAAACCAATGTAGATTAGCATATACCAAACTGCGTCCCCAAAACTAGTGCCAAATGTTTCATGATTAGCCAAAACGTGTTGGAAATTAAATGCCCCCATTTGAATACCTAATACGCAGAGAATGAGAAGGGTAACGATTATGAAATAAGTCTTGAGATTTAAGACTTTAACAATTAATTCGCTACCAAATATGGTTAATAACAGTAAAATAGTTCCTACGGTTACTATGCCTACTCCATAAGGAATTGCCAAGGAGCTCTTTAATAGGGCACCTGAACCTGCAATTGAAGTACTAACGCCACAAACAATCAACATGATAAATCCCAACTCAAAGACGATAGAAAAATATTTTTCATAAGGATGAAAAAGGGCATCACAGAAGCTTTTATAATCATAAGTCTTATAGTCTTTAGCTAAGACAAGTGCATTCCGATGGCCCCAGCCTAAAAGTAGCATGGCTACTAATGGGAGAAAAACTGAGTACCAACCATATTTTACGAAATAGTTAACTTCTTGGTTGCCAGTGGCAAAGCCTCCACCGCTATGCGTTGCAAACCATACGGCCGCCATCGCAAATGATGTTCTAATTGGACTGAATTTCTGATTTTCCATAATTATCGTCCTTCCTTTATTATTTTCAGTACTTAAGATTTCGTGAAGAGATAGCCCTAGGATTTATCAAATGGTACTAATCAAAGAATTTTAGGACATAGAAAAACCCCTATTGACACACACGTCAATAGGGGCGACAATATCGCGGTACCACCCTACATTAGGCTCGTAATTCAGCCCAATAAGTACAATGGCTGATATCCTATAACGCGGATGCACGCTTTTACCTAAATAAGTTCAATTCTTACATTCAGTAAAAGAATTCATGGGTGAGTTTCGCAATAAATATCTGTACCGGTTTTCACCAGCCACCGGATCTCTGGAACAGAATACTAATTGCTTTTTCCCAATCATTATTTTTTATCAATTTTAATTTTAGTAAGCATTACACGCCTGCAGGACGAAGTGATTATTATAATATTACACTTATTGCCCTTTTGTCAATGTAATAATAAAGATTTGTAACTTTTAATTTTTATTAATGGTTCTAGTATTCTATATTTTTTAGATGGGGAAGATAATTCTAGCTAGGTAAATAGCTAATGTCAGTGTCACAGCACTAAAAATAGTTGACACCATGACAGCTTGAGAGGCAAAATCCTGACAACTATCGCATTCGACAGCGATTAACGCTGTGTTGACGGCCGTTGGAACAGTATGGTTTGTGCTACAACGCCATGAAAACTCATAATGTATATAAAGAACCCTGCTAGTATCGGGCCAATGAGTTTATAAGCATAAGCTATACGCGGAAGGGGGAGACGTGGCTACATTTTGATTATGTTTTCTTTCTCGTAAATTCCACTATGCATGCCTAGACAGAATAATACAGCTTTATCTTTTCACTAGTAGAAGCTGATTATGTACAATGGAGAGTCACATTGAAATTCATAACAATATTGCAATCCTGGGCATGTCTAATCGCCTGTGATACCAAAGTTAAATTGGTGGGTATATCCATCTAACGTCAGAATAGTAACTAAGAACCTACCTTAACAAATTGACAAGGACGGGATCGAATAGTAGCAGTGACATTAACCAATGATCTTATATGGCAATTTAATAAGGCAAAAAAATAAACCACGTCTTGGTGGAACGTGGTTACAAGAGAAATGGCTTGGTGAATTAGTTCAGAAAAATTAACAACTAGAAGAACACTCGTCATTGCAGCAGAAAAATAATAAGAGGATAATTATGATAATAATACAGCCGGAACCTCCAAAGCCATTGCGGCCGCCTCCAAAACCTAGGCCCATATGTATCCCTCCTTTATCATCGATTAATATATTGTATGATAGATAAATAGAAGAGGTGAGTATCAAGTAGCGGTAATTATTGACAAAAATAGAGCTAGGGGGCTGTTCTAAAACTACTTTAGATTAGCCCCTAGTATTATAAAAAAACACCGATTTCGTGAGGGAATTAGGGAGCTGAATTATGATGTGATTGGCGAAAGTGATGTGTGGGTTGGGTTAGATTGTCGTTAATCGCTGGGAGTAAATTAAAATGGCTGCTCTAAAAAGAACAGCCAAGCATTTGGGATCGTCAAGTAAGAGGTGCTATACAATTTAGCATATGGTCCACCTATGGGATTTGTAATCAATCTGGTAAATGGCGGGGTAAAAAATATTAAAAAAATAATTACTCTTTCACTTTGAAAAAGTCATATTTTATATAAGCATATACTGCTCCGACAAACAATATGCCTACTAAAATTAGATACATAGGTTGCTCTTCCATTTAGGTACCTCCAATTTTTATAATTATTGTTTGCTCTCATTCTTAAGGGAATACCTGGTCGATCTTCCCAATTACGATCGAAATCGTGGTATCACCTCCTAATTCACATAGAAGCTAAGCCCTATACATAATATGTCATATGGTAAATAAGGGTGATAAACCAGTTAGCAAAATAAGGTCGGGAGATCAACATAACATCTTAAAGGAGGCACGGATGACACTCAGCAATGAACTTATACAGCAGATAAAGAAAGCGCAGCACCAGCTAGATTCCCTCAAATTTACAGGCAGTTTATCTCGATAGAGAAAAATTATCGAGCATATGTGAGCGTGAAGGAATTGATGAAAGCACTTACTATCGTGACATTCGTGAGGGGTGCGGAAAGCTAAGTGCTTTAATCTTCGGCATTGACGGTATCTCCTAGATGCGAAAAACATGCCAGTGACGTGACAATTCATATATGATAAAATGATATTAGTAAATTTATGAATAATTACCTGAGAAGGATTTGCAGACTAATTATCTGCTACCTTCTCTTTTTATTTTAGTAAATAGAGGAGGGATATCGTGCAATATCTGATTGCTTATTAGGAGAAAGTAGAACTTACAGTGGTTAACGCTAGTGACATTAGAATAAAAAAGTCATATAATTATTTACTCGCACATAACAATTTATTAAAGTATTATAGGTGGAGGGGTAATATGGAACTTATTGTTAGTACTTTATTAGCAGTATTTGCTTACATGGATGGCTTGAGAACAAAAAAACAATTATTAGCAGCAATTAATTCAAACTTTGTAGATCGCGTAGAAGAAGCGATCAATGATTTACAAACACAAGATCAACAATTACTAAAAAGTATTCAGCAAGAATTAATTCAAAAGGGACAACTTGAGTTAGCTGAAAAAATAAATACTATTCTAAGTGATGAATTTAAAGTATCTCCAGAATCATTCGTTATCCTTAAATCATATTTAAATAGTGAACAGTTATATAAACTAGCTATGAGCAGTAGCTCACTACCGCCCGAATAGGGCGATTTTTATTATCATAGTCAATTGAAGATAATATTGCAGGAAGTTATATACAAGCGTCAAAAATGATAATATTGAGCATCCTTCGGGTGCTTTTCTTATACATGAAACAGGCATTAATTTTATGATTAGCAAATTACCTTTAGTGTACCTTTGGATTATATGATTTTAAATAATATTATCTATGATGTTGGTGGTTTTAATAGTAGCAGCATGATACATACGGTAACGTCCGTCCCTTGTCATATGTTATTAGCTTTTACAAATTATCTGCCGCTCGTTATTGCAGGCATTATATTAGGATTTACTTTCTGCGTGCGCATACCTATATTTAGTTCATATATGAATAAATATATTCCTTTGGAAAGAAGGGCGACAGTTCTATCACTAACTTCCATGTGCCGTACGATCTCAATTGTAGTGGTCAATCCAATTATAGGTTTTCTTGCTGATTTGGTCAGTACAGTACACTATGCTTATTCTTGGTGCAGCATTATTAATATTGACTGCCTTCACCCGCGTTGAGGAAAAGCATTTAATTGAATGAAGTGAAATAACGTTTCCCATGGGAAACAAGCGGGAAACTAGTACTTGCAGAAGAGAAAGGAAAACGTCTGACGATATAGTTTTTCATAATATATATAATGGAAGGAATTCAACAAGTAACTATAATCATATGTTTATATATTACTATAAATTAGAGTTGTATCAGCCTTCGAAGCCATGTGTGTAGGTTCGTCCTGCTATGCATATTAATTTTCATTTTTCTACTACTAGCTTAATGTAGATTGTAGAAAATGATGGCTATACTTCTCATATAAAACTCCCTAGGCTTAGTTGTTTAGGGAGTTTTTTGCTATGCCTTTTATAAGTGTAAAGAAAAATATAAAAGATCTTCTTTATACATAACTCTCCATAATGCTATATAATAGGAACATACTATTTTCTCGGAGGTCCCAAATGCGTCAAGCCAGTGCTACAGAACTCGCCAAGATGGGGAAATGTGAACGTCAAGTTCACCTTGACTATCATCATGGCGAAGTACATCACTTACAGCAAAATTCATCAAACGAGGCAACCATGAGCATGAACAATTCAATCGTCAGCTTTCTGGCAAAGATAAGCGCTGCTTTATTGCAACAGCAGTCTTTGGTATCGATGCCATAGAAACGAATATCCTGCGTCAATTTAGGGATATATATCTAATGTCTTACAGTCTTGGGCGAATGCTTACTTCATTGTATTACAGTATATCGCCATATATAGTTATCGTAATTGAAAAGTATCCTGTATTGATGGTTCCAATCCGCGCAGCATTACGCTGGTTTATTAGACCTTGGAGGTAGACATGTCATTCCTTATATTAGCTGTAGTTATTATTCTTTATTGGTGGCTGCGCTTAAGACGAAAACCCAAGTTATCACCATATATGTTAGAGCAATTCTTGAAAATAAATGATCCGATACCTTTGTGTGGCAAGCCGGATGTAGTATGGGAAACTCGTGACGGTACTTTGATAGTTGGAGATTACAAAAGTCGTGAGAATCAACAAGTATATGAATCTGAGGTTATTCAGCTATCTGTATATAAGCTATTGGTTGAAAGAACACAAAAAAGGCCTGTTGCTGATTATGGTTTTATTCATTTTAAAAATAGAAATATGAAAAAGGTATCTTTAATGAAGGAAAAAGAAATTATTGCTTTGTATCATCGGTATTGGAATGTGATAGGAGGTGAGGTAGTCGCTTGTGCTGCTAATAGTAAAAACTATTGTAGATATTGTTCGCACAAGCATGAGTGTAGCTAAAATAAATCCCCTGTTAAGTTTGGACTTACCAGGGGATTTGCTTTATACTATAGCTAAAGGAAAAAGAATCTTAATCTAAAATTTTACAATACAATAAAGCCCTTTTCTTAAGTACTCGACCAGGTTCTTTATCCTTCCAATTAAAAATGGTACGTTGATGCACTCCAAGTTCTGTAGCCATTTCGACCTTAGTATGTCCATGGTAACAACGAGCCTTTTCTTCCTTCTCAAAAAAGGTTTCCTCTGGCATATTTTCAAAGCAACCTAGAAACCATACTGGCTGTTCAAGTTCAGTGGCCAATTTGCGTAAAGTTTTCATCACTGCCGTGCCGGTAGTTTTTGCTTCTAGCTGGCTTAGATGAACTGCATCAATCCCAACCTTCGCAGCAAGAGTCTTGATTAGCCAACCTTTTTGTGTTCGAGCCCATCTAATACGCTTACTGGAGGTGTTACCAATTGTCATTTCTATGTTCTGATCGAATTTTCCATTTATTATTGTATTACCTAAGTTGTGAACTACACGCTTGTCCGTGTAGTTCACAATATAGGGCAAGATAAACTTGGTAAGAATAGTTATTTCAGATCAATCTCTCTCGTCAGGGTGTACTGTACAAACAATTATTATTTCTTAATTAGCTTATTAAGATTATCCAACAGGGATTTAACAAGTTTTGCGAGAATATATACTATACTCATCTTATATATCCACTGGAGGTCTAAGAATATTGAATGTAGAGCAAATGACAGTAGTCGAGATTGCTAAACTTTTAGAAGAAAATAATCTGTCAATAGCTATAATAAATAGTATAAAACAAGATTCGCGAGTTTCAGTATCTCGCTTATTTACTAAATGGCAAAAAAGGCAGGAGCAAAACTTACTAGAGAAGCAGCGTATTCAAGGTCTTTATAAGCAGGAACGAATGCTTGCAGCTAAGGGATATAATTTAATTGCAGGTGTTGATGAAGCAGGTCGTGGTCCTTTAGCAGGTCCATTAGTAGTTGGTGCTGTTATCTTGCCTATCGGCTGCCACCTACCATCTATTAATGACTCAAAAAAGCTATCAGTTAAGCAACGGGAGTATTTGTATCATGAGATAAAAGAAGTTGCTATTAGTGTGCAGCATATCGTCATAGATATTGATGTAATTGATCATCTGAATATTTACAATGCAACTATAACTGGTATGTATGAAGCTATTAATGAACTTCATCAAAGACCTCATGCCGTATTAATTGATGCTGTTCCCTTGCCTGATTTAGAAATGCACTCCCTGTCATTAATTGGTG
>ENA-OFCE01000438-OFCE01000438.1-metagenomes-genome-assembly--contig:-NODE-438-length-27464-cov-3.054836_pt1 | contig 27464 bp, 30 predicted proteins | sample MGYA00153388_OFCE01 | MGnify analysis MGYA00153388 | reverse complement strand
TAGAAGGGTTAAGTCCGTCTAGTAAGGTTGAATTAATTCAAAATCTTTCCAAATCATTAATTAAAGAAAAAAATTCTATTGATAAAAAATTCTTTAATTCTTTTGGAGCTTTTTCTTCAGACAAATCAGCAGAAGAAATAATCTTTGATATAAAATCAGGCAGACTTTTCAATAAAAAAGAGATTAAATTATAGTGCGATATTTACTTGATACGAGTATATGCATATTCTTCTTAAGAGGAAAATTAAATCTAGATGAAGTCTTAAAAGAAAAAGGCAGAGAAAACTGTTTCATTTCAGAAATTACACTTGTTGAACTCCGGTATGGTGCCGAGAACAGTGCGCATCCCAAAAAATCACATAAAGCTGTAGATGCATTTGTTAACGGTCTTTCTATCATACCAATTTATGGTTGCATAAGGCTTTATGCAAAAGAAAAAGTAAGGCTCAGAAAAATCGGAAAACCAATAAATGATGAATTTGATTTATTGATAGGTGTTACGGCAATAGAAAATAAGTTAATTTTAGTTACCGTATTAAACTTGATAATTGGTTTATTAGAAATTGACTTTTCACTCCTACTTCCCAAAAAAACTATCACTAAAATTCACATAGAACAATTCTTGCGTTGCTCTGGTAGTGGCAGTGTATAACCATCTTAATAATTCGGTGTTTAGCATTTCATCAGTTAAATAACCTTGATCTATAAAAACAATGTCCCACTGCCCGCCTTGGGCTTTATGACAAGTTACCGCGTAAGCAAATTTGATTTGCAGCGCATTAAAGTAGGGGTTTAGTTTTAGTTCTTCCATACGCTCTCGCTTAGTTTTCAGGTGCGCATAATCTTCCATCACGCTAGCGAAAAACTTTTTTTGCTCATCATAAGCTAAGGCGGGCGTTTCCGCGTAAAGCGTATCCAACATTACTTTGCAGTCCAAAGAAAATTCTGCTCCAGCATCGTCAAAAGTTAGGGTTACATCCGCAAAGCGGAAACCGTACATATCTCTAATATTACGTACCCTGGATATTTTCGCCGTTTCGCCATTGGCAATAAAGCTGCCTCGTTCTTCGGGCATCCAAAAATAATTGTTCTTCACTATCATCACCAGATCGCCGCCCGTCAGTTCATCATCCCTACCTAAAACTTGGTTGCGTATATGCTGATTGTAGATATTTGCGTTTTTATTCGATCGGCAAATTACCAAAGTATTTTCTTCGCCATATTTGTTATAAGCATAGCTTAATCCTTCAATAATTTTTTCTCCCGTTATACGGTAAACATCTTTGAAATTTTTGGTAACCAATTGTGGAAAAGCCACCTCTTCTTGTCGTATCTGATTGCGGATTGTAGTTGCATTTTCTAAAATTCCAGACAATTGTTGCTGACGAACAACTTCCGTAAGTTCTGTATGGTAAACGGTTAAGTGATAATTGTTTTCTAAATAGATATTAGACAAAGCCGGACTTTCATTGGTACCAATTGGAGGTAATTGAGCGGTATCGCCCACAAAAATCAACCGATTGTTTTTACCGTTGTACACATACCGAAATAAATCCTGCAAAAGACCACCACCCCATTCTGTAGCTTCATTGGCCAACATTGAAGCTTCATCCACAATATAAATGGTATCCTTAGAATAATTGGGAGCCAAAGAAAAGTTCATATCTGGAGAACCAGCACCAGCTTTTCTATAAATTTTACGGTGAATGGTGGATGCCGAGCGACCAGAATATTTGCTGATAACCTTTGCTGCCCTTCCTGTGGGTGCCAATAAAACAGTTTGTATTTTATACTTGGGCAATAATTTAACCAATAAACTTACGCAAGTGGTTTTTCCAGTACCAGCATAACCACGTAATATAAAGCAGTTATTTTTATTGGGTTGCGTGATAAAATGAGCCAACTTATCGAACAAAATTAACTGTTGCCCAGTTGCAGTATGCGGAAAATTTTGTTTGAGGTCTTGGGCTATGGTCATCAGTCCAAAAATGAGTAAATTTTTAGGAAGATTTGCTTAAGATGGTTCGATCTAGTATTTAAAATATTATGTTAATTTTCATTCTGAATATTGTTAGTATATTTGAATTAAAACTAGTAAGATGTATATAGCAACAATTTTTCCTACTAAAGAAAACCATACAATTAATATTCCGGAAGAATTTTATGGTAAGGAAATTTTGCTCACAGCCCAAACTGTAGTTGCGTCCGATCATATCAAATTCGCTGATAAACTTGCTGATGTAGAATCTCTATTTTCAAAATATCGAAAAATAGATATGAGTGGTTTTAAATTTAATAGAGAAGAGGCCAATAATTTTGATGAGTGATGTATTTATAGATTCCAATATAATATTGTATTTATTGGATACTGATTTAAGGAAATCGCTTATTGCAAAGGAAATCCTAGCAAAAAAACCATTGATAAATTCTCAAGTATTGGTAGAAGTTATTAATGTTTGTAAAAGGAAATTTGGATACACCAAACCTGAATGTTTAAGTCTTTGGAAAGATTTGCAATATGCTTGTAAAATTGCTACCATTGATGAAAGCACAACCAAATTATGCGAAAGTTTAGTCGATCAATATAACTTTCAATTATTTGATTCATTGATTGTTGCTTCTGCGATTCAATCCAATTGCAAAATCTTATATTCAGAAGATATGCAACACAACTTAATTGTGAACAATGACTTAAAAATTGTAAATCCATTTGTTTAGATTAACTGGCTAACTTATAATTTCCATCCCCACCACATTCATTTAAAAATTTTACTTTTGTGGCAATGGGAAATAAAATATATGAAACTGATGGTATGTTTGATAACGCTAAAACTACAGCTTATGAGCTGTGGATTGAGGTAGGTGCGAATCATTATTCGTACGCTGTTTTAGATGAAAACCATAATTTGAAGGCCATTTCTTTCACGGGTAACTCTATCCTTTCTAATATCGATGACTCTAATTTAACGCTACCGTACGCAAATACTAAGATTAGTTTGCACACTTCAAATTTTACTTTTATACCTACATCTTTATATAATGAAAGTGATAAAGCCAACTATGCGCAATTCTTAAATGGAAAGGAATCTCCCGACTTGCACACTTACCAATTTTTAGATGCTGAAATAACATCGTTAAACACTTTCGATGAAACGGAGTTACAAGAAATTAAAAATCTGTTTCCATCAGCGGAGGTTTATCCACAATATATTCCATTTATAGAAGGGTCGAAAATTCTTTTGAAAGACGTTTGGGGCAAACAGTTGATCATCAACCTAAAGGCAAACAACTTAGAAATTCTAATTTTAGAAGATAGCAAATTACAGTTTTATAACGTTTTTGAGTGTTTAAACGATGAAGAAATCCTTTACTACCTTTTAGCAACCTGTCAACACAACAAAATTGATCCGCAAGAAATCAGTTTAAATATAGCTGGGGATTTGACCCAATATTCCAATGCCTATTCCCTTTTGCAAAAGGCTTTTAATAACACAAATTTAACGTTTATAAACCCCCTTTGCGGGCTGGGGGGACAACTGGAAATGCACCAATTTTTCTCATTGATAAATTTAGGCAAATGCGGATAATAGGCGGAAGTTTAAAAGGCATCAGGATAAATCCACCAAAAAATTTACCCGTAAGGCCCACTACAGATATGGCCAAAGAATCATTGTTCAACATATTGAACAACCTGATTGATTTTGAGGGATTAACCATCTTAGATTTATTTAGCGGAACAGGGAACATTTCTTTAGAGTTTGCCTCTCGTGGTGCAGCGGAAATCACCTCCGTGGATAGAAATTTTGGTTGTTTCAATTATTTGAAACGTACGGCTACAGAATTAAATCTCAGCAGCATAAATGCCTTAAAAGGCGATGTTTTCAAATTTTTGGAAACAGATACCCAAACTTACGACTTGATTTTTGCGGATCCGCCGTATGATCTTTCCACCATTCCGCAAATTGCACCTCTAATTTTTGAGAGAAATTTATTAAAACCTGATGGTATTTTAGTGATTGAACACCAAAGCACACAGGATTTGGATCAACATCCAAACTTTACCGAAAAAAGAAAATACGGTTTTTCGGCTTTTAGCTTCTTTCACAATTAAATTTTAAATTTATCGCTAAAACTCTCTAATATGAATATCGCTCTTTTCCCTGGTTCGTTCGATCCCATAACCAAAGCACACGTAGATATTCTAAAAAGGTCGCTACCCTTATTTGATAAGGTATATGTAAGCGTGGGTTTAAACAGTAATAAACTGGCTTTATTAAGTTTGGATGTACGCTTAGAAATATTGAAAAAAGTTTTTTTGGATGAACCAAAAATTGAGGTAACCACCTACGAAGGCTTAACCGTTGCTTACGGTAAAAATATTGGCGCAACACACATGATAAGAGGAATTAGAACAGTATCGGATTTTGAATACGAAAAAGCAATAGCCCAAATGAACCACGCTTTAGAACCCGAAATAGAATCAATTTTTATTGTAAGCAAGCCGGGTTATTCTTCCATCAGCTCTACCATTGTTCGAGAAATTTTGCGCTATAAAGGAGATGTTGCGCAATTTGTACCCGCTGCTGCATTGCCATTTTTAAAAGGGATTGTGTAAGGTTTTTCAATAATCAAATCTAAGAAGAAAGTTCAACTAGAATATTTTATAAATTCATTTATGATTGGATCGTTTTGCCCCCTTTGGGGGTTAGGGGGATATTACAACCTTGTCCCACGTAAAAAATCATCAATATTCATTCTCTTTTTACCTTCAAGCTGTACATCTAAAATATTAATTGCACCATCCGAAGTGGCAAATTTTAGATAAGTTTTTCCATCAGAAACATATTCACCAGCAGAAATAGATAAAGATTTTAATTCCTTTTTAGATTCAAATATTTTAAGCACTTTATCCTGAAAAATGGTATAAGCAGTCGGGAAAGGACTCAAACCACGGATTTGGTTGTGCACTTCTTGAGTTGTTTTGTTCCAATCTATTAAACAGTCTTCCTTAAATAATTTGGGCGCGTGTTTTAAATCTTCAATTTTAATTAATTGGTCTTGAGCTTGTTCCTGATAATCGTCACTTTCAATGGCTCTCAGCGTTTTTACGATTAGTTGGGCACCAATCTCCATTAACTGATCGTGCAAGTGCCCAGCTGTCATATCGTCATCAATATCAACCTGTTCAGAAAAAAGTATATCGCCGGTATCAATTTCTTGTTTCAACAAAAAAGTGGTTACACCGCTTTGCTTTTCGCCGTTCATAATTGCACGATTAATAGGTGCAGCACCGCGGTATTGCGGTAGTAAAGAACCGTGAAGGTTGATTGTTCCTTTTGGTGGCATATTCCAAACCACCTCTGGCAACATTCTAAAAGCAACCACAATTTGCACATCCGCGTTAAGCGATTTAAGCTCAACTAAAAATTCTGGGCTCTTTAATTTTTCTGGTTGTAAAACGTGCAAGTTATTTTCAAGGGCGAATTTCTTAACGGCAGATTCGTTTAATTTTTGTCCTCTCCCCGCAGGTTTATCAGGTGCAGTTATTACACCAACAATATCGAAATCAGATTCTAAAAGGGCTTTTAAAGACGCGACTGCAAAATCGGGCGTACCCATAAACACAATTCTCATTTTCTGTTATTCTTATGGATACAATAAATATTTCTTTCTCATTGTTTTGTAAGCCGTTAATGCAGGCTCCCAACTGGCTCTAATTTGCTTCTCGGTTTTGCCATTTTTAATTTGTTTAATCAACAAAGCATTTCCCACCAATTTGTTAAAAAAAGGATTGAAGAAATTTTCCTTATCGGGATATTGATTATAAATTTTAATCAATAATGCTAGGTCTATTTGTTTACGGGTTCTGATTTGCTCTTCATCCACTTTCCTGAAATCAATTCCAAAACACTCCTGATTTTCCAACGGAGGTTTTTTGCTCATTCCCACAATACTTATCGGCGTAAAGCTGAAATTATATATTTGTTTTAACGATGGATGGCCTATTACCTGAAAAGGAAAAAGTGTACCCCTACCCAAACTAACTACTGTTCCTTCAAACAAACACAAACTTGGATAAAGATAAATAGAGCGGTTATTTGGTAAATTTGGACTAGGTTTTACAGGTAAAGTGTAAGCTTTCCAATGGTTGTAATAAGCATTTTTGATGATTTCCAATTTGCATTGTACCCCTTTCTTCAACCATTTTTGCCCATTAACCATTTTGGCAAATTCGCCCATTGTTAATCCGTGAGCAATTGGAATTGGATTAGCACCAACTCCGCTTTTAAAGGCAGTTTCCAATATAGGTCCATCAATTAAGTTAGCATTTGGGTTTGGTCGGTCTAAAATCATTATCGGTATTTTGGCATCGGCGCAAGCCTGCATTAACTTAAATAGTGTGATGGAGTAAGTGTAAAACCTTGCTCCAACGTCCTGAATGTCAAAAACCAAAACATCTATATTCTTTAAATCTTGTTGGCTGGGTACTTCCTTAGAACCATAAAGAGAAACAATGGGAATATTTGTTTTTTGATCTATATTATTTCCGACTTTTTCGCCTGCATCTGCATCTCCACGAAAGCCATGCTCCGGACCAAAAATAACCTTAATGTTTACCCCCCTATTTTTTAAGGTATCTACCAAAGAAACGCCATTGATTTCTGCCGTCTGATTTACTAAAAGTGCAACTCGCTTCTTCAACAATTGCGGAACATATTTTTCGGTTTGGCTGGCTCCCGTTAAAATATTTCTTTCTTTTTTTGTTTTGATACTTTGTGCTTTAATTGTAATGCTGGCAAAGCAGATAAAGAGCGTTGCAAGTAAAATAGAGATTTTTCTTATCATCGGGTAGATATTTATTGCTAAACTATGCCATTGATTTTTTAAATGATTGCATATTTGCGTACACACAAAATAAACAAAACAATTTGAATTTAGCTTTATTCATAGCCAAACGAATTTCCATCAACTCGGAACGTACTTTTTCTAAATTGATTGTACGCATTGCCGTGGTGGGTATCATGTTGGGCATTATGGTTATGCTGCTTTCCATAGCCATAGTTAAGGGATTTAAGAGTGAAATAAGGGAAAAAGTGAGGGGTTTTAACGGCGATGTGGAACTGCTAAAATACGATCTAAATTCATCCTCAGAAAATTCTCCCTTCATCTTAGATAAAGAAACCTTTAGTGCTGTTAAGAACGAAAAAGACGTAGTAAACATTGCACCATTTGCCAATAAGCCAGGCATTATAAAAACCGCGAATGAAGTTGAAGGCGTTGTTTTTAAAGGAATTGATGCCACTTATAATTCCCGATATTTAAATTCTATTATAACCAGCGGAAAGGTAATAGATTATACAGATTCGGTGAATGCCGAAAAACAAATCTTGATTTCGCAATTACTGGCTCAACGCTTAAACCTGAAAGTTGGAGATGACTTTTTAATGTATTTCATGCAGGAATCTCTCCGCAAAAGAAAATTTAAGATTGTGGGAATCTACAGTACCAACGTTGAAGATGTGGATAAAACCTACGTTATTGGTAGCATCAACCTTATAAAAAAAATAAATAAATGGAAAGCTGGTGAAGTTGGAGGATTTGAGATACGTGTAAAAGATTTTAACCGATTGGATGAGATTGCTATTAATATCAGCAACTTGCTACCTCCCGAAATAAAAATAGTAAACATAAAAGAATTGTATCCTTCCATTTTCGAATGGCTTTCTTTACTGGATATCAATACTCGCGTAATTTTAATTTTGATGCTGATTGTGGCCACCATCAATATGATTTCTGCATTATTGATTATGATTTTGGAACGTACCAATATGATTGGTTTGCTAAAGGCTTTGGGGGAAAATAATTGGGGTGTCAGAAAGATTTTCTTATACAATGCCCTGTACCTTATTGGTTTGGGTATGTTGTTGGGCAATTTTTTCGGATTGGGATTTGCGTACGCTCAGCAAAAAACACAATTTCTTTCCTTAGATCCGGCTACTTATTACATGCGTTTTGTGCCGATAGAAATAAACTTTATAGATGTACTTTTAATAAACGCAGGAACGCTTTTGGTTTGTTTATTGGTATTATTAGTACCCTCTATGCTGGTCAGCAAAATATCGCCTGTAAAGGCTATTGCATTTAAATAGGATTATAATTTTTTGGCTTCATTCCAAAAAATATCCATTTCTACCAAGGTCATATCCTGTAAAAGTTTGCCTGTTTCTGTTGCTCTGGCTTCTAAATGCTGAAACCTCTTGATAAATTTCTTATTGGTTTTTTCAAGGGCATCTTCCGGATTGATGTTGATGAACCGTGCATAGTTTATGAGAGAAAAAAGTAAATCTCCAAACTCGGCCTCAGCCTTTTCTTTGTCAATCGCTTCGTTGGCCGCAGTATCAAACTCGGCTTTAAACTCGGCCAACTCCTCTTCCACCTTTAACCAAACATCTTCTTTTTTATCCCAATCAAACCCAACTCCACGGGCTTTTTCTTGTATCCGCGAGGCTTTTATTAAAGCGGGTAAAGATTTTGGTACACCCGATAAAACAGATTTATTACCCTCCTTAAGTTTTATTTGTTCCCAATTCTGTTTTACCTGATCCTCGGTTTCCGCCACAACATCACCGTAAATATGTGGATGACGGGTGATTAATTTTTCGCAGATGCCATTCGCCACATCTGCCATATCAAAATCTTTGGTTTCCGAACCTATTTTGGCATAAAAAGCTAAATGCAACATTAAATCTCCCAGTTCTTTCTTAACCTCTTGCATATTGCCTTCCAAAATGGCGTCAGAAAGTTCGTAGGTTTCTTCTATGGTTAAATGGCGTAGGGTTTCCAAAGTTTGCTTTTTGTCCCAAGGGCATTCGGCCCTTAAATCATCCATGATAAGTAATAAGCGTTCAAATGCTGATGAAGGTGTAAGTTGAGTATCAAAAATATTCATTCGAGTTTTTCTAAGCTGCAAAATTAATATTGTTTCGCTTTAAGCGGATACAAAGCCCGACAATTTATCGCTTTTCGCATTTTGGGATATTGGAAAAAACCTATAAACAGAAAACGGAGCTTTGCAGCCCCGTTTTCACCCTAACCAACCTATAAACTATCTTTTAATCATCACTTTTTTCTAAATGCTTTTTCTTATGATTAGCTTCACCTTCACCGCGGTGTTCCATATTTTTGTAAGACTTTTTTTGTCCTGCTGTCATTGAATTTTTAAAAGCTTTCTTATTTTCTCGAACTTGCTTTTTATTGTTTTCCCACATTTCTCTTTGAGATGGGCTTAAAGTTGTACTCAATTTTTTCTCTTGATCTTCTTTCGACAGAGATTCGTCAGCCATTATAGCTTTCTGATCTGCTTTCAGTGTAGCCTTAAATTCTTTATGAAATATTTTCCGTTTTTTTCGTTCGGCTTTCCACATTGCTTTCTGATCGTCCGTTAAGCTAGACCTGAATTCTTTTTTGTCATTTTTATAATCTTCTTTATCAGCTTTTTGCGCAGAACTATTGGCACTAAATGCCATCGTACAAATTGCTACAATTGCAAGCTTTCTAAATACATTTTTCATAATTCCCTTGTAATGTTTATTTGTAGGTAAGAGAATAAAAATGCAGGAAGGTTTAATGATGATTAAAAAAAATCTTGAAAAGTAGAAGATTTTTGAGTTTAATAGTTTTGATACTAAGAGGGTGGGAATGTTGGATTGCCTTATAAAAGGGATTTTGTAAACGTTTTAGCAGATTTTTCTAATTCAGAAATTGAAATATCGCTATTATTTCTTGCAACAGAATCAACTAAATACTCCTGAATTTTTATATAGCCATTGGTTAATTTAATAACTATATCCTGTTCAGTGATAGGATAATGCTCAATATATGCCCCAATTTGAGATTCAAATGCTTTTATTTTTTTTACTAATAAAATAATAGCTAGCTTTTCTTTATCTGAAATAAAAATAGGGTCATTCACTTTGTAAAGTTAAAACTCAAATTTGGGATTAAAGAATTATACTTAGGTTAAAATTCACGTTAAATCAATAAATAATTAACAATTAGTTAACATACATATTTGTTTGTTTTTATTGGTTGGTCAACTAGTAAACTTAATGTCACACCCTAAAATATTTATGTCAAAATTGTGTTTTTTGAGTTAAGTTTGAAACGATAGGAAAGCTCCATAACGATGCAAAATTTTTTTAAATATTTAATTTCTCCAGAATTCAGAAAACAATTGTTGATTGCCGCAGTATCCATATTGGTTTTAATATTGTGCATTGTTGTAAGTTTAAGATTTTACACTCGGCATGGCGATGGACAAGCGGTACCAAACTTGAAAGGTTTAAGTATAGATAAGGCACTAAATATTTTAGAGGAAGAAGGCTTCAGCTATCAGATTGATTCTATTTTTATATTGGATAAAATGGCGGGAACGGTTTTAGAACAAGACCCAGACCCAAATACGCAGGTAAAGATAAACCGTATTATATATTTGACCATCGTTTCATCTTTAACGCCCGATGTGAGTTTCCCAGATTTAGAGAATAAAACCTTTAGGGAAGCTACCGCAATTTTGGAAAACTATGGTTTGAAATTGGGCGATACCGTTTATAAAAATGACATCGCTAAAGATGCCGTTTTAGATTTTTCTTATGCCGGTCAAGCTGTAAATGTGGGACAAAAAATTCCGAAAGGATCACGAATTAGTTTGGTTTTAGGTGATGGTATGGGTGCAGAAATGGTAGATATTCCTAATCTTACCGGATTAACCATTAGTGAGGCTATATTTTCTCTTAAAGGCGCATCCTTAAATTTAGGATCGGTAACCTACCAGGGAACTATACAAGATTCATCTTCGGCAGTAATTATATCTCAAATGCCTAGCGTCGCCGATTCTGTTATAAAAGCAAACATGGGTTCCAAAATAAATGTGGTATTATCTGATGAATAAATTGTTGCAAATTACTTTGTTGAGTAAATGTAATTAGTACGATAAAAATGAGTTTACAATAATGTAAGAGAACCTTTTGCAAATTATAAAAAGTGGAGCTCACAATATTTATTCTATCATCATTAAACAAATTAAGCATTAATCACCATTAAAATTTATGTCGAACAAAAGAAGATTTATAATAGGCATTTGTATAACAATAGGATTTATTGGATCAATAATCGGATTTAATTTATACAATAAATATATAGCTGAAAACACCAAAAATCGTTCTAAAATTTATTTATACATTCCAACAGGTGCTGTTTATCAGCAAGTTGTAGACTCCATTAACAAAAATGATTTTTTAAAAAATCCAGAAAACTTTTTTAAGCTAGCTAACGATAGATCGCTTAAAACAAGAATTAAACCCGGCAAATATCCAGTTACGCCTGGTATGAACAATCGCCAAATTCTAAATATGCTTTTGACAGGCAATCAAGAGCCTGTAACTATAGCCTTCCAAAACATCCGTTTAAAAGAAACCTTTGTAGGTATGGTAACCAAAAAATTGGAATGCGACTCAGTTTCACTCATTAAATTGTTAGATTCTACAGCAATAGCCAGTAAGTATGGTTTTACTAAGAACAACATTTATACGCTTTTTATACCCAACTCTTACGAGATGTTTTGGAATACTAGTGCAGATAAATTTGTAGAAAAAATGCATAAGGAATATCTGAAATTTTGGAACGTCAGTCGATTAAAAAAAGCAGAAGTGTTAAAACTTACTCCTCAAGAAATAAGTATTTTAGCATCTGTTGTTGATAGTGAAGCTTTAATGGATAAAGAAATGCCAACCATAGCTGGTTTATATCTCAATCGTTTAAAACGGGAAATAAAGTTACAAGCTGACCCAACAGTTATTTTTGCCAATAACGATTTTACAATCCGCAGGGTTCTGTTTAAACACTTAAAAACTCAATCACCTTATAATACTTATTTGAACATGGGGCTGCCCCCGGGTCCAATTTCTATGCCTTCAATAAAAGCAATTGATGCCGTTTTAAATTATGAAAACCATAATTACCTATATATGTGCGCTAAGGAAGATTTTTCTGGCTACCATAATTTTGCATCCAATATTGCACAACATTCAATAAATGCCAAAAAATTTCAGCAAGCTCTCAATAATCGAAACATAAAAAAATAAATGTTTGTTTTTGAAACACATATACGGGTACGCTACGCAGAAACAGACCAAATGGGTTTTATGTACTATGGCAATTATGCCGCATTTTACGAAGTAGCCCGCACAGAAATGTTGCGCAGTTTGGGCATGACGTATAGTTCAATGGAAAAAGATGGCATTATGCTTCCCGTTGCAGAACTTAAAACAAAATATCTCAAACCTGCTTTGTATGATGAAAACATTCGTATAAAAGTCTCCATTCACCAGAAACCTTCTGTAAGAATTGTTTTTCATTACGAACTTTTCAACGAAAAAGATGAACTGATTAATACCGGAGAAACTACTTTGGTTTTTTTTAATATGGTTAAAAATAAACCTTGTTTGCCTCCCGAAATATTTTTAAAAGAAATGGGTGCGTTTTTTGATTAATTTAGGGCATGCAGGGTTTACACCGATTCTTAAAACGCATTAAACTTTACCGGTACTTTATTGTGTGGACAAAATACGTTGTTCCTCCAGGTTTTGCTCCGCTCCCATTATATACGGTAGCTATTTTTTTTATAAAAGAAATACAAAAAGAATCTTTGGTCAACAAAGCATCTTCGCTTTCTTATAATTTTATGATGGCCATTTTCCCTTCCATCATTTTTTTGTTTACACTGATTCCTTATATTCCCATAAAAAATTTTCAAAACCAGTTGATGACATTTATAGCACTTCTTTTACCGGAAAACGCATATTTGGCTTTCGAGACTACTTTTGAAGATATCGTAAAAAATCAAAACGGAAAACTGCTTTCAATTGGTTTTGCCCTGGCCCTTTTTTTCTCAACAAATGGCACACATACGCTTATGCAAGCGTTTAACAAATCTTCTTTAATTACGGAGACTCGGTCATTCCTAAAACAAAGAATAGTTGCACTAAACCTCACATTATTAACTGCTTTTGGATTGATATTGGGGGTGGGTGTAATGGTTATTGGAGAATTCATTATCAATGGGGTAAAATCAACACTGAAATTTAATGATTCTAATTTTTGGATTTACCTGATTGCTGTGATACGCTGGTTTATAATCATCGGGGTTTATTTTGTTACCATTTCCATTTTGTACCGTTATGGGCCGGCTAATCCAAAAAGATGGAAAATGTTTAGCCCCGGCGCTTGGTTTGCCACAATATTGGCCATTTTAACTTCTATCGGATTTTCGTTTTACATCAACAATTTTAGCAACTACAATAAATTGTATGGTTCTATTGGTACATTATTGGTAATAATGATCTGGCTTTATCTTAATTCCATCATTATATTATTAGGTTTCGAGCTTAATGCCAGCATAGATTTATCCAAGAGAAGTATAGTACTGGAAAAACCAGTATCCGTAAATGAATTCAAAAAAATTTAGCTATCTAAATAACAACTGCTCATATAATTTGAAGTAATCAGAAGCCATTTTTTCTGCCGAGAATTTTGAAATGGCCATTTCCCTGCAAATCTTCCTCTCAATTGTGTGGATACTTTTTAAAACTTCAACTGCGCCGTCTACATCGTTAACCAAGAACCCATTAGTGCCATTTTGCACCAGCTCGGGCATACTGCCTTTGTTAAATACAACCACCGGTGTACCACAAAGCATGCTTTCAACCACACTTAGCCCAAAAGGCTCCTCAAAACTTATGGGATGCAACAATGCTTGTGCATTGCCCATCAATTTTTTTCTTTGCTCAGGATTAGCAGCTCCCACAAATTCTATTTGATCACTAAGTTGTGGCTCTATTTTTTCGAAAAAATAAGCTTCATCTTGTATAATTCCAGCTATGATTAATTTCTTATTTGCCTTTTTTGCAATCTCAATGGCTTCTAATGTTCCCTTGTGGGGATGAATCCTGCCAAAAAATAACAGATAATCTTCGGGCTTACCTGTAAATGAAAAATCTTCGACATTTAAGCCGTTATAAACTGTTGATAAATAATTTAAGGAAGCGTGCCTATCAGAATTACTGATAGAAACATAGTTTGAAGTCTGATTGTATTTTTGATAAACCGGTAGGATACGTTCGGATGAGAAACCATGAATGGTGGTAATCATCGGCGTTTTTATTAATTTGGAATATGATAAGGGGAGAAAATCAAAATGATTGTGGATAATATCAAATTCGTTTGCATGTTCCATCAAATTACTGATATGTAAGCACTCTAACACTTTGGCATCCTGTGTTTTATCTGTTTCGTAACCAAGTTTAATTACCGCATTTAATTTGGCTGTGGTTACCGCATCCGCGGAAGCGAACAAAGTTACCTCCACCCCCATTTTGACAAGGTTTTCTGTAAGGTTGGAAGCCATTTGCTCCCAAGGTCCGTAATGAACCGGAGGAGTGCGCCAAGCTACGGGCGATAAAATTGCAACCTTCAACGTATTTGAGAATTTTGCAGGTTACCGTTATCAAACTCGTATTCTTTTTCGAGGGCATTTAATACCGTTAAATGCGAAATAAAATATGCCAATGTGCTTTCTGCACCTTGATTACGATTTAAGCCAACAGGGGTCAGTCCATCACAACATCCACTGGTTTCATGATCGTAAAGCGGAATTCTTAACGAATTTTCTCCCAAAAACCACAAATAGGTTTGGAACATCTTTTTGATGTAGGTTACATCTTGGGTTACGTTATAGGCTTGGTAATACATCATTACAGCAGCCATAGTTTCGATAGCTTGTTGATCGTATGGAGCTCTTTCCTTATTAAGGTAAAACCAACCATCATTACCAATGGGGTTATAATATCCTTTGTCTAATGTATGCTCATCCAGGAAAGTTAAAGCCTCCATACCAATTTCTTTATAAATATAATTGTTGGTAACTTCAAAAGCCATTAATAAAGCCATTGGCAAAATGGCATTGTCATAAGTCATTTTTTCTTCAAACCATTTCCAGCCATTATTCTTATGGTAAGAAGCAACCAATTTATCGGCCAGCATTTCCAACTTCAACTGTATGCCTTCGTCTGGATAGGATTTGAGATAATGAGCCAAACCTATAACGGCATCGGCGTAACCACGCAAGTGCGTCAATTTATCTAAATGCTGTAAAGAACTAAAGAACAACTCTTTGGCAAATTCTTTGTACGAGTTGTTCGGAGAATTGCAAACCATAAATCCCAAAGCCCACATAGTTCTGCCAAATGAATCATCTGTTCCCACTTCGTCCAGATATTCTCTTTTAAAGCTCAAAAAATTGCGGAAATTGCCGTCTTCGCACTGCATGTATTGAATAAAACTTAAATAGATGGGCAGTAAATCCAAAGCTTCTTTGCTCTTGAATTGATTATGCACCATAAGCACCATTATCAAAGCCCTTGCGTTATCATCCATACAGTAACCCTCTTTTAAATTGGGAATACCATATTTTGCATGTTGCACAATACCTGTATCATCCGTTAAACGTTTTACGTAATCCAAAGTAAACGTGGGCAATATTTCGGCGTCAATAAAAAAATTATCGGTGTTAGGCTCTTTCTTTTCAAGTAAGGTCTTATCTAAAACATCTTTGTAAATTTTACCGATTTTGGGATATCGGAGGTTTAAGCCATAAGCAAACGCATTGTCTCTAAGCTTTTTAAGTTTTATATCATCGCCCAATAATTCATTTACAATATTTCCTAATTTCTCGTAATCGTTAAAATCGAAAAGGATCCCTCTGTTATCATCCAACAACTCTTGAGCATGCCAATATGGTGTAGAAATTACGGCTGCTCCTGCTCCAATTGCATAAGACAGTGTTCCGCTTGTAATTTGCGCTTCGTTCAAGTATGGGGTAATATAAATTTCGGCGGCACTCAAATAATTCACCAATTCGTTTTCAGGGATGAAGCTATTGATGAAGCTCACATTTTTTGCTACTCCCAACTGCTTGGCTAGCAGCTTCAAATAATCTCTATATTCTTCTCCTTGGTTTTTCTTAATGTGTGGATGTGTGCTGCCAATAATGGTATAAATAACATCAGGATGTTTGGCAACTATTTTGGGTAAAGCCTTAATTACGGTTTCTAATCCCTTATTTCGGGACAGCAAGCCAAATGTCAGCAAAACTCTTTTTTTATAAAATAAAGGCAATTTTTTTACTGGATTGTCGGCAAATGTTGGATAGTTTGGAACGCCGTGCTGTATCAGTTCGATTTTGTCGGGAGAGATTTCATACACCTCCACCAAAAACTTTACTGCTTTTTGTGCCATCACGATCACCTTGGCAGATTGTTTGGCTACTTCCTGAATAATCAGCTTTTGCAGATAGCTTGGCTCTTTTAATATGGTGTGCAATATGGTTATCAGGGGTTTTTCTATCCGGTTTAATAGCGGCAATACGTATATGCCGCTGTCGCCACCGTAAATGCCAAACTCATGTTGTAAAATGCATGTATCAGCGGTACTGGTATTTATGAAATTGGCTGCTCTGATGTAATCTTTTTGATTTTGCTGCCTAATTAAATACTTTACTTCTGGCGGGTAATTGTACTGCTTTATATCCTCAGAATCGTTTATTGCCACCACATAGCTGTTTTGCTTATCTATGTTTAGGTTTTCTTCTATGGCATTTTTTAAATTATTGTTAAAAGTTGCAAGCCCACAAGCCCTTGGTATCTGGGTTGAGATATAAGCGATTTTCATTTATTGAATTGAGTATTAGGTTTAAGGTATTTACCTACCCGCTTATATTGTGCCAAAAAAAATCGTGAAGTAGTTGTATCTAATCATATAATAGTTATATGCCCCTTCATGGCATTAATTATCACCTAATATGACAACAATCATATTTTATGGTTAATATTTTAAACTCCTATTTAAAAATTATGCCTACTTTTTTGCTCGATAAATTTGCTACCAAAGGTTTAAAAATCAATTGAGCATTTTCCCTAGCCTTATCCAAAATATTCATTTGCATAGCGGTGGTAAAAATTTTGGTTTCTGCAATTTTGTAAATATCCTCTACTCGCTCTTTTACGGTATCGGAAAACCACATGCCCGATACATCGTATATCTTGGATTTTTGATGATCCAGCTTGGTATAACAAATTTCTGGTTGGGGCAAAAAGAGCGTGAGGGAATCGCCCATAATTCTGACATCTTCCTTTTTCACTTTCGTGAGATCTATACATGCGGTAACTTCGCCTACTGCAACAAACAAAATGCGTTCATCCGGCCAAAAACTTTTTACTTCTGTTTTATCTATCACGTCTTTCATAGAAAATTTAACCAGTTCCAATTTTCCCATAGTGGTAATTTTGGTAATTATCACATCTTGGTCGATTTTGATTTGTGAGCCAAAGAAATTGTCCTTCAGTTTGTAGATACCATAAAACGCAACCACAGAAACAAGAACCAGAAAAAATATTTTTATAAGGAAACGGAAATTTATCATCGGTATAATTATAATTTTTCTAAAAATACATTCTATTGCGAATTTTAAGATATATTTTTTGATTTTAATGTTATCTGCTCTGGAGCAGATAAATTGCATTATCTGCTTATAGGCAGATAATTACTAATATCTGCTTATGGGCAGATAATTTTGTTTATCTGCCTACAAGCAGATATATTTGATAAAACAATTTATATGACCAGTATCATAACCGGAGATATCGTAAATTCTAGAAAGGTAAAACAGCCAGAAGAATGGTTAAAATCCATAAAAAAGGTATTTAACCAAGTTGGTAACGAAACCAAAACTTGGGAAATTTTTAAAGGAGATTATTTTCAGCTAGAAGTAAAAGACATATCAGAAGTGATTTTAATAGCCCTTAAGTTGAAGGCTACGATAAAAAATATTGAAAGCTTGGATGTAAGAATGGCCATTGGAATTGGAGAAAAAACTTATGATTCACCACGCATCAGTGAATCTAACGGTGAAGTTTTCATAAACTCTGGAGAATTGTTTGAAGGATTAAAAAAAAATACCTTAGCAATAAAATCTCCTTGGCAAGATTTAGATGATGAGATGAACATACACCTAGATTTAGCAGCCTTAACAATGAACAACTGGACCAAAAATTCAGCACAAATTATGGCACTGTCTTTAGAGATGCCGAATGCAACTCAAACAGAATTAGCAGGGCAATTGGGCATAAGCCAAGGCAGAATAAGCGAAAGACAGAAAAGAGCGGGCTATGAAGAAATCATAAAAATGGAGAACAGGTTTCGTACCTTGATAAAAAGCAAAAATATATGATGCTATTCCTGAAAATATTATTGGCACATATAATTGGTGATTTCTGCCTACAGCCGAATAGTTGGGTAAAAGAGAAGGAAGCCAGCAAACACAAATCTGGAAAACTGTATTTACACATACTGGTTCATAGCCTGGCTTTAGCCATTTTCTTAAGTTTTGATAAAACTTATTGGCTAGGTTTTACGATTATAATTGGAACCCATTTATTGATTGATGTATTGAAGCTTAACCTACAGAAAAAAGTTAATGGAAAACTTTTATTCTTTACAGACCAAGGTTTACACATAGGCATTATTGCAGGTGTAATTTATATGTATCACCCTTATACATTAGGAATGGATTTATTGAGTCCGAAAGTGCTGCTGTTTATAACATGTGCCTTGTTTGTAAGTTATGTTGCCGCTATCATCATCAAGGTTTTATTATCGACATGGACGCCTCATACAGAAGAAAAACAAGATGAATCGTTAGCCAAAGCAGGAAGATTCATAGGAATTTTAGAAAGAATATTTGTTTTTATTTTCATCATTACCCAACATTGGGAAGGCGTTGGCTTTTTGTTGGCCGCAAAATCTATATTTAGGTTCGGCGATTTGAAAGAATCCAAGGATCGAAAATTAACCGAGTATATATTGATTGGAACCTTACTGAGCTTCGGTATTGCCGTTTTAACGGGATTGATTTTTGAATACTTAAAGCCAATAATAGTTTTATAAGGTTTATTGCACCAATTTGCCATCTAAACTTGGGTGCAGCGGCAGCCCCCGATTTTTCTTCGGGTCCACATCGGAAAACAAGGCTACCTTAAACCATAAGCACTAGCATTGCTTTTCAAACATATATGCTAAAAAAAGAATGTTTTTTAATGTGTTCAAAATTATAGGGGCGTTTTAACACGCTGTTCGCTACCTGCCTGCCGGCAAGCATGTATCTTTTTGGCAGAAAAAGCCAAAAAGGATGCCGCTGCCATCGTTAACGCTTTGTAAAGAGCATACTATATTTTGTGAAACTAAAACCGAACTCAGGACGGTAAATGTAGGGAATATATTTGCCTACATTTTTTTATAATCCTACGCAAACTCTTTAGCTGCCAAATATCGCTCCGCTTCTAAAGCTGCCATACAACCCGTTCCGGCAGCGGTAACGGCTTGACGCCATATTTTATCTTGGGCGTCTCCGCACACAAAAACACCATCAATATCGGTTGCTGTGCTATCGGGATTGGTAATTAAGTAGCCTGTTTCGTCCATCTTCAACCAATCCTTAAAAATTGCTGTGTTGGGGTTGTGACCAATTGCTACGAAGAAACCTGTTACGTCCAAATCTCTTTCTTCGGAAGTTTGATTGTTGATGACTTTTACGCCGGTAACCACTTTGCCATCGCCTAAAATCTCCTTGGTTTCAGAGTTGTATAAAATTTCTATGTTGGGGGTATTTAACACGCGGTTTACCATCGCCTTTGAAGCACGAAACTCATCTCGGCGAACAATCATATATACTTTATTGCATAATTTGGCCAAGTAAGTTGCTTCCTCAGCGGCCGTATCGCCGGCACCAACAATGGCAACATCTTGATTCCTAAAGAAAAATCCATCGCAAACGGCACAAGCGGAAACACCAAAACCATTATATTTTTCCTCGGATGGCAAGCCTAACCATTTTGCCGAAGCTCCGGTTGAAATTATTACCGTATCTGCGGTTATGGTTTTATCATCGTCAACCACTACTTTGTGTACGTGGCCCGAAAAATCGACTGATGAAACATAACCGAACCTGATATCGGTGCCAAAACGTTCGGCTTGTTTTCTAAAATCTTCCATCATATCGGGTCCCATTACGCCGTTAGGGTAGCCAGGGAAATTTTCCACATCGGTAGTTTTGGTCAGTTGGCCGCCCATTTCCATACCCGTTATAATCAATGGTTTTAAATCGGCCCGGGCGGCGTAAATGGCTGCGGTATAACCTGCAGGTCCTGATCCTATAATCAAGCATTGTACGTGTTCGTTTTCTGATGTCATTTGTTTATTTTTCTACGAATTTATATTATATAATTGCTTTTAAAAACTGCAAGAGCAATTATGACGTTGTATTTATCAAACTATAAAAGTTTTTCCCTCTATAGCTAATTGTGTATTGCCAAAAACAGATTTTGCTTCAATTAATAAAGGATTAATGTCTTTGTAGCGTGCAGAAAAATGGCCCACTAGCAATTGTTCTACATTTGCAACCTTGGCCAAATGGCCAGCTTCCTGTGCAGTGGTGTGGAAGGTTTCATGCGCTCTTGAACACATTTCTTGCAAAAATGTAGATTCATGATAAAGCAGATTTACATTTCTTATGCTATCCAAATAATCTAAGCTGCACAACGTATCAGAACAATAGGCATAAGATCGGGGTTCATCGGCATCGGTAGTTAAAGATTCTGCGTTATGTATTTTTCCAATTTGATCGGTAAAATCAAAACCTTTTTTTATGAGTTGTATGTATTCTTTGGATATGTTTAATTCTAGAACTTTTTCCTTAATGATTTTACGCAACTTTTTCTTTTGTGCAAACAAAAAACCAGTACAGGGGATACGGTGATTGAGTATAATGGTTTTTACCGAATAATCAGTACCGTCATATATAATTTCAGGTTTAATATTATTGGTAAAATAATAATTTATTACAAATCTTAAAATACTGCCAGAATTGAAGAATTGGATATCCAAAATATCCTTTAGAGCTTGCGGGCAAAATATATTTAAACTCTTGATTCTCCCATTTAGATTCATGGAAGATATCAAGCCCACCAAGCCAAAAAAGTGGTCTCCGTGTAAATGACTAATGAAGATACTATCTATCTTGTTAAATTTGATGCCATAACGAAGCATTTGGAGTTGAGTTCCTTCGCCACAATCCACCATAATTATCTTTTCATTAATGTTGATAATTTGGGAAGTGGGGTTTCTTTGGTAAATAGGCGTAGCAGAGCTGCTTCCCAAAATGGTTACCTCAAATTTCATATTCAAAAATCGACCTTACGGCTATTGTTATCTCAACTCTTTCTTTAGTTCCTTCTCTATCTCTTCCATAAAAATTAAGTCTATGGCTTCTTCTACCTTTGGCACTATGGTAATAATGGTTTCTAATTGAGACAATACAATTAACTTAGTTATGGCAGCATTTAAGCCAGTTAAAATAAAAACACCACTAGCATTTTTACACAAACGATATCCTACCAACAGACTGCTTAAACCAGAAGAATCTACATACTTAACATCACTCAAATCTAAGATGATGTTTCTTTGCCCTTCAGTATTAAAAAGAATTAATTCTGCTTTTAGCTTTGGAGATACCAAAGAGTTTAATTTACTTTCGTTTAATTTTATTAAAACGTACTTATCGTGCTTATCAACTGAAAATTTCATACTGGGGTATATTGGTATATAAAAATTAAATATAGGCAGAATTTTCTTTAATAATATTTTTTAATTGCCGAAATAATATTGGATTCTACTCTTTGATAAACGTCTTCAGTATCTTCTTTTACAAATGGTTGTCCCGAAATTTTCTCGTATAATTCTATGTAACGTTCTGATATTGAGTTTACTTTTTCAGCATCCATTACCGGAACGGCTTGTCCATCTTTCCCTTGAAAACCATTTTCTATCAACCACTGTCTCACAAATTCTTTTGAAAGTTGCCTTTGGGGTTGATTTGTAAGCTGCAATTCTTGGTAAGTATCTTTATAAAAATAGCGTGAAGAATCTGGTGTGTGAATTTCATCAATCAAATGAATTTCTCCATCTGCTTTGCCAAATTCATATTTGGTATCTACCAATATCAAACCTCTTTCTGCTACCATTTCTGTTCCACGTTGGTAAAGACTGTAGGTATATTGTTCCAATGCCGCATAATCGGACGGAGATACGATGCCCTGTTTCAAGATTTCTTCTTTTGAAATATCCTCATCGTGACCATACGAAGCCTTTGTAGTAGGCGTAATTATAGGTTGAGGCAATTTGTCGTTTTCTTTTAATCCATCGGGTAAGCTAACTCCACAAACCTCACGTTTTCCGGCTGCATACTCACGCCAAGCGTGGCCGGCCAAGTAACCGCGAATCACCATCTCAACTTTAAAAGGTTCGCAAATTTTACCAATGGTAACGCTTGGGTCAGGGACAATTATTACCCAATTGGGCACAATATCTTGAGTAGCCTCTAAAAACAAAGCAGCTATTTGATTTAAAACTTGTCCTTTATAGGGAATGGCTTCGGGCAAAACAACATCGAATGCTGAAATTCTATCGGTAACCACCATCACCAAAAACTGATTATCTATGGTGTAAACATCCCTAACTTTACCTTTATAAAAACTGGTTTGCCCCGGTAATTTAAAGTTGGTTTCTTTTATTGCGTTCATTTTTATCACTCGGGTAATTAATCCCAAAAATTACTGTATGTCTCCGTAAGCTTCTAAAATCCTTTTTACCAACTTGTGTCTTACCACATCATCGCCGTTAAGGTAAATTATTTCAATACCTTTAATATCAGCTAAAATACGCAGAGCGTTGTGCAAACCAGATTGCTGTTTGCGTGGCAAATCTATTTGTGTAACATCACCAGTTACTATAAATTTTGCAGTTGGTCCCATCCTAGTCAAAAACATTTTTAATTGCAAATCGGTGGAGTTTTGCGCCTCATCTAAAATAACAAAACAATTGTCTAGGGTACGGCCACGCATAAATGCCAAAGGTGCAATCTCGATGGTTCTGTTTTCTAAGTAAGTTTTTAATTTTTCCGCAGGAATCATATCATCCAAGGCATCATAAAGCGGACGTAAGTAAGGGTCTATTTTTTCTTTCAAATCTCCCGGAAGGAAACCCAAATTTTCGCCAGCTTCAACTGCAGGACGAGTTAAAATGATACGCTTTATCTCTTTATTTTTCAAGGCTCTAACAGCTAGTGCAACCGCAGTATAAGTTTTACCTGTACCGGCCGGGCCAATGGCAAAAAGCACATCGTTTTTGGCCATGCTGGTAACCATACGGCGTTGGTTAACGGTTCTAGCCCGCACCATTATTCCGTTTGGCCCAAAAACTATAACTTCTGATTGTGCTGGGTTGCTCGAACCATCATGGCTTGCATCGGCCGGACTTTCTTTTTGGTTTCTCTCTGCCAAAATACTCTCCACATCGTTGGTAGAAAGGTTATGATATTGATTAAGATGATTCAGAATCTTGTTCATCTTATCATTAAATATTTGTAACTCATCCTTATCGCCCAAAGCTTTAATTTCGGTGCCGCGTGCAACCACTTTTAGCTTTGGAAAAGCACGTTTAATAATTTCGTAATATTCGTTATTTGGTCCCCAAAGTAAAGCTGGGTTTAGGTTGTCCAGTGCTATTATTATCTCGTTCAATGGTAGATTTTTAAGTGTCTGCTAATTTTATGGATTAAAAATTGAATATTTGCAAGTGTACCTTGTACCACAAGATTAAGAATAAATATTTGAATTTTTAATGGCAATTATAACATTAACTACGGATTTAGGATACAAGGATTTCTACCAGGCCGCTTTAAAGGGAAGCATCCTAAATATTTTGCCCAACGTTACCATAGTTGATGTTACCCACGAGATACAAGCCTTTAATATTTCTAGAGCTGCCTTTATCCTTAAAAACTGTTTTTCTTATTTTCCACAGGGTACTGTACATTTAATTGGCATTGATACTGTTTATAATTCAGATATCAAGTATTTGGCTTTAAAGTACCGCGGGCATTATTTTGTTGGTTCTGACAATGGTATTTTTTCTTTGATATTTGATTTGGAAGCCGAAGATATAGTGGAGATAAATATCATGCAGGATTTAAAATTTCTCCATTTCCCGTTAACGGATATATTGGTAAAGGCCGCTTGTCATTTAGCAAACGGTGGTTTATTAAGAGAAATTGGCATCCCGGCCAACGATATTGTTAAACGCATAAACCTGCACCCTGGTTTAGAAGGAAACCAAATAAACGGATGCGTGATTTTTATTGATTCTTTTCAAAATGTGATAACCAACGTTACGAAAGATTTTTTTACCTCTGTACAACAGGGCAGAAAATTTACGCTATATCTGCGGAAACAGGAAACCATAAAACAACTCAGTTGGCATTACAATGAAGTGCCAGAAGGGGAAAAACTGTGCTTGTTTGGCATATCCAACCATTTAGAAATAGCAATTAATAAAGGGAATGCCAGTGGATTATTGGGTCTTAAAATCAATGATTGTATTAAAATAGAGTTTAATTAAAAAAATTTATAATCAGTCTTCCAACTATGAAATTATTCTTGTTCACCCTTTTGTTTTCAATATCATTATCTGCTCATTCCCAAAATGCTGATAGTTTAAAATACCAATTGCAGCGTTTGAAGATAAACGATATGCTAAACGCACGTTCTCAAAAATTTGGGGATTATGTAAACAGTTTGGATAGAAGAACGGGCATTTTTGGTTTAAAAACCAAGAAAGATATGCAGTTTAGTATTAATATTTTGACAGAGATCATACAAACAGACAACCAGATTTTGAAAGAAACCAAGCTATTGCTGACCTTTAAAACTTTTGAGCAAGAAGAATTAAAATCTAAAAAAGAAGAAGTTGAAACAAAAAGTTTGGGTTATATGCGCACCTTAAATAAGTTGGAAACAAAAAACACTCAATTAATTGCTGAATTGGAGGAAAGTAATAAAAGCCAACAAATTTACCGCTTGCTAAGCTTTTTGGGGTTATTTGCAATAATCATTTTGGCAGTTCTCGTTTACCGAAAAATTTATAAATAAAAACCTATTCTTAGTCAGAAAATAATTTACATCCCTATAAAATCGGAATATTTAACTCCCAATAATGGCCAGAAACGGACTAAATAGTAGTTCTGCACAAACGCAAGAATTATCGAAAGCGAAAATCAACAAAGAGAACCTCCAAAAAATATCGGGTTTGCTGAAATACCTAAAACCGTATAAAACCAAGTTTAGCATAGGAATGTTTTTTTTGTTGTTATCCAGCTTAACGGGTTTGGCTTTCCCTGCCTTGATAAAAATGATGGTGGAAACTGCCCAAGGAAATTTAGCTGGCTATGGCTTGCCGCAAACCGTAAACGGAATCGGTTTTTTAGCTTTTGGAATATTGTTCTTACAATCTTTTGTTTCCTTTTTCAGGATAAGGTTGTTTGTGGAAGTTGCAGAAAAATCTTTGGCAGATATTAGGCGAGATACCTATTTTAAGATGATAACGCTGCCGATGAATTTCTTCGCAAATCGCCGTGTTGGCGAATTGAACAGCAGAATCTCTGCCGATTTATCGCAAATTCAAGATACCATTACCACTACCTTGGCAGAAATGATCAGGCAAATTATTTTGCTGGTTGGAGGCATTACCTTATTGATTATAGTATCTGGAAAACTTACGCTCTTTAACCTTTCTATTTTACCCTTAATTGTAGTTGCTGGCGTATTTTTCGGAAAAGCCATTCGCAAAATATCTAGAAGTGCGCAAGATAAACTCGCCGAATCTAATACGGTTGTGGAGGAAACCTTGCAGGGAATATCCAACGTTAAAGCCTTTGTCAATGAAGCTTACGAAGCAAATAGATATGATAAAACTTTACGCGAAGTAGTTAAGATTGCTGTACGAGGTGCTAATTATCGTGGCGCTTTTGCTTCCTTCATTATCTTTTGTTTGTTTGGTGCTATTGTAGGAGTTATTTGGTACGGGTCGTTACTGGTACAGTCAGGTAATTTATCTGTTGGAGATTTATTGGCTTATGTTCTTTATTCAGTTTTTGTAGGTGCCGCTATGGGGAGTTTTCCAGAGTTGTATGCCAACGTTCAAAAAGCTATAGGTGCATCAGAAAGGGTTTTAGAGATTTTGGATGAAGTTAATGAACCTATATCCATCCGTGAAAACGACAATCAAATTAATGAAGTAATCAAGGGAGACTTATCGTTTAAAAACATACGTTTTGCTTACCCTTCTCGTAAAGAAATTACTGTTTTGCAGGATGTTTCCTTCGAAGCTAAAATGGGTCAGAAGATTGCCATTGTTGGTCCATCCGGTGCGGGAAAATCTACCATTGCCAGTTTAATACTTAAATTTTATGATGCCCAAGGGGGCGAAATTTGGTTTGATGGAAAGCCTGCTTCCAATTTCTCCTTGACCGATATCAGAAACCAAGTGGCCATTGTACCCCAAGATGTTATATTGTTTGGTGGTACCATTTTAGAAAATATTGCTTACGGTAAACTCAGCGCAAGCAAACAAGAAATTATTGAAGCCGCCGAAAAAGCAAATGCACATCAGTTTATTGCCTCTTTCCCCGAACAATATGAAACCGTTGTGGGCGAACGTGGTGTAAAATTGTCTGGCGGACAAAGGCAACGCATCGCCATTGCTAGGGCTTTACTAAAAGACCCTGCCATTTTAATTTTAGATGAAGCCACTTCTTCTCTCGATTCTGAATCGGAAAGATTGGTACAAGAAGCTTTAGAAATTTTAATGAAAGACAGAACCTCCATCATAATTGCACATCGTTTATCTACCATCAGAGATGCCGATAAAATTATTGTTTTAGACCACGGTAAAATAGTAGAAAGCGGAACGCATACTGAATTGGTTCAATTAGAAAATGGTTTGTATAAACATTTAAGCGCATTGCAGTTTGAGATGTAGATGATTGATTTCTGTCCGCCAGGGTGCGTGTCCCACGCACTATTTATACGTTAACCCATATAAATACACTTTAGCGGTAAATATGAGGTTGCTCCCCATAGTAAATACGTTTGTTAATTTGATATTAATCATTCTTGGTGCGTGGGTTACACACCAAGGCTGGGGATCCAACCTACCGTGGCAAAGCTTACAAAATATAAACCTCCCGGATTGTTAAATTTATGGGCTCTGCTCATATCTTATTTTTATATCACGACAATTTACTCATTTGTATTTATGTTGCAATATTTCAGTATTCAAAGTTTAAAACTTTGTTTATTTACCCTCACAAGTGACGCTGAAAAAGCTTAACACTTGCGAGAGCGAGGTAACCATTGTATCCACTGGCAATCCTGCACATCGGTTTTTCGGCCTTTTACATT
>ENA-OFCE01000437-OFCE01000437.1-metagenomes-genome-assembly--contig:-NODE-437-length-27568-cov-5.232290_pt1 | contig 27568 bp, 25 predicted proteins | sample MGYA00153388_OFCE01 | MGnify analysis MGYA00153388 | reverse complement strand
TCAAGTTTTTCGAGGATGTCTTGCATGTTCGTTTTCTGTTATTGGATATTTGCTATTTATTTAATAGCTGCTTGCGCAATATTTGATTGGGCTGCAAGCAGATTTCGTGCTGCTGTCGAGGCCGGAACTTGCCCGCTGGCTACTTGGGCCAGCAACTCAGGCAGCAAACGGCTTACTGCTGCGTTTTGTTTGAAGGCCAGCTTTAGCCCCGCATCAATACGTTCCCACATCCAGCTAAGCGACTGCTGCTGCCTGCGCTCAGCCAGCTTGCCGTTAGCAGTTTGCCGCGCCCTGAAGTCCTGCACCTCTGCCCAAAAGGCTTCAACGCCTTCACCTTTCAAGGCACTGAGCTGAATTGCTTTAGGGTGCCAGTTGGATTCGACATACCCACTAAACATACCCAGCAATTGCATGGCGGATGTGATCTGCAGTTGCGCGCGTTGGGCGGCTATGGCGTCAATGTCTGCCTTGTTGATCACGACCAGGTCAGCCAGTTCCATCACGCCCTTTTTGATCGCCTGCAAATCATCGCCCGCGTTGGGCAACTGCATCAAGACAAACATATCGGTCATGTTGGCTACAGCTGTTTCAGACTGACCCACGCCTACGGTTTCAACCATCACCACGTCGTAGCCCGCAGCTTCGCAGACCAGCATCGCCTCACGCGTTTTTTCGGCTACGCCGCCCAGCGTCCCGCTTGATGGGCTGGGGCGGATGTAGGCGTTCTCGTTGACTGAGAGCAGATCCATCCGCGTCTTGTCGCCCAAAATGGAGCCGCCAGAAATGGTCGAAGAAGGGTCAATCGTCAACACCGCCACACGGTGACCCTGCCTAATGAGGTACAGACCCAGCACTTCAATAAAAGTGGATTTACCGACACCCGGTACACCGCTGATGCCGAGGCGAAAAGACTTGCCTGTATGGGGGAGTAAGGCGGTGAGCAGTTCGTCGGATTGTGCGCGATGGTCAACGCGTGTCGATTCGAGCAGGGTGATAGCTTTGGCGATGGCGCGGCGTTGGGCTTTCGGCTCAACGCGGCTGACAACGCTACTGATCAGCACGTCACTCACACCCAATTCTCCAGCTTCAATCCCTCAATACGTTCGAACTCGCGCGTGTTGTTGGTCACAAGCACGGCATTCATTGCCAGTGCCTGACAGCCAATCAACAAGTCAAGCTCGCCAATTTTTGTACCTGCTTTCTTCAGCTTGGCCTTATGGAATCCAAACTGCCACAGTGCCGTTTCATCCCAGGCAACGATGTTCATTTTTGAAAAAAACAGTTCGAGGTTTTGACGATTCGATTCAATGCGGGTGCTATTTTCAACACCGTAAGCCAATTCGCCAGCGACGATGGATGAAATGGCTAATTCACTGGGCTCACGCGCGCGAAATTTTGCGGTGACTGTCGGGTACTTTCGCGACAAGAAATAGGCACAAGTGTTGGTGTCTAACAAGTACATGGCTTGTTAGTCAAACTGCACAGGATCAGAAAGCTTGGACCGATCGCGCTCAATATGATCTGGCATGCCCTCAAAGCCCGCCAATATCTGCTCCATCTCGTCCCACCATTCGTCTTTGGTCTGCACCTTGGGGCGCAAAATGACAGCATCGCCCTGCCGTTCAATCGTGACCTCGCTGGTGGTAAAGCGAAAAGCTTTAGGCAAGCGCACTGCCTGGCTACGGCCTGTGGTGAAAACTTTGGCTGTGCTTAAAACGGTTGCTGTCATGACCATCTCCAGACTCTTGATATATACCAATGATACATATCAAACTTTAGTTTGGCAACCCTGTTATCGCCTTGCGAATCTGCTCCAGCACATCCTTGGCACTGGCCACAATCGGCGTGCCCGGACCGTAGATCCCCCTCACACCGGCTTCGTAAAGCATCTCGTAATCTGGCCGGGGAATCACACCGCCGACAAACACAATGATGTCGTCTGCCCCTTGCTTTTTCAACTCAGCAATGATGCCGGGGACCAGCGTTTTATGCCCCGCTGCCAGCGTGCTGACGCCAACGGCATGCACGTCGTTTTCAATCGCCTGGCGGGCGCATTCTTCAGGCGTTTGAAACAGCGGCCCCATGTCCACGTCGTAGCCCAAATCAGCAAACGCAGTAGCCACCACCTTCGCGCCCCGGTCGTGTCCGTCCTGGCCAAGTTTTGAAATCATCACGCGCGGGCGGCGACCCTGATCTTCAGCGAACTGCGCGATTTCTTTTTTGAGCTGTTCCCAGCCGTCGGCAGAGTCATAAGCGGCTGCATACACACCGGTCACCTTTTGTGTGTCGGCACGATGGCGACCATAAACAGCCTCCAGCGCGTCGCTGATTTCACCCACCGTGGCGCGGGCGCGCACTGCTTGAATGGACAAGTCCAACAAATTCTCCGTGTTGTCTTCCGCTGCACTTTTAATAGCAGCTAGCGCATGTATTACTTCGGCAGAGTCACGTTTTGACTTGATTTCTATCAGTCGGGCAATTTGTGAGTCACGCACTGCCACATTGTCGATGTCGCGGGTTTCAATCGCGTCTTCGGTCTTCAGCTTGTACTTGTTCACGCCCACAATCACATCTTTGCCGCTGTCAATGCGCGCCTGCTTTTCGGCAGCTGCTGCTTCAATTTTCAGCTTGGCCCAGCCGCTGTCAACTGCCTTGGTCATGCCGCCCATGGCTTCGACTTCTTCAATGATCTTCCACGCCGCATCGGCCATGTCCTGGGTCAGCTTTTCCATCATGTAGCTGCCTGCCCACGGGTCAACGACCGCGCCAATGTGCGTTTCTTCCTGCAAGATCAATTGCGTGTTACGGGCAATCCGCGAACTGAACTCTGTCGGCAGCGCAATCGCTTCGTCAAATGAATTGGTGTGCAGGCTTTGCGTGCCGCCAAACACTGCCGCCATGCCCTCAATCGTGGTGCGCACAATGTTGTTGTACGGGTCCTGCTCGGTCAGGCTCCAGCCGCTGGTCTGGCAGTGGGTGCGCAGCATGAGCGACTTGGGTGACTTGGCGTCAAAGCCTTTCATGATGCGGCACCACAGCAGCCGGGCTGCGCGCATTTTGGCAATCTCCAGATAGAAATTCATGCCAATCGCCCAGAAAAAACTCAGGCGTCCCGCAAAGGCATCGACATCCAGTCCCTTGCCGATGGCCGTCTTCACATATTCTTTGCCGTCGGCCAGCGTGAAGGCCAGCTCGAGCGCCTGGTTGGCTCCGGCTTCCTGCATGTGGTAGCCCGAAATCGAAATCGAGTTGAACTTGGGCATGTGTTTTGCCGTGTATTCAATGATGTCGCCAATGATGCGAATGCTGGGCGCAGGCGGGTAAATGTAGGTGTTGCGCACCATGAATTCTTTGAGGATGTCGTTTTGAATCGTGCCGCTTAGATCTGCTTGCGCCACGCCTTGCTCTTCAGCGGCAACCACATAGCCAGCGAGTACCGGCAACACGGCGCCGTTCATGGTCATGCTGACGCTGACTTTGTCCAGCGGAATCTGGTTGAACAGAATCTTCATGTCCTCGACCGTATCAATCGCCACACCGGCTTTGCCCACGTCACCTGTCACACGCGGGTGGTCGCTGTCATAGCCCCGGTGCGTGGCCAAATCGAACGCAACAGACACGCCCTGCCCGCCCGCTGCCAAAGCCTTGCGGTAAAAAGCGTTTGATTCCTCAGCTGTTGAAAACCCCGCGTACTGCCGTATCGTCCATGGGCGCACCGCATACATGGTGGCCTGCGGGCCGCGGATGAAGGGCTCAAAGCCTGGCAGTGTGTTGGTGTACGGCAAGTCCTTGACATCATCGGCTGTGTACAACGGCTTGACGGTGATGCCGTCTGGCGTATGCCAGTGCAGCGCATTCACGTCGCCGCCAGGGGCGGATTTAGCTGCGGCTTTTTCCCAGTCGCCAAAATGTGTGGGCTTGAAGTTATCGGTCATACGGCAGATTCTATCCACAATTTGATTCGTAATTATGAATTCAAAATTCAGTTTCATGTAAACTACGACGCTTATGAATGTCTCTGTTCCACACAGCCGCCTTATCAATCCGTTTAGACCTCGCCCTTTATACGAAGAAGTGGCTGAACTCCTGCGCCAGCGCATTTTTTCCAGCACAACAGGCGACCTGGAACCCGGCGCATGGATAGACGAGTTGAAGCTTGCCGCCGAATACGGCATCAGCCGCACCCCCCTGCGCGAGGCCATCAAAGTGCTGGCCGCCGAAGGCTTGGTCACGATGAAAATGCGGCGCGGCGCCTACGTCACTGAGGTGAATGCCAAAGACCTGGCAGATGTCTTTCACCTCATGGCGGTACTGGAAGCCGATGCGGCGGGTACGGTGGCCAGAATTGCCACTGACATCGACATCAAAGAACTTGGCGCACTCCACCAGCAGCTGGAGAAATCCGCCAAAGACCGAAAAGATCACATTCGGTTTTTCACTCTCAACGAAGCCTTCCACATCAAGCTGCTTGAAATCGCAGACAACAAATGGCGCGACCAAATGGTCGCCGACCTGCGCAAAGTCATGAAGCTCAACCGGGCGCAGTCGCTGCTTAAAAACGGACGGATTGAAGAGTCACTGCTTGAGCATGCGGCCATCATGGCGGCGCTGAGGAACCGGGATGCCGCTGGTGCGCAAACGGCGATGCGGGCGCATATTGAGAGTGGGCTGGAGGCAGCGGGTTAATACATCCAGCATGCAGCTTTTGCCGATAGTAGGCACACACGCTAAAAAGTCAGCTTGAAAAATATAGGACGCGAGCGCCCTGCGATTTGAAAAACTCCAACACGAATTGAGGTGTCACACCGGAGGCAAATTCATAGGTAAGAGGAGGGCTTATGCCGTACTCTTGGACTAACTTTAAACCCGTCTATCTTCGAAGCTGATCACCCACCCACTGCCCAACAACCCACGGTGCTGGGTCACTATCTTGCGGGTCATACTGCACGTTCCTCACAATCTCAAGGCAGCCATCTCTGAAAATTTGTGCGTAGCTGTCGACACCATTTGTTTCATCGTACGGATACATCACAACGCCGTCCAAGTTCGCGTGCCGCTTCCGCGAATAATCTGGATTGATTCGCAACACCTCATGGTTTGCAGCGATGCCAGCAACAGCAAGAACTGCGTTTGCACAGCCATTGACATCGCCGATTCCAAAAACCAGATCACCGCCGTCGGCGTTTGCCAAAGCGCAAACGTCTTTACGGAATTCCTGCCTGGCATCTTCATCGCCTTTGGAAAGGACAGCCTTGAACTCAAGAGTTTGCGTTTCTGACCATCGCTCTTTGCATACCTGGACAAAAAATTCTTCCGTTAACTGAGGCAGTGTTAAGGGCAGCACAAATTCTCCGACATGAACACGATTCACTATAAAGCTAGCGATCGATGATCAGATTGTCGCTAGTGCTGCGCGTCTCCCTTGCACGTCAAGCTACTGCGTGACCGGGTCAATGAGAAAAGTTAAGGGTCAGAAGAGTCAGGGTCAAGTATCTCAGTGCCATGAATTCAATGAAAGACGTGACTTTTTTGTCTCGGGCGCTGTAGGCCATCTGGCGGGTTTTACCTGTCGTGTCGATTGTGGCGGTTAGCTTGCCGCCTGCGGCCGTGACGTGGTCTGGTTGGTGGTCATTTCTTGGTGCACGATGACCCCTGATATACCTTAGCCTGTGGTCTGGCACTTCAGTTTACTATGTATTTAGTAGCTGCTTGCTCCCGTATTACTTGGACTTTAGGCCTTAATGACTGAAAACTTTTGTCTTATTTGGCAGCAGCCGCTGGCTTGTCATACAGCCAATTAAGTAACTCATGCATTCACGATAAAAGCGCGGCTCGTCCAGTCATACGCCTCCTGCAGCGCGTTCCGAGCAGTCACGAAGTTGACACTTACCGCCTTTAAAGTCCGCAGGTCCGACTAATTTATAAGCTCACGGGGTTTCACACATGAAGCAAAATCTTTTCGCTGCTGGAGTAATGTCATTGATCGCTGCAGCAGCAGTGGTAGCTTGCGGCGGCGGTTCTAACAACGCCACCGCACCCGCGTTTCAACCGCCTTTCACAGCCAAGATCATTGGCTTTAACGACTTTCATGGCAATTTGGAGTCCCCGGGAACCTTTGGCGAAAACACTGGCGTGCCCGCTGCCTCGCGTCCGGCAGTTGGTGGCGCTGCTGCCATGGCTGGTTATGTGGCGGCATTGAAGCGTCAGAACCCTCTGAATGTCGTTGTCGGCGCGGGTGACTTTATTGGCGCAACGCCCTTGATTTCGTCGCTGTTTTTTGACGAGCCAGCCATTGAAGTTCTCAACCGCATCGGTATGGAATTCAATGCCGTCGGTAACCACGAATTCGACCAAGGCTCAGCCGAATTGGTGCGCTTGCAGTCGGGCGGCTGCAAAACCGTCAACGGCCAAATCAGTCCCAACAGCTGCAAGGGCGCGACTGTCGGCACCCCGGTGCCTTTTGAGGGTGCCAAGTTCAAATGGCTGTCTGCCAACGTGGTCAGCAACGCCACCAGCAAAACACTACTGCAGCCTTACGGAATCAAAGAATTCAATGGCGTCAAAGTGGCCTTCATTGGCATGACTTTTGAGGCAACACCAGGTAGCGTAACGCCGACTGGCGTGGCGGGTTTGCAATTCAAAAACGAAATCGCGACTGTCAATGCGTTGGTTCCTGAGCTGCGCGCTCAAGGAATTGAGTCCATCGTGGTGCTGGTGCACCAAGGTGGATTTCAGACTGGCGCTTTGGCCGACATCAACGCTTGCGAAGGCAACCTGGCTGGCTCCGAGATCGCCAAGATGGTTGCAGGTTTTGACAACGCGATCGATGCCGTCATCAGCGGGCACACCCACGCGGCTTACAACTGCATGTTGCCCAACTCCGCTGGCCGCACGATTCCGGTGACCAGCTCCAGCGCTTTTGGCCGTTTGGTGACTGAAATTGACATCACTATCGACCCGGCTACCCGCGACATCACCAAGGCGGTTGCCAAAAATACTTTGACTGCGAACAACAACGCAGCGGTTCCGGCGGACGCTGCTGTTGCCAGCATCGTTGCGAAATACAAAGAGTTGGTATCTCCCTTGGCCAACACCGTCATCGGTGCCATCACCAGCCAGTTGGTCAACACCCGCGTTGACGGTGCCTGTAATGTGCCCGCTGGCAGCTTGATTGCTGACTCACAGTTGGCGGCTACTCAGCCAGCGGCTCTGGGCGGCGCTGTGCTGGCTTTTATGAACAGCGGCGGCGTGCGCGCACCTGGTTTTAACTTTGCTTCCAGCGCAGCAGGAGAAGGCGACGGCAACATCACCTATGGTGAAGCCTTCACCGTGCAGCCCTTTGGCAACAGCTTGACCACCATCACCATGAGCACACAGCTCATCCGTGACTTTTTGGAAGAGCAGTTTGCAGGATGCGGCGGCCAGCCCGCAGCCACCACGCGCTTTGCGTTGCCCTCAGCAGGCTTCAAGTACACCTGGAACGGCGCAAACGCTTGCGGTGCACGCATCACCAACGCCACCCTGCGTACAGCTACTGGTGCTGAAGCCCTGATAACAAACGGCGTGGTGCAAAACCCGACCAAAACCTACCGCGTAACGGTAAACAACTTCATGGCTGAAGGCGGCGACGGCTACGCCACGCTGACACGCGGCACCAACCGCATCGGCGGAGCACAAGACATAGACGCTTTGTCAGCATTTTTGGCGGGATTTAAAGCACCAAATGCTTACAACCTCGCTGCAGTGGCTCTGGACGGTGGCACACCGCGTATCAACCGCATGGGCACGAGTAGCGTTTGCCCAGGCGGCACCAACACCAACCCTTGATTTCTGAGTCCGTAGTCTGGAAGCTGTCACACCAGCGCCTGGCCGCTTTGCTGCTTGGCGTTGGCTTTTGTGCGCCAGCTGCCTTTGCACAACCGGTCTCGCAAGCCGCTGCACAATCGGTTGCTGTACCGTCTGCAGTCACCGCAAGCGGTACAAGCCCTGCAAGTGCTGCAAGCGACGAGAAGCTGCGGCGATTCATGCAGCAAGTCAGGCCACAACCCGACCCCACCAAAGCTGGCAGCCAAGCGGTACGCGACGCCCAATCGGTCAGCCCAGAGCGGTTGGTGCAGCGCGCTGAGCTGCTTAAACAAGGCGAGTTGTTGCTCAGCCGGCAAAGCACCTCCGAGGCTCTGGCAACGTTTGAGCGCGCGGCGTTGATTTTGCACGCCGCTGACAGCGAAATGGCGATTGTTCGCAGCCACATGCAGGCAGGCGAGTACCGCCGGGCGCTGGCGTTTGGTGCGCATACCGCTGGCGCGCACCTGGACGTTGTGGGTGGGTCCGCGCTGTATGCCTGGCTGCTCTACGCCGGTGGTCAGACCCAAGTGGCGCAGAGATTGCTGGCCGAGGCGCAGGCGCGTTCGGCCAGCAGCCCGTTGATCGCAGCTGTGAGTGTGCAGCTGGCCACAGGTCAGCCGCGCGCACTGGGCAGTTTGCTGGCATTGCCGACGCGCCTGGCCCCGCATGGCGATGCAAGCGGTGTTCCCAAGACGGCCCGCGCGGTGGGCAGCGCGACTTTGCTGCCGGGAGGAAAGTCTGCCTTTGTCCCTACTGCTTTGTTGCCGCCTGGCAATACCGGGCTGTGGCTGCGCAATGGCTTGGGACAAACGGCAAAGGCCACTGTCACCCAACGCCTGCCGCAATTCGGCTTGGCTGTGGTCAGCCTCAGTACCGCGCTGGTGGTACCTGAGGACTACACCGTCGCGCCCCGCGATGCGTTTGCGGGCAGCATCGGCTATGCAATTGAATACGCCAGCCTGACCACACTTGAGGCGGCCTGGCCCCTGTTGCGCAGTGGTTTTTTGGGCGGACAAGCTGATGGTGGCGATCCCACATCCAGTTGGCGCAGCCTCGGCGTAGACATGCCCAAAGGCCCGCGCGGCGGACCAGTGTTTGACGCCGCAGGCCAGTTGGCGGGCATCGCCCTGCCCCGCGCAGCGTATAAAGTACCCGCCAAGGGAAAAGCAAAAGCTGCAGACTTGATGGTGCCGGTATCCGCACTGAAAGCCGCGCTGGGTGCAAGCTTTGCGGAGGCAACAAACCCCGCTGCGTTGGCCCAAGCCGTACCACCGCCAAAAGCAGCGATGGACCGGGTCTACGAGTCTGCACTGAAGTCGAGCCTGCAAGTCATACGCTGAAATTCACGACTGCGACGCTTGCAGATTTGTTACTTTGCCAATTGCGCCAAGCCAAACCAGCGCGCAAACGAACCAAGAAACTACTTTCACAACCGGCCCATCCGATAACTCCATGACCCTGCAACACCACACCATTCCTGGCGCACCCGACCCGGTTGCTCCATTCAGCCACGCTGTTGAAGCCGATGGCTGGATTTATCTGACAGGACAAATGCCGTTTAGCGGCACCTCAATTGATGAGCCGTATCCCCAAGGCATTGCGGCGCAAACGCATCAGGTCATGCACAACTTGCAAACGGTGCTCAGCGGTTTGGGCCTTGACCTTGCGCAAGTAGTGCAGGTACGCGTGTACCTGCTGTACTTCGAGCGCGACTACGACACCATGAACGACGTGTACGCAACCTACTTTGCCCCGGGTCAGCGGCCCGCGCGCACTTGCGTGGGTGTAAACGGCCTGGCCAAAGGCGCGCTGATCGAAATTGACATGGTGGCTCATCGGCCAGTCAACGCATAGTTTCTACGCCTGCGGGCCCAAGTCCTTGTGATTGGCAGGTAAAGTCCAAGCATGCTTTCAGATCCAATTGCCCAGCCCATCACATTTCAACCGCTACAGCGCACACCCGCCATCATCTCCCCCACCATCACCGGCGGCCCGGCTCGCGGCCTGTGTACCGATTGCGGCCTGTCGCGCAGCAGCGACCCGAAGCGCTGCGGGCAGGCTTGCCAGTTCATCAAACCTGACTACCCACGGCTTGAAGCCGCAGTGCATGGCCGGGTGCGGAATGTGGCCAAGCCTGATGAACTCTTTTTTGGCCCGCACAACCGCATGCTGCGTGCCCGCATGGCCGCGCCCGCACGTGGCGCGCAGTGGACGGGTATCACCACCGCTCTAGCCGCGCGGTTGCTGGAGACAGGCGCGGTTGATGCAGTGCTCACCATGGCACCTGATGCCGACGACAAGTGGCGACCCAAGCCGGTCATCGTGACACGCGCTGAAGGCATGGCCGAGTGCCGGGGCATGCGCATGGGTTACGCGCCGCTGTTGGCGCTGCTTGAACCTGCCTTGGCCATGGGCTACAAGCGGCTGGCCGTGATTGGCATACCCTGCCAGGTGTATGCGTTGCGGGCGATCGAAGAAAAGCTCAAGCGTGATCTCGGATTGGAGCAGCTGTATGTGATTGGCACGCCTTGTTCAGACAACACCACGACCGAGCGTTTTCATGAGTTTTTAGCGCTGCTGGGTGAAGACCTGGGCGAAGATCCCGACGACGTGACCTACCTGGAATTCAGAGCCGACTACCACGTCGAGCTGCGCTACAAGGATGGCCGCACCAAAGCGATTCCTTTCTTGCAACTGCCACTGTCAAAACTGCCAAATGATTTTTTTCCGCTGACCTGCCGGACGTGCGTGGACTACACCAATGTGCTGAGCGACATCACCGTGGGCTACATGGGTGGAGAAGGTCAGCAGTGGCTGTTGGTGCGCAACGCGCGGGGGGAAGAACTGCTCAAACTACTCGGCAATAGTGTCGTCACGTCAGAGCCAGGCAGCGCTGGCAAACGCCAGGGCGCGGTGAAAGGCTTTATTAAAAACGTTGAGCGCGCTGCGGGCGGCCTGCCACTCAGAAAAATGCCCAACTGGCTGCGCCCCATCGTTGGCTGGCTGATGCCGAAAGTCGGCCCGCGCGGGCTGGAGTTTGCGCGTGCGCGCGTTGACATGAAGGCGGCAGAAACCATCATTCACCTGCGGCGCGAGATGCCCGCGAAGATCAAAAACATGGTGCCGCCGCATGTGTGGCATTTGGTCGAGCCTTACGGCATGGGGCCGACTGAAGACGAGAAAGCCCATTCCGAGCGGAGTCAACATTGAGCACTCACACCCAGAAATTGCTATTTTTTTAGTACCAGCTTGCGCCGGTATTTATTGGGCTAGAGGGCTAAAACGCTGCCAAAAACGGCCTTATTCGGCCTTTTTTAAGGGTACCTGGTCTGTTAAATCAAGCAGCTTCGACCGGCTCATGCACGCTCTGGTGCGCCATCGCCATCACTTCATGCGGCGGCAAACCTTTCAGCCTGTGGTCGCTCCACACCTGACGCCAGCGGCGGCTACCGGGCAAGCCGTGACGCAGGCCCAGCATGTGCCTGGCGATTGCACTCAATGGCGTGCCTTGCTCCTTCAGCTCTCGCACCATGTAATCGCACATGTGTGTTTCAACTTGATCGCGCGTTAACTCGCAAGCGCTAGCCCCGAAAAACGCTTCATCCCAGGACGCTAAAAACCACGGGTTGTGATACGCCTCGCGGCCGACCATCACGCCGTCAACCATGGCCAACTGCTCAGTGACTTGCGCCGCAGTGGTCACGCCGCCATTGATGGCGATGTTTAGATGCGGAAACTCGCGTTTGAGCTGGTGCACCAGCGCATAGCGCAGCGGCGGCACTTCACGATTTTCTTTGGGGCTTAAACCTTTGAGCCACGCGCTGCGTGCATGAACGATGAAGGTGTTGCATCCTGCCTGACTTACAGCGCCCACAAAGTCGCGCACGAAGTTGTAGCTCTCAATTTTGTCAATGCCAATGCGGTGCTTGACGGTGACCGGAACGCTCACCACATCCACCATGGCTTTCACACAATCGGCCACCAGCTGCGGCTCGGCCATCAGGCAGGCACCAAAAGCGCCGCGCTGCACGCGCTCGCTGGGGCAGCCGCAGTTCAGGTTGATTTCGTCGTAGCCCCACTGCTCGCCCAGCTTGGCGGCTTGGGCCAAATCAGCTGGCTCACTGCCGCCCAACTGCAGCGCCAGCGGGTGTTCTTCGACGTTAAAGCGAAGATGGCGCGGCACATCGCCGTGAATCAACGCGCCAGTGGTCACCATCTCGGTGTAAAGCAGCGCGTGCTTGGTCAGCAAGCGGTGAAAGTAGCGGCAATGCCGATCTGTCCAGTCCATCATGGGCGCAACTGACAAGCGCCCTGCAAAGCTTTCCGCCCCACGATACTCAACGCTATTAATTATATAGCTGCTTACGCCCGTATTTATTGCACCTGCAATCATATGGTCATGTATTTGTTAAAACTAGTCATACACAATATGCGCCGCGCCAGCATCGGCTTGCGCCATCCAGCTGGCCAGCGCAGCGTTGGTCGGGAAGAACCTGGCCTGCTCACCCAGCGCCAGCTCACCCGTGATTTCAAACGGCGCATTGTCAAAATCTGCATGGCGCTTGAGGCTTAGGCGCACAGGCAAGCTCCGCTGTAATTCGCCCTGCCCGGTCATCTCGCGGCGCGGCGGAAAGTCTTTGACGAGCCGGGCGACGTCAGGTGCGACCCCGTTAACACTTACGTGCAGGTATTTGCCAAACTTGCAGCGCGCCGCTTCCAGGTCCCAAACCTGCGTGACTTTGAAGCGCCGCCCAAACCGCTCAGACGCGCCCTGTAGCGTGCCCTGCACAATCACCAGTTCGTCGTCTTTCAGCACATTGCGGTTAGCGTTATAAGTGGCCTCGTCTACAGTTGCTTCGAGCGTGTCGGTTTTGTCGTCAAGCTTGAAAATCACCACCTTGCCGCGGTTGCCATTGATAACGCGCAAGTCAGTGACGATGGCGGCCAAAATCCGCGAATCGCGCGAGTCCATCAGGTCGTCAAGTTTGAGCTTGGCAAAGCGCCTGACCTCGTGCTCCACCTCGTCAAACAAATGGCCAGACAGGTAAAAACCAATCGCAGTTTTCTCATGCACCAGGCGCTCCTTGATGCCGAACGGCACTGCCGTAATCAACGGCGGTTCTTGCGTGCTGGCGGCATGCGGGTCCATGTCAAACAAGCCGCCTTGATTGGCGTTGGCTGCCATGGCCGCTGCAAAATCAAACGCCTGATCAACTGAGGCCAGCAGCTCTGCGCGGTTCAAATGCAGGTTGTCGAATGCGCCCGCCTTGATCAGTGCTTCAACCGATCGCTTGTTGAGTTTGGCCATGTCAACCCGCACGCAAAAGTCGTACAGCGACGTGAACGCCCCGCCCTCAACACGCGCCGCCACAATCGCGGCAACCGCCTGCTCGCCGGTGCCCTTGACGGCCCCCAAACCATACCGAATACTGGTGTTGGTAATCGGCTCAAACCGATAATTTCCACGGTTGACGTCAGGCGGCTCAAACGTCACGCCCATTTTTTGAGCGTCCTGAAACAGCGCCCGGAGCTTGTCGGTATCGTCCATCTCAACGGTCATGTTGGCGCAAAAAAACTCCGCTGTGAAATGCACCTTGATCCAGGCCGTGTGGTATGCCAGCAGCGCATACGCTGCGGAGTGAGCCTTGTTAAATCCGTAGCCCGCAAACTTTTCCATCAGGTCAAAAACTTCGTCGGCCTTTTCTTCGGTCAAGCCGTTTACGCCAGCGCCTTTACGAAAAATTCCGCGTTGCGCAGCCATTTCCTTTTCGTCTTTTTTACCCATCGCCTTGCGCAAAATATCAGCAGCTCCGAGTGAATAGCCGCCCAGAATCTGCGCGGTTTGCATCACCTGCTCCTGATAAACCATGATGCCGTAGGTCTCTTCCAGCATCGGCTTGACGCGCGGGTCCGGGTATTCAGGCTGCTCCTTGCCCTGCTTGCGGGCGATGTAGCTCGGAATCAGGTCCATCGGGCCCGGACGGTACAGCGCATTCATCGCGATCAGGTCTTCAAGCCTGCTGGGCTTGGCGTCTTTGAGCATGCGCTGCATGCCCGTGCTTTCAAACTGAAACACGGCCTCAGTGTCGCCACGGGCAAACATGTCGTACACACGCGCATCGTTGAGCGGCAGATCTTCATACGCAAAGTTTTTTTGCGAAGGGTGCCGTGAAGTGATCAAGTCCTTGGCAATTTCCAGAATTGTCAGCGTTGCCAAGCCCAGAAAGTCAAACTTCACCAAGCCAATGGCTTCCACATCATTTTTGTCAAACTGGCTGACCGCAGACGTGCTGCCCGGCTGCAAATAAAGGGGACAAAAATCAGTCAGCTTGCCCGGTGCAATCAGCACGCCCCCTGCGTGCATGCCGACGTTGCGCGTCAGGCCTTCCAGCTTGCGGGCCAGCTCCAGCAGCGTGCGCACGTCTTCTTCTTTCCGTTCACGCTCGGCCAAAATTGGCTCGGCTTCCAGCGCGTACACCAGCTTGTCGTTTTTATTGCGATCAGCTGGTATCAGTTGCAGCGTCACAGCCTGCCCGGGTTTGTTGGGTATCAGCTTTGAGATGCCATCACAAAAGCCATACGGAAAGTCGAGCACGCGGCCTACGTCACGAATCACGGCACGCGCGGCCATGGTGCCAAACGTCACGATCTGGCTGACCGCCTCATGCCCATATTTGTCTTTGACGTAATCGATCACGCGGTCGCGATTAGTCTGGCAAAAATCAATGTCAAAGTCGGGCATCGACACCCGCTCAGGGTTTAAAAACCGCTCGAACAGCAGGTTGTACTGCAGCGGATCCAAATCCGTGATTTTCAGCGAGTACGCCACCAGCGATCCGGCACCCGAACCACGCCCCGGCCCCACCGGGCAGCCATTGTTCTTGGCCCAATTGATGAAGTCGCCCACAATCAGAAAGTAGCCGGGAAAGCCCATTCCCAAAATGGTTTTGATTTCAAACTCAAGCCGCTCAACATAGGTCGGCCGCTTTTTATCGCGCACTTCCGCGTTAGGGTAAAGGTGTGCCAAGCGCTCCTCAAGCCCCTCGAAAGAGGTTTGGCGAAAATAGTCGTCCGCCGCCATGCGCACGCCATTGACTTCGGGCGTTGGGTAATCGGGCAACATCGCCTTGCCAAGCTCAAGCTTCAGGTTGCAGCGCTTGGCAATCTCCAGTGTGTTGGCGATTGCTGATGGGATGTCGGCAAACAGCGCCTGCATTTGCGCGCTGGATTTGAAGTATTGCTCACGCGTGAACTTGCGCACACGCCTGGCATTGCCCAAAATCTCGCCTTCAGAAATGCACACTCGAGCCTCGTGCGCCTCATAGTCGTCATAGGTCAAAAACTGCACCGGGTGCGTGGCTACGACGGGCAGTTTCAAGCGCGCCGCAAGCTGCACAGCGGCCGGTACGTGCCGCGCATCATCTAGCTGGTCGGCGCGCTGCAGCTCCAAGTAAAACCGGTGCGGAAAAACCGCAGCAAAGTGCAGTGCGCATTCCATGGCCCGAGTCTCATCACCCTGCACCAACGCCTGGCCGACTGCACCACGCTGTGCGCCTGACAGCGCGATCAAGCCATCATTGAGTTCAGCCAGCCATTGCAGGCTGATGATGGCCTGGTCACGCACCACGCCGCGTGTCCATGCACGCGTCAGCAGCTCTGACAAATTCAGATACCCATGGTGGTTTTGGGCAACCAACAGCAACCTTGCGGGCGGTGCTGCAGAATCTCTGCCCGGCACTTGAACCCAGACGTCGGCAGCAATCAGTGGTTTGACCCCAGCGCTTCGTGCGGCCTTGTAAAACTTGACCGTTCCAAACAGATTGCTGAGGTCACTGATGGCCAATGCGGGCTGTTTGTCGAGGGCGGCAGCCGCGGCAATTTCGTCGATGCGATTGGTGCCGTCAACAACAGAAAATTCGGTGTGAAGGCGTAAATGTACAAACATAAGAACATTTTAAAGGGTGCTTCCCTGGCGCTTTGGGACTAAAGCGGTTACTTTTTAAGGTCTTGGCCTACACCTTTTTTTGCCGCCCCACCACAACATTAGACTTTTATTCGCGTCCATGACACTCAACCCGTATAACCCCCACCGTTCCCGCAGCGATGCGCAGGCAGCTCCCAGTCAACTGGCAGAGCGGTTCTTGGCCGTGCGCGCACAGACTGAGGCCTTGGCGTGGCCATTAACGCCTGAAGATTGCCAGCTTCAGTCGATGCCTGATGCCAGCCCAACCAAGTGGCACCTGGCGCATTTGACCTGGTTTTTTGAAACCTTCATTCTTGAAAAATATGAAGCGGCGTTTGAGCCGTTTGATGCGCGCTTTCGCGTTTTGTTTAACAGCTACTACAACGGTATTGGCGACAAGCACCCTAGATCCGAGCGTGGGCTGATCAGCCGCCCTGCTTTAGCTGAGGTACTGGCCTACCGTGCGCAGGTCAATGAGCGTATTTTGGCGGTATTGTCGAAGTCACCGGTGGCAAGTGGCAGTGAACTCACCCAGCTCCTTACGCTGGGCCTGCACCACGAGCAGCAACACCAGGAACTGATCCTGACCGACATCAAACACGCGCTGTCACGCAACCCCGCCAAACCAGCCTATGCCAAGCGCTGGCCGCTGGCGCGTATTGCACCACAGCCGCTGCGCTGGCACAGCTACGCAGGCGGCTTGGTGCAGCACGGCACTGACGCCCAAACGCCCAACGAGTTTATTTTTGACAACGAAACCCCCCGCCACAGTGTGTACCTTGCGCCGTTTGAGCTGGCCAGCCGACCGGTCACCAATGGCGACTGGCTGGCATTTATGGCGGACGGCGGATACCAGCGCGCAGAGCTCTGGTTATCGATGGGATGGGACTGGGTGCAGGCAGGTGCCAAAACCATGCCGATGTATTGGCAAGGAAATGGCACAAGCGAAGATGGCCAGTATCAAAATTTCACGCTACAAGGGGTTGTAGCGGTTGATGCAAACACGCCGGCCTGCCACCTGAGTTACTTTGAGGCGGATGCCTTTGCACGCTGGTCGGGGGCGCGCCTGCCGACCGAGTTTGAGTGGGAATTGGCCGCAACCAAGTTGCGCAGCCAAACGCCACACGGCAACTTTGTAGAAAGCGAAGTTTTTCACCCGATGGCGGTGCAGCAGGCCGATGCGCATGACCCATCACAAATGTTTGGTGATGTGTGGGAGTGGACGCAGTCCAACTACAACGCCTACCCCGGCTATAAGCCGTGGGCAGGTTTGGTGGGTGAATACAACGCCAAATTTATGTGCAACCAATTTGTGCTGCGTGGCGGCTCTTGCGCCACGCCGCAAAGTCACATTCGTGCCACATACCGCAACTTTTTTCCGCCGGATGCCTGTTGGCAGTTCAGCGGGGTGCGGCTGGCGCGAAATGCGGGTTGATTGAGGCTAATTAACCCCGCAACTTGGTCGCCACTTCGGCCACGCGCTTACCGTAAGCTGCTGCAGTGTCCAAGTCGCCTTGCGGAATGGCGCTCGCCGGGTCTTGCGGGCCAACTTGTGCCATCACACCGCTGGTGGAGCCAAGGCGGTTGATGTTGCCGTCGTTCAGCGATGGCTGGCCGACCCAGACCATGCCTTGCTGCATGGCCAAAGTGATGAAGTACTGAAGGGTAGACAACTTGTCGCCGCTTGGGCTGGCTGAGCAGGTGAAGCCGCCGGCTATTTTGTCCTTCCAGGCGCTGGCCATCCACTTTTTGCTGGACGCATCGGCAAACTTTTTGAACTGCCAGCTGGCCATGCCCATGTAAGTTGGGCTGCCCATGATGATGGCGTCTGCTGCGTCCAGGCTCGCCCAATTTGCATCCGTCAGGTTGCCTTCCGCATCAATGGCGATCAGCTCTGCACCTGCGCCATCAGACACAAATTGCGCTACGCGCTGGGTGTGGCCATAACCTGAGTGGTACACAACAACTACTTTTGACATGCTAAAAATCCTAATAAAGTGAACAAAGAACCAACTGGGAAGACTTAACAGCGCTCAACGACCGCGCTTTGCATCGATGCTCCACGCGCCAGCACCCCACGCAGCCACAGTCAGCAAGCCACCGACAACCGCAATATTCTTGAAAAATGCCTGTGTTTGTGCAGGGTCAGAAAAGGGGTGAAAAATAAACGTGATGACAAATGTAAAGAAGGCAATGCCCAATGCGGCCCAGCGGGTCTGAAAACCCACCAGCAGCAAAAGGCCAAGGCCCAGCTCCACCGCGATGGCAATTGCAATGGCAAGTTCAGGCAGCGGTACGCCTTTGGCAGCGGCGTATCCAACCGCGCCGGCAAAGCCGCCAATCTTGCTGAATCCCGCAGGTATGAACAGCAATGCCAGCAAGGCGCGGCCAACCAAGGCCAGGGGATTTTGAAGAGAAGTAAGCACAATAATTCCTTTAAATAAAAACGCGATCGAAAATTTAAACAGGTGTGGCCGTCAGCTACAACGGCCGATCAGGCGGCAAGGTCAAACACCAGTACTTCTGCGTCATTGCCGTTGGACAATTCCAGATTGCTTTCAGACTGCACCAGCGCCGCGTCTCCTTGCACCATCGGCTGCCCGTTGACTTCGATTGCACCACGGACCAGCTGTATGTAGGCCTTGCGCGCAGGATTTAAAAGCAGCTGAGCGGTCTCTTGACCATCCAGCAATGCCGCGTAAATTCTGGCGTCTGCATGAATGGTGATTGACCCATCGGTACCGCCATTTGAGGCGACCAGGCGCAACTTGCCGCGCTTGTCTGCTTCGCTGAACGTCTTTTGCTCATAACCAGGCGCAATGCCCCGGACGTTTGGCTCAATCCAGATTTGCAGCAGGTGCGTAGTCTGGCCTTCGGCGTGATTGAACTCGCTGTGCTCCACACCGGTACCCGCGCTCATCCGCTGTACGTCGCCCGGCGGAATGCCTTTGACGTTGCCCATGCTGTCCTTGTGCGCGAGATTTCCTGAAACTACGTAGGTGACGATTTCCATGTCTTTGTGGCCGTGCGTACCGAAGCCGCGCCCGGGAGCAATGTGATCTTCATTAATGACGCGGAGGTTGCCAAAACCCATGTGTTTAGGGTCGTAATAATCGGCAAAGGAAAACGAATGGTACGACTTCAGCCAACCGTGGTCAGCGTAGCCGCGATCTTGGGATTTGCGCAACGAAATCATGTTTGACAGCCTTTAATTTTAAGTTCTACAAATCGTAATCGGCGCATCGGGTTTCTGCGTTGTTCGAATTTGATGGCATTATTGAAATTATTTGAATTATGGGTGCCCTCATGTCAAAAAGTTCGATACGCGACGCCCTGACGCCTGAGGCGCTTGGCGTGCTTGAAGCCATTCACCGCACTGGCAGCATGGCCGCCGCAGCGCGTGAAATGGGTGTAGTGCCTAGCGCCCTTACCTACCGTGTACGCAAGCTTGAAGATGCGCTAGACGTGCTGCTTTTTGACCGCTCATCGCGCCGCGCTGCGCTGACGCAAGCGGGCCAGGAACTGCTGCGCGAGGGCAACCGGCTGCTGCTCGAGCTCGATGCGATTGCCAACCGGGTCAAACGCGTGGCCACTGGCTGGGAGCCGCAGTTAACGCTGGCCATTGACAGCATCATTTCGCGAACCACTGTGATGGAGTTGTGCGGTGCATTTTTTGCACTGGAGCCTCCGACGCGTTTGAAGATAAGAGAAGAAGCCCTGTCGGGAACGCTGCAAGCACTGACATCGGGCCAAGCCGATTTGGCAATAGGAGTAGTGATGGAGCCAAACACAGACCACCTGATCACCAGCAAGCCCCTGGGCAACATCAAATTTGTTTATGCGGTTGCGCCGCATCACCCACTCGCAAGTGCTACGCAGCCCATCACTGACGCAATGATGCTAGCCCACCGCGTGGTGGCGGTGGCTGATTCAGTGCAGCGCGGCGCAGGTATTTCGGTGGGACTCTTGGGCGGGCAAGACGTGTTTACCGTGCCGGGGATGTTGGCCAAGCTCGACGCCCAGCTGCGCGGCCTGGGCGCTGGGTTTTTGCCAGACTATTTAGCACGGCCCTACATACAAACTGGCCGATTGATTGAAAAGCCAGTTGTGCAGCGCGCCAGAATAGTGCGGCCCAGCTATGCGTGGCGCACCGCACCCGGCGGGCCCGGACAGGCGCTGGCGTGGTGGCTCAAGCAGCTTGAAAAAACCAAGACACGGCAAGCCCTGCTTGAGCGTTAAGTCGAGTTGATGCGCGGCGCATAGAGTACATTGATGACATAGATTTGCACATCCAAAAATACAAGACAAAACAAGAGAACACATGACAAAAAAGCCGCGCCCCTCCCACCCTTCCCGATTAGTAGCCAAAAAAATTGCAGTGATCGGCGCAGGCATTGCAGGCATTGCTTGCGCGCGCACGCTCATGCAAGCGGGCCACCACGTTACGGTGTTTGAAAAAAGTCGGGGAGCGGGCGGGCGCATGTCAACGAAGAGCACAGAGTTCGGCGGGTTTGACCACGGCACGCAGTACTTCACGGTGCGGGATGCAAGGTTTGAAAAAGCACTGGCCACCAGTGGCCCACTGGTCAGGCCTTGGAGTGCCAATACCGTGCGTATCCTTGATGAGCTGGGCCGCGTGGTGGCGTCCAGCCTGCCTTCCAAAGAAGCGCATTGGGTGGCCGCACCAGGCATGAACGCACTGGTCAGGCATTGGGCGCAGCCACTGCTGGATGCGGACCGCCTGCACTTTGAAACCCAGGTCCAGCGCATAGAAGCAGACAAGCTGAGTGCCAAGCACTGGCAGCTGCAAACGGAAGGGCCAGGCGCAGCCACAAGCGTGCATTCAGGCTTTGACGCGGTCGTGATGGCCGTGCCTTCGCCGCAGGCACACGCGCTGCTGCTGTCTTCGCAAATCGCCAAACCCTTGATGGGCCAAATTGCAGGGGTGAGCGTTGCGCCATGCTGGACGCTGATGTTGGCGTTTCCGCAAGCGTCCCAACCAGCGCTGGCGCACCTCGGGCCACAGTGGAACGCGGCGCGCAGCACCCACCACCGCATTGCGTGGCTGGCGCGTGAATCATCCAAACCGGGCCGCAGCCCGATTGAGCGCTGGACCGTTCAGGCCAGCCCCGAATGGTCTGAACGCCACCTCGAAGACGACGCGCCAAGAGTAAAAGCCAAACTGCTCAAAGCGTTCACCGAGGTCACGGGCATTCGCGCCCAAGCGCCCTACGCTGAGGTGCATCGCTGGCGTTACGCCCAAACGGTCAGGCCGCTGGGCAAAAGCCATTTGTGGGACGCAGCATCAGGCATCGGCGCTTGTGGTGACTGGTGCTTGGGCCATCGGGTAGAGGACGGCTTCATCTCTGGCCTTGAAATGGCGCTTGCATTGGCTTGATAATTAGCTATATTTTTTATAGCTGCTTGCGCCCATAATTATTGATCTACAGGCCAATTTAACTAGATTTTTAGCATTCAAAGCCGCACTATGCCTGAGTCGACGCCGTCAGCCTATGTTGGCAGATTTGCGCCCTCGCCTACCGGCCCGCTTCATGCCGGGTCTTTGGTTGCAGCGCTTGCCAGCTGGCTGGACGCCAAAGCCCATGGCGGAAAGTGGCTGGTGCGTATTGAAGACGTTGATACCCCGCGCTGCGTGCAAGGAGCTGACCGCACCATCCTCAAACAACTCGCCGATTGCGGCCTGCATCCGAATGAGCCGCCTCTTTACCAATCGCAGCGCAGCGCACTTTACCAAGCTGCTTTAGACCAATTGGTCGCACAGCAGCAAGCTTATGCCTGCGGCTGTTCGCGGCAAGGCATTGAAACGGCGTTGCACAACTTGGGCGGTGTACGCCCGCGCGGCCATACGCTGATTTATCCGGGTACTTGCAGGCACGGCCTGGTTGGCAAAATCGCTCGTTCGTGGCGATTTGTGACCGATACTTTTATGTTGAATAAGCCTGTAGGCAAGATAATACGGGCGCAAGCTGATCCTAATAACATAGCGTGTACAGGACTGAAATGGACAGATCGCGCTGTAGGCGAGCAAATCCAAGACGTGCGCCTGGACGTCGGCGACTTCGTGCTCAAGCGTGCGGATGGCCTGTGGGCCTACCAGCTCGCGGTGGTGGTGGACGACGCCGCTCAAGGCGTCACCCATGTGGTGCGCGGTGCTGATTTGCTGGACAACACCGCGCGGCAAATTTTGCTGCAGCGCGCCTTGGGCTTGGTGCAACCTGCATATTTGCATGTGCCAGTGGTAAACGCGCCTGATGGGCAAAAGCTGTCAAAACAAAACAACGCGGCGGCGCTGCAAACTTCTACCCCGTCTGGCGCATTAGATGCGTTACAAAACGCTGGCGTAATGCTTGGCATAAAAGTCAATGAAGTCAACAAAGTCAATGACGACAATGCTGAAAAATGGCTGGCCGCAGCTACCGGTGTTTGGGCTGATAAGTACCTGGGCTGAGCTGCTTTGCGCTTGGCACAGCCACTTACAATTGTGGCCATGACTGTTCGACTGCCATCCGTCTTTTTTCGCCGCGCACTGCTTCTGGCAATCACGTTAACAAGCGGCGCAGCACTGGCTCAAGTATGCGCAACACCAAGCCGTGACAGCGCCACCACATCGATTGCTGGAATCATCAACTCTTATTACCCCGGCACTGCAGGGACCGTGCCGTCAGGCGCGGTGTCCATACCCATCGGCAGCGCACAACCCGGCGGCGCTGCGGCGATTGCACCAGGAGATTTGCTGATCGTGATGCAAATGCAGAGCGCACAAATCAACCCGGTCAACGGAACGACGATTTATCTGGCGCCAGCGGGCGGCCTTCCGGGAGGCGAGCGCGAGGGCTCCTTTAAGGGCGAAGGCATTGCCGGAACACCCCGGCTGGTCTACAACGGCGCAGCGCAAATTGACACACTGAGGAATTGGGCAGCTGGGGCGGCAGCGGTGGCGGCACGGTGATTGCGCGGGCAGCGGCAATGAGCGGTGCTGGCGGCATTTTTGCCAACGGCGGCAATGGATTCGGCCCCAATTTTCCTGCAGCAGCGTGCACCGACGCGGCTGGCGGTGGCGGTGCAGGGGGCACCATTGTTGCTGCGGTAAACACGGGCCTGGCTGGCCGCGCAGTGCAGGCTGTCGGCGGTAACGGCGCTAATTCTTCTTATGTTGAACACGGCCCCGGCGGCGGCGGTGGTGGCGGGCTGGTGTACTACAACACCACCGGCGGCGCGCCAGCGACATCAGCATTGGGCGGCACGAACGGCCAGGACCCCAATGCCAACGTGTGGTTTTCCACCATTGGCAACGGTGCGGTGACAGGCGGACCCGTACCATCTTTTACCTCGGTTTGCTCTACTGTGCTGTCAGTTACCAAGACCAACGGCACAACGTCTGTTGCAGCGGGCAGCACCACCAGCTACACCGTGACATTCGTCAATTCAGGCAGTACGGGTGCTAACGGCGCGCTGGCCAGTGACCCACCCGTTGCTGGGCTTGCATGCACGGTTGCCAGCTGTAGCGCAAACGCAAGCCCGATTGCCGCAGCTTGCCCGCTGCCAGCGCAGTGGCCAAATTTGCTGACGCCAGCAGGGGTGGCGCTGCCCACCTTTCCGGCGCTCAGCAGCGTCACTTTTGTACTGAACTGCGGCGTGACCGCGACCGGACTTCCGTGAACCTTAAGCCATTACATGTGCCTGGCCCACTGATGCTGCCGCCCGCGCCGCGCACCATTCGCAGCTTTGTGCGCCGCACGGGCCGCACCACCGCCGGGCAAGCGCGCGCTTTTGAATCAATTGGGCCTCTGGCGCTTATTCCATATGCGCAGGCAGCTATTGATTTAGTAGCTATTTTTAAACGCGACGCGCCGACCGTTTTAGAAATTGGCTTCGGCATGGGCGAGGCTACAGCCCACATTGCAGCGCACATGCCGGGTACGGATTTCATTTGCTGCGAAGTTCACACGCCCGGCGTGGGCGCGTTGCTCAAGCGAATCGAAGAGCAAAACCTGACCAACATCCGCATATTGCAGCATGATGCGGTTGAAGTCATTGACCACATGGTGGCGCTGGGCAGCTTGGACGGCATTCACATCTTTTTTCCTGACCCGTGGCACAAGAAAAAGCACAACAAGCGGCGCTTGATTCAAGCGCCGCTGGTGGCCAAGCTGGCTGCACGGCTCAAACCCGGCGGCACCCTGCACTGCGCCACCGACTGGCAACCGTATGCCGAACAAATACTTGAAGTACTGGAAGCTGAGCCCCTGTTGAAAAATACTGCAGCAGGCTACGCACCCAAGCCCGACTACCGGCCACTCACCAAGTTTGAAAACCGTGGCATCAAACTTGGGCATGGCGTATGGGACGTGGTTTTTGAACGGCTGTAGTTGAATTGGCCCAGCACGGCTTACCCACCCGAGACGGCGTTGGCCCCAGTTGCGTCGGCCTGCCCGCAGGCCATTGGGCAACCATTACTGATTTTTTAGTCGAGCGCTTTCCCGATATTTCCCGCGCTGTATGGCTGCAACGCATGGCCGATCATTTGGTCGCCGACGAGTTCGGGCAATTGGTGACTCCCGAGCGGCCCTACCCCAGCCACATGCGGATTTACTACTACCGCAGCCTGGAGTCCGAGCCGCGCATACCGTTTGACGAAACCATCATTTACCAGGACGCCCACTTGGTGGTGGCTGACAAACCGCATTTTTTACCGGTTACGCCCTCGGGTCATTACTTGCAGGAAACGCTGCTGGTACGGCTGAAGAAGCGCTTGGGGCTAGACACCTTGATCCCGATTCACCGAATCGACCGCGAAACGGCCGGACTGGTGATGTTCAGCGTTGAGCCCGCAGAGCGCAACGCGTACCAGGCCATGTTCCGCAACCGCACCGTGCGCAAAAGTTACGAAGCGATTGCGCCCACCCGCCCTGATTTGGTATTTCCCATCACCCGCAAAAGCCGCATAGTTGAGGACGAGCCGTTCTTCAGGCAGCGCGAAATTCCTGGCGTGCCAAACAGCGAAAGCCGAGTCGATGTACTGCAAATATTGGGTGACCACACCCGATACGCGCTTAGCCCTGTCACTGGTAAAAAACACCAATTGCGCGTCCACATGAATGCACTGGGCCTTCCCATCCTGAACGACCGCATGTATCCGCCGGTGGCCGACACGCCTCCAGACGACTTCAAAGCGCCGCTACAGTTATTGGCCAAATCGATTACTTTCGTTGACCCGGTGACCGGCGAGCCCCGCAAGTTTGAAAGCCAATTGCGCTTGCAGTTGTAGTTTGATTTGCCGACCAAATCGCTGGCGCTAAAAGAGGCGCTATGCTGTCGCCTGAATTGAAACCAACCGCTTACTTCACGTGCCGATCAACAACCCAATTCCTGCCAATTCTCCAAAATTCATCGACGCCGTTGCGCAGCTCACCAGCGGAACCAGTACCGAGCTGCGCGAGCTGGCCGATGGCTTACTGGCCCCACAAGCCAGCGTGCAACCCAAGTACTTTTACAACGCGCTGGGCTCGAAACTATTTGAAGCCATCACCCAGCTTGACGAGTACTACCCCACCCGCACCGAGGCAAGCATTTTTGACGCGAACTACGGCAACATTGCCCGCGCGGTGCACGACGCTGGCGTGCGCAATGCCTGCCTGATTGACCTCGGCGCGGGCAACTGCGCAAAATCAGCGGCCTTGATTCCGCACTTGGCCCCGGCCCAGTACGTGCCAATTGATATTTCGGTTGGCTTTTTGCGCGAAGCGGCAGCCCGGGTGCAGTCCAGCTTCCCGGCGCTGGATATTGTTGGCGTTGGTATGGATTTTTCAAGCGAACTGCAATTGCCCGATGCGGTGCAAAAGCACGACCGTGTGTTCTTCTACCCTGGGTCAAGTCTGGGTAATTTTTCACCACTAGAAGCGTTAAAGTTTTTGCGCCAACTCACCGAGCCGACGCAGGGCAACGCCAGTGGCTTGTTGCTCGGTATCGATTTGGTGAAAAACATTGATACGCTGCAGGCAGCCTATGACGATGCACTGGGCGTGACAAGCGCCTTCAACAAAAACGCCCTGCTCAATATCAACGATGTGCTGCAATCGAATTTTGATGCGCGGCAATGGGCGCATGTTGGCTTGTTCAACGCGCAGGAGTCGCGCATTGAAATGCACCTTGAGGCACTTTGCGACGTAGCGGTGCGCTGGCCGGCCCATGAAAGGCACTTTGCCAAAGGTGAACGCATTCACACCGAAAGCTCTTACAAGTACACGATTGAAAGCATCACAGCGCTGCTCAACGATGCAGGGTTCAGCCAAGTCCAGCATTGGACTGATCCCAAAAGCTGGTTCGCTATATTGTGGGCTTCAAAGTAGCAAATAGTGCCTGTATCCCAATAAATACGGTCTCAAACAGCTATTTTTTTAATAGCTGCTCGCGCCCGTATTTATTGGCCTATGGCTTTGGCCAGCAGCACCCGCAGGCGAGCATATGACTTCTCACGTGCAGCGGGGTTTGGTCCCACGTGCACGCCCTGCCCCGGGTTAACGCCGTTCGGGACATCCGTGCGCAACCGCACAGCGCCCGTCGGGCCGTCAAAGCCGTGGTAACTGTCAGAGTACAAGTTGACCTCTGCGCCCACCGCTTTGCCTAGCGTGATGCATGGCTCGGGTGGCGTCCAGTCGTCTTTTTCGCCCAGCATGAAAACCAGCGGCACGCTGGTGGTGTAGCCTGACTTCAAACTGGCAGCACAGCCCGGATAAAAAGCCACGGCAACAGCGGGCTTGACGGCCTGGCCGCGTACATCAGCGCGCGAGCCGTCGGTGCTTGACAAGACCGCACTGCCGCCATGCGACCAGCCCAGCAAGGCAATGCGGTCTGGATTTGCCCAAGGCTGCAAGGCCACCCACGCCAGCGCACCCAGCGCATCAGCGCGGCGTTCGGTTTGGTCAATTTTTCGGGAGCCTAATTTCTGAGTGCACAGCTCCGTTTCGCCGCGCGGCGTGAGGCTGTCAGGAAACACTACGGTGTAACCGCCTGCCACCAGCAAGTCAGCCATGGCCTGATGACGTGCATTGAGTTGTCCCCTGCGCGCACCAACGGTTGCGTACAAACCACCGCAGCCATGAAGCGCCACCACCGCGCCGCGACTGCTCGCGCCGGCCGACCACACTAGCGGGTGAAACACCAACGCTTTGAGCACAGTGCCGTCCAGGCTGTTGAAGTTAACAGTCTCCTGCGCGCTGGCTGTGCGAACCCAGCAAACGCCAAGCGCAAAACTCAAACAGGCCGTTTTTAACCATTTTTTATGCACAAATTGATCTCTAGCGCAATAAATACGGGCGCAAATAGCTATTAAATATATAGCAGCTGTAAGGCTTGCCTACAGGCGTTCAGTCACCCAAGCCTGTACCGATTTCAATGCATCTGGCAGTTTTGAAGCATCAGTTCCACCCGCCATTGCCATGTCAGCCTTGCCGCCGCCCTTACCGCCAACCTGCTGGGCAACAAAATTCACCAGCTCACCAGCTTTGACTTTTGCCAGGCTGTCGGCGGTGACGCCAGCAGCGATTTGCACCTTGTCGCCATCCACCGCGGCCAGCACAATCACGGCGGTTTTCAGCTTGTCTTTAAGCTTGTCCATGGTGTCGCGCAAGGTCTTGGCGTCAGCGCCCTCAAGCTTGGCGGCCAGCACCTTAATGCCTTTGACGTCTACCGCTTGCAGCATCAGCTCATCGCCTTGCGACGAAGCGAGCTTGCCTTTGA
>ENA-OFCE01000436-OFCE01000436.1-metagenomes-genome-assembly--contig:-NODE-436-length-27624-cov-26.318111_pt1 | contig 27624 bp, 25 predicted proteins | sample MGYA00153388_OFCE01 | MGnify analysis MGYA00153388 | reverse complement strand
ACGTGCAGTCTCCTCCGTCTCCTCCGTTTATATCATTCCGATGCAAACGGATTTGATATGAACCGCTTTCGTGGCGTCATTTCACTAATATCAATTTCGGTAGCATCGGGATTAATATTACCCGAAATCAGGAAACGGCACTGCCGTTTCCCTACAATTCATCTGGCGCGCAAGAAACTGCACTGCCGCATCTAAAGCCGATCGTTCCGGCGCAGCCAGAATTAACATAACGCACCGAAAGCGGTTCGTTAAAAAAAACTTCAAAAAAGCGCAGAGACCCAGATAGCCAAGTCTCTGCACGATCGAACTCCGACAAAAAATCAGCTTCCAACCTTCTTCGGTGCAAAAGGAGAACCAGATTCAAACGAACTGAAACCGCCGGCAAAATCCTCACCGTAAGCCTCTTCACCGTGCTGGCCGATATCCAAACCTTGGTCTTCAGCTCCCGACGGTACTCGCAATTCCATAAACTGCCCCAGAATTTTCAGGATGACAAAAGTGCCGACAGCCGCAAACACGTAGGTAGCTAGAACGCCTACAAACTGAATCCCGATTTGCCCCGGATTCCCGGCAAACAGCCCGTTATTTCCGCCAGCGTTAACTGCTTTAGTCGCAAACACGCCAGTCAGAATCGCGCCCACAGTCCCCCCGACCCCGTGAATGGGGAAGGTATCCAAAGAGTCGTCAAATCCCAGCTTAGCCCGGAAACTAACGGCAAAGAAGCAGCAAACTGAAGTGATCGATCCGATCAAAAGCGCTCCCACTGGCAGCACGTATCCAGCCGCCGGTGTGATTCCCACAAGTCCCGCGAGGAAACCGCTAGCAATTCCGACTGCTGTCGGTTTGCCTCTGAGCACCCATTCGATAATTGTCCAGGTTAAGCCCCCGGCGGCGGCAGAAATCATCGTGGTCACAAAAGCAACGGTTGCTAAAGAACCGGATGCCAAAGCACTACCGCCGTTGAAGCCAAACCAGCCGAACCACAGCAACCCAATGCCTAGCAAGACGTAGGGTACGTTGTGGGGGGTGTGGGGGTTGTTTAAGTGGTCTTTGCGGGGCCCGATTACCCAAACTGCAACTACGGCTGATACACCAGAACTGATGTGGACGACTGTGCCGCCGGCAAAGTCTAAAGCTCCGAGCGCACCCAGCCAGCCTCTACCCCAAACCCAGTGGGCTAAAGGAGAGTAGATGAATGTTGACCACAGCAGTACGAACCAGAAATAGGTTTTAAATGTGACTCGTTCGACGATCGCCCCGGAAATCAGCGCTGGAGTGATGATGGCGAACATCATCTGGTACACCATGAAAACTTCGTGGGGAATTGTCGGTGCGTAGCCGATCGGATCTGGTTTGTCGGCTGCGACGTTGTTCAAGAACATCCAGTCGAAGCCGCCGATGAAGCTTTCGAGTCCTTTACCAAAGCCTTCGGAGGCTGGAGTGGAAACGTCAAAGGCTAAGCTGTAGCCCCACAGCGTCCAGGTGACGCCGATCAGTCCCATCATGACTAAGCTCATCATCATGGTGTTGAGGACGTTGCGCGATCGCACGAGTCCCCCGTAGAAAAACGCTAGCCCGGGTGTCATCAGCAATACCAGTGCTGAGGATATCAACATCCAGGCTGTATCGCCACTGTCGATCGGATTTGGTGCAACCACCGCAGTCGCATCCGCAGGAGCTTGAGCTAAGGCATTGTCCATCAGCGGCCCACTTAACAGCCACAGTGCGACGATGCCGATCGTTAAACTTTTTTTGAGCACGTTATTTTTACCTTTTAATACTCAGTAATTTGCAGGAAAGACGGAGCCAATTTTAGATGTGAGGATTTTCAGATGCAATAGTTATTTGGTTTTAAGTCCCTGTTTTAGCGGAACAAATCTTTAATAGATAATTCCCAAATCCTCAAGCCCTGACTCTACATAGCCGGACTCATCTAAATTTGTCAACTATCAATCCAATACTCTCTACCTTTTGGATTGCACCATTTGTACAAACTGTTATTCTGTATCAGAATATACTAAAGTTTAAACTATTATATTTTCTTAATCTATCCCCAGGTACTTGACATGACCCCTAGCTTTGGAGTAAGCGGTCTTGGGAGGGGGAGAGTTGGGGAGAATATGACTAATGACTAATGACTAATTTTTCAACTGCATCTGACTGAACATTTGCAGGGCCGATCGCCAAACGAGATAACCTCGATCGTTAAGGTGCAACCCGTCTGTGCTAAGTTCCTTTGGCAAATTGCCGTCAGCATCCGCAAACAGTGGCTGCAAATCCAGATAGGAAACATTTTCAGAAGTAGCAATTTCTTTTAGCCGCCGATTGATGGCGCGAATTCGACTGTTAGGAATCGCCAACAGCCGATCGCGATTTTCCCAAGTAGATTGTTCCCCGCTGTGTGGCAAAATCGACTGCACCACAACTTGTGCTTTTGGGTGAGCCCATCGCAAATCGCGGATAATCTGTCGCTGGTTGTTCAAAATTCCTTCGTCGCTAGCCCCACGCAACAAATCGTTAATCCCGATCATCACAAACACCGTATCGGGGACTGTTCGATCGAACAACTGCAACCGTTTCAGCAAACCCACAGAAGTTTCCCCCGAAATCCCTTGATTCAGCCAAAGGCGATCGGGCGGTAACAACTTCGTCGGAAACCACATACTCAGAGAATCCCCAGCCAAAACACTTAGTTTCGGGGGGCGATTGCTCGCCGCCGCCTCAGCTTCGCGGCCTAACTGTGTCACCCACTGCTGATAATTCCATTTGTGTCGCTGTCCCGGAACCGGCACATCCAGCACGGCTTTTCCAGAGTTTGTCGCCGCCAGCGGGCGAATTTGTTCATCAGGGCTTTGTACCGTCACCGCAGCACTTGCCGGGGAGCTTTCTGTCAAGTTTTGTCCCCGCAGCAGTTGAGCGACTGCGAGAATCAGTATGCCATTCGTCAGCAGAGATAGCAAAGCCCAAACCGGAATAGTTTTCGATCGACTAACTTCCATCCCTAAGAGGGATTTATGAGTTCTACTTCTGCTAACTCCTCCAAACTTCTCCATAAACTCAAGCTATTTGCAGGCACCACACTGAAAATAATTGGCACTGATTGCTACAACATCAAATGTTGCCCCTCAATTAAAGCCTCAATTCTTGTAAGAATCAAGCACTGTACTGTCTTGGGCGTGACGGCGATGCAGAACTTTGCTTTTTGGGATTACTTTACCACAATTCGCATCGAAGATTTGAGGACGATCGCCAAAACTAGGCAAGGAGAGCAATTTTGGACGCAGAAACCAGATTTTTTCAAGTGATTGGAGATTGTAGCAACAAATTGATAACTTTGAAAAAGCCCTAGATTAGCCTAAAAATAGCCGATCTAGGGCAGGAAATCTGCGATCAGTTTTATCGAACCAACTGCGTACAAATTTGCTCTAGCTAAATTTTGGTAGTCCTGCCCCCAGAACCGCCACCGTACCCGCCCTCAGTTCTACTACCTGAGCTAGTTTCCTTCACAAACCCCGTGTAAGCTTCCATCCCATGTTCGCCGATATCCAAACCTTCAGCCTCCTCTACAGCAGAAACCCGGATACCCAACAAAGCTTTGAGTGCCGCCCAAAAAATTGTAGTCAGCAGCACAGTCATCCCGCCTACAGAGATAATGCCAATTAACTGCGGTATTAGTTGATCGAAACCTCCGCCCACAAACAATCCCGCTTTCGGGCCTGCGGTATAAATTCCAGTAGTCGGGCCATCAGCAAACAAGCCAACTGCTAGAGTTCCCCAGATGCCGCAGACTAAGTGAACTGAAGTTGCGCCTACAGGGTCATCAATTTTCAAGTTGTCGAAGAAAGTTACTGCGAAAACTACCAGAATACCGGCGATCGTACCGATAATCGCAGCATTTGGGACGTTGATCCAAGCGCAGCCAGCCGTAATTCCGACCAAGCCAGCGAGAATGCCGTTGATAATCATCGACAAGTCGGGTTTGCCCAAGTACAGCCAAGCTGTAATCGTTGCCGCAACTCCCCCAAAGGCTGCTGATGTGTTGGTAGTGATGGCAATATGGGCGATCGCATTTGGATCTACAGCCATTGTCGAACCGGGATTGAATCCGAACCAACCCAACCAGAGAATCAAACAGCCCAGAGTAGCAATACTCATATTGTGTCCCGGCATCGCCACAGTATCGCCGTCGCGGTACTTGCCAATCCGCGGCCCCAAAAATGCCGCTCCCATCAAAGCTGCCCAACCGCCTACAGAGTGAATTGCTGTCGAACCTGAAAAATCGTAGAAACCTGCTTTTGCCAGCCAGCCGCCGCCCCAAATCCAGTGTCCGGTAATTGGGTAAGCAATGCCTACTAACAGCAAGCTGAAAATTAAAAAGTCAAGGAATTTAATTCGCTCTGCAACGGCTCCAGAAACGATCGTGGCCGTAGTTCCAGCAAAAACTAATTGGAAAAAGAATTTTGCATTCAGAGGCACTCCCGCCCAATTTAGCGAGTCGAAAATGCCTTGGTAAGCCTCTAGTGTGGCGGGGCTGTTGTCAGCAACATTCCACAGGAAATATCCGCCGCTGCTGCCGATAAAACCGTTTCCGTCGCTAAACATTAAGGCAAAGCCGATCGACCAATAAGCAATTGTAGACAGCGCAAACACAATCAAGTTTTTTGCGAGAACGTTAACTGCATTTTTCTGGCGACAAAATCCGGTTTCTAACATTGCAAAACCGGCGTTCATAAAGAAGACTAGCATCCCAGCCACCATCACCCACATGGTATCCATGCCCACTTTGAGGCTGGCTAATTGTTCCTCGGTGCTAGGTTTGGGAGGGGTTTGGGCTACCGCCGCATATCCCCAAATCAAGACGATGATCGCAGCTAAAGGTATACAGGCTTGCCAACTGGGACTGAGGCGGGCGATCGCCCTTTGTAATTTTTTGAACCTGTTTACTTTCGTCAAAAAGTTAGCTGCTTGCCAATTTAAAGACGCTCGCCTGACTGTTTTTGAGTTTTTGTTTCGGACATTCATTTTAGTCACTGTCACCCTCTTTACAACTAATCAGCTTGGCAATATTCTGAAAATCTTTCAATTTTACTACAGAAGTTTATAGGTTATTTGTTGAGATCGAGATATTTCTGATAGCCGAGGTCTTCTAGCTGAGTTTGTTTTTGCATAACAGATTCGGACAAAGTTTTGCGGTAATCTAGGACTCGAAGAAGCAATTCTGGCTGGGAAACTGCTAATATTTGAACTGCTAGCAAGCCCGCATTTTTAGCATTGCCGATCGCCACAGTGGCTACGGGTATCCCGGCTGGCATTTGGACGATCGAGTACAGCGAATCTACCCCTTGCAGGTGGCGGCTCGGTACCGGCACGCCAATGACTGGCAAGGGCGTTAAAGATGCTACCATGCCTGGGAGGTGTGCCGCTCCCCCGGCCCCTGCGATAATGACTTTCAAGCCCCGTTGGTGCGCCGTTTGGGCGTATTCCACCATGTGCAAGGGCGTGCGGTGGGCCGAGACGATCGCCACGGAGCAAGGTACATTAAATTCTTCGCAAACTGCGATCGCTTCAGACATGGTTGGCAAATCAGAATCGCTGCCCATGATAATTCCAATTGTCGCTTGATTCATGTAATTTTAAGATTTCAGACTTCAGATCGATGCTAATTGTAAATTATTGTATTACCTCAAATTTATAAATTTTCCCGTAATAGTGATGAATAAAGCCACAACCCCAAATACCTCCCCGATAAATATCCTGAATGCTCGCCTCGCGGGTTACAAGGATTTGCAGATGCTTGCTATTGATGAAACGGGCATCATTCAAGAAGTTTGCCCGATGGAAGGCGTATTTAAACGGATTTCTGCTCCCGATTTGCAAGTGCTTGATGCAGCAGGTGACTGGCTTTCTCTGGGCGGTGTTGATTTGCAAATTAACGGGGCACTCGGTTGGGCTTTCCCCGATTTAGAAACCAAACATATTGAAGTTTTACCAAAAATTTGTCAGTTTTTATGGTGTCAAGGAGTCGATGCTTTTTTGCCGACTTTGGTGACAACTTCGCTAGATAAGTTTGCGCGATCGCTCTCGACTATAGCTAATTATATCCGCACTGCAAAAACCGCTGCTCCTGCAACCAATAAACTCAAAATAGCGGAAATTCTCGGCGTTCACATCGAAGGCCCTTTTCTTAATCCCCAGAAGCGAGGAGCACACCCAGTTGAGTTTTTGCTACCACTAACCATAGAAAATGTCAAGTTAGTTTTAGGAGATTGTGCCGATATTGTCAAAATAATTACTTTAGCGCCGGAGTTAGACAGCACTGGCGAAGTCATTCCCTATTTGCAAAGTTTGGGAATTGCCGTTAGTCTCGGACACTCCCAAGCGACGGCAGAGCAAGCACAGCAAGCATTTGCCCGGGGAGCTTCAATGGTAACTCACGCTTTTAATGCGATGCCGAGTTTGCACCACCGAGAACCTGGTTTGTTGGGGGCGGCGATCGTTTATCCGGGCGTAAAATGCGGTTTAATTGCTGATGGTAAGCACGTTTCTCCGACAATGATCGATTTTTTGCTGCGTGCTGGCAGGTATGAAAAAGGCGTTTTTTTAGTGAGCGATGCTTTAGCTCCTTTGGGTTTGCCTGATGGTGTTTATCCTTGGGATTCCCGACAAATTGAAGTCAGAAAAGGTACGGCTTGGGTAAGATTGGATTACCATTCGCCTTTAGAATCTGCTATTTTGGCCGGTACAACTCTGCCACTGTTAGCGGGAGTGCAGAATTTGGTCAAGTGGAGGATTTGTGACGTGGAAAGTGCGATCGCCCTAGCGACTGATTCTCCCAGAAGTGCGATCGGACTTTCTGGCATAATCGGCAATTCGGCAACTCAATTGTTGCGCTGGCATTTGGATGAGCCGACAAAAGAATTGACTTGGCATCGGTTGTTTTAAATATTTCCCTTCAGGTTCGTAGTGAGGACTTCAGTCCTGATACTAAGCGCTGGTGACAGCAATTCGGTGTTCTCGGCAAGTTCGATCGTAAATATGATTTAATTCCACAGCCAAGCAAATCTCACCCCGCAGCCACAGCGGTAAAGTAGGAAGCTCGCACCCCACAGCCAGTTTTTCCTGCCAAATATCGAGGCATTGGTTCCCGTGAAGCTCGATCGGACGATAAGCTGTAGCATAGAGTTCAGCGTCGAAGGGCGAAGCACTTCCTTCCGCCAGACGGGCTAACAATTCATTGTGAAGATTTGCCTTTCTAACCGTCACAACATCAACTATTACCAACCCAATTCCCTGCCGCAAATACGTCTCGCATTTGGACACAAAAGTACCGCGATGAGTAGAACGATCTTTGTTTGCAGGACTTACTAATTCAATTGCACCGGCCAAAACCGGGCCACCTTCAGTGTTAAAAATACTGACTTGCACGCTTTCCGTCGCAGGTAAGAAAGGCACTGTTTGGGCTGGTGGCGGCAGCCAATTGTTTGGGAAATCTATTGGCAAACGAATTACCGTCTCTGGACAATCAAACTCGAGTAGAGGTTCCTCAAAAGCTGCTACATCAATTTCAATCCCAAACTGCACGTTGGGCTCGGCAAAGTAATTTTCGGGTAATTTGGTATTCAAATCTGATGCAATATAAGTCGCCCAGGCGTTGTGAAAGGCGTGCCAGTGCCGGCGCACCGACAGCGGCGGGCGGAAATGGTCTTGTAGCACCATATTTTTTTAAGTTAGGGCTGATTAAAATTATAATGATTAACCGTTGGCAATAACTCAGTAGCAGGCAGATCGATGAATTTGGTAGACGACAAGACTATAGTTAGACAGTATTTTAACTCGACGGGCTTCGATCGCTGGAAACGAATTTACGGCGACGGTAAAGTGAATAAAGTGCAGCTAGACATCCGCACCGGGCACCAGAAAACGGTGGATACAGTGCTTGGCTGGCTCCAAGCTGACGGCAATTTGCCCGGGCTTTCTATGTGCGATGCTGGCTGCGGTGTGGGCTCTCTCAGCATTCCTCTGGCTGAAGCTGGGGCAATTGTTTGTGCTAGCGACATCTCTGAAAAGATGGTAGCAGAGGCTTATGAACGATCGACAGCCGTTCCCGGCAAGCTTTACAACATATCCTTCGCGGCCCAAGATTTGGAAGCTTTAACGGGCAAATTTCACACAGTAATTTGTTTGGACGTGCTGATCCACTATCCTCAAGCTAAGGCTGCGGAAATGATCGCTCACCTAAGTTCGATCGCCCAATCGCGACTAATTATCAGTTTTGCCCCCAAAACCTTAGCACTTACCGCCCTCAAAAAATTTGGCGAACTTTTCCCTGGCCCGAGCAAAGCTACCCGCGCTTATCAGCACCGCGAGGCAGATATTATCAAAATCCTAGAAAGCAACGGCTTTGTGATTAACCAAGTAGCTATGAATAGCACTAGCTTTTACTATTCACGCTTGCTAGAAGCTGTACGAAAATAGGGTAAAAATCTCTGCCAATTCTGATGGCAGTTTACATGATTTATTGGCAGGATGGGGCGGGTTTTTATCATTTGTTGGTGGGGTGGGGGCGGGTTTTTATCATTTGTCGGTGAGTGTCAAATATCTAGGCGAACCCGCCCCCTACAGGATGGTAAAATGTTGGATAAAATTTAGGGTAAAATCTTGAATAAAATCCGTAGGGGCGGGTTCACAGATCGATTTTGCAACCCATCAATAATCTTGATAAACCCGCCCCCACCCAACCAATAAACCCGATCGACAATCGCCACCCAACCCTAAAATTAATTAAAATTCAATTAATCATTAAATTATGTCATCACTAATCTTAACGAGAATTTTCATAGCAGCCGCAGGCGTATTCGGAGGCTTATCTGTCGCCGGTGGCGCCTTCGCCTCTCACGCTTTAAAAGATCGATTGACCGATCGAGCTTTAGCAATTTTTGAGACAGGCGCACGCTATCAAATGTATCACGCCCTAGCTCTATTACTCGTTGCATTACTCTTGAGCCGCGCCCAAGAGTCTCAAGTCTTCTTTGCAGTAGCTGGATGGGCTTTTATTGCCGGTAACATTATCTTTTCAGGTAGTTTGTACACCCTCAGTCTAACTAACATCAAATGGCTGGGTGCAATTACCCCCTTGGGAGGAGTTTCTTACATTCTAGGTTGGGGATGTTTGGCAGTTGCAGCTTGGAGTTTTAAATAGAGGTTGCCAATTACTAATTCCCCAATTCCTAATTCCCTAATTTTCAAACACATGGCTGGAAAACATCTCTGTCAAAGTGCGCAAGTAAGGTGAAAATACCATAACATCGGCCGCAGGAAGGCGATCGGAGATTTCCCAAAACAAAATCAGCAGCATATCCTGCACTAACTCCCAACTTACATGAAGTTTCGGGTACAGCATCACGCAAATTGGAAACAATTCTTGTTGTACTGGGCCAATACTTTCTGCCAAAACGCACCAGCACAAATAGCTTTGAAAAATCTCGACATCCCGGATACCAGAAAGTTTTACCTCGCGATCGCTCAAATAACCGGTGCTGCTGCGGTATCCTTGATGCTGGGTACTAGCCCGATCGTACACTGCACTAGCAATCTGAGTCGTGTGCTGCAACAAATGCTGAACGGCTAATAGAGCTTTTGAATTCGGGGGCTGATTCGCCGCAGCCTCGTTAATCTCTCCGTAGGGAATGTGCAGGTAGTCGTCTAAAACTTTTAAGTAAGGTGCAAATTCCGATCGCTCTGACTCCGAAAGACATCCTAACAAGATTTTGGTAGTGTATTGAAACTCCAACGTCACAAATCCCAGCACTAACGGAGCTGTCTCTGAGTATTTCCGTCTCACTTGGATAATATCTTTTCCCACCAGCACTGACAAGCGGAAAACAGGTTCTCTATCGCCGTAAGCGTCTATTGCTTTCCGATATAAGGTGCGGGTGTCAGCGACAATTTCTTCATGATTAATTAAGCTTGGATCGATCCCATGCTGCTCTATTTGTTCCCCTAAAAGAGCTTCAACTCTACTCCAAGCTATCTCGCTGCCTAATTTCAGAGTATCTGTCAATTTGTCAACTATTTTGGCTCGATTTCCATCATAATCAGTTGATTCTGGGATTTGGGAAATCTGCCGCTGCGCTTGGTTGTCTCGCGTCGCCACTGTACTGTAATATTTCTTTGCCCAGCTAACTGCTAAGGAAGAAACGTTGACGCCTTTAGCATCTGGAAGTTGGTGAGTATCCGATCCGGTAATACTCTGTGATGCAAGACTGTCAAACTGTTGAATTTCGCTTGCCGTAGTTAAAGAATTTGAAGATACTTGTGAAATACGCGCCATGAGAAACCTCGTTTTTTGATAAAGTCGCACCTGATCTATTCCCTTAACTTTTAATGTTATTAACTACAATCTTCTGCATTTGTACACTGACAGTCATCCGCCATTGTGCTTAAAGCTATCAGCCATTTGGCTGTAATTCCTGCATCTTTTATAACTTGTACGTTAACAATGCTATTTGTTGTGCGCTCGATCACAGTCACCATGCGCTACCCTGTTTTTTTTAGTGTAAAAAAGCCTTGAAATCAAGCCAACTTATCTTAACACCTGATAATTAAAATAAGATTTGCCTCAAAACAACTGCTCCTTAAAATATTTGTGTTTATTTTAAATCGCCTTACTCATTCCAATCAGCTCGGCTACAGTACGCTCGATCGGTGATTTTGATTAATTTATTTCCTTAGCTGAAGCGAGAAATTTATTTTTAGGGTTGCGGTTGTTGGGAAACATTAACACATTCAACAATCAGCATTTATAAATAAACAATTAAGTTTGAGGGCAGAATAAGATTTATCTAAATTTTGTTATTACCATTGCCAGCGTGTTTTTTTCAGTTTTTTGGGCTTCCTCGATCGCCCGCGATCGATCGCCGTTGATTCCATTAGCAAACCAAGTTTTAAAACCAGAATGCTCCCTCGATTTGCCTGATTAGCCCAATACTCTACCAACTCTGGCTGCTTCCAGTCCTCTGCCAAAGGACAGAGCTTGCCCTAAAACGATAAGATTCGGTAGACGACAGTCCCCTACGTGCGATCGCTCCTCAAAAACAGCACGACCAGTAGGTCTTTAAGGCTATACCTTCGGGTAGGATTAGTAGGACGAGAGGAAGTGGATAAAATGAGCGCCAGCAATTCAACAGAAATCAAGTTCGGAACCGATGGGTGGCGGGGACTAATTGCCCATGACTTTACTTTTGCCAACGTGCGAAAAGTAACCCGGGCGATCGCCAGTTATCTAGAAACCGCTTACACCAAAGACCGCCCAGTTCTAGTCTCCTATGATACCCGCTTTCTGGCAGACGAGTTCGCCCGCACATCTGCTGAAGTATTAGCAGATTCGGGATGGACTGTCATGGTAGTCGATCGAGATTGCCCAACACCAGTCATCGCCTACAGCGCCAAACATCTAAACTCCGCCGGAGCCCTGATGTTCACGGCTTCGCACAATCCCGCACCTTACTGCGGCATCAAATACATCCCCGACTATGCGGGCCCAGCCACCCCGGAAATTACCGATACAATCGTGGCCAACATTCCTGGCGCTTCCGATGCGCCAGCCAAAGGGAGTCACAACGATAAAATTTCTACTTTTGACCCGAAACCCGAATATCTAAAGTTTCTTTATACTTTGATTGATGTCGATCGCATTCGATCGGCTAAATTAAAGGTCAAGTACGACGCCCTCTATTCGACTTCTCGCGGCTATCTAGACGAAGTTTTGGTACACTGCGGCTGCGATTTGGAAAGTTTTCACACTTACCGCGATGTGCTGTTTGGTGGCGGAATGCCCGAACCCAAAGGCGAACAGTTGGTTGAGTTAGTCGAAGCTGTGAAGAAGGATTCGGCGGATTTGGGTTTGGCTACCGATGGCGACAGCGATCGCTTTGGGATTGTTGACGAGTTGGGAAATGTCTTGACTCCAAATACAGTGCTATTGCTGTTGGCACGTCACTTGGTGAAAAATAAAGGCTTAACTGGGGCGATCGTCCGTACTGTCGCAACTACCCACTTGCTAGACAATTTGGCCGCCAAGTACGGCTTGAAAATCTACGAAACCGCAGTCGGCTTTAAATACATCGGCGAAAAAATGCGGGAAACAGCCGTACTCATAGGTGGCGAAGAGTCTGGTGGTTTGAGCATTTTAGGTCACATCCCCGAAAAAGACGGGATTTTGGCTGATATGCTAGTCGCAGAGGCGATCGCCTACGAAGGCAAACCGCTTTCTCAGCTAGTCGAAGAAGCCATTAAAGAAGCCGGCGGCCCCCTGTACAACCAACGCCTTGACTTGCACCTTGATGACGCCCACAAAGCAGCCGTTTTGGCATCTTTTACCAAAAATCCCCCCACGGAAATAGCCGGTATTCGTGTCAAGGAAATTGGCCGCAAAGACGGAATTAAACTCGATCTTGAAGACGGCGGCTGGGTACTGTTGCGGCCTTCGGGAACCGAACCCCTGATGCGCGTTTACATGGAAACAAACTCTGTGGAAAAAGAAGCTAAAATCGCCGCGCACATGAAACAGGTAATTTCTCAGTTAGAACCTGTCTAAATTTCCCCTAATTCCAATGCGGGGTTTTTTCCCAACTGCTTGAAATTGTAGGTGCGCAGTGCGCACCTACCTTACTTATTTTTGACATAGCAATTGAATCAGTTAAATCTTGGGAATTGCAATCATTTTGTTTTTTAAATGTATAAAAAAAATCGATTTTTTTTCGCATCTGCTTGACTTTTTCCCTCAGTCTGTTGTAGTATTATTAAATAATCGGATATTTGCAAAAATATTATTTTTAGACAGATTTCTATTATAAGACTATATCAGCTTATTTCTTGATTTGTCAACTATTTATGAAAACAATTCCTCTGCTCGCCATTAGTTTTTTAGTAGCAATTTTAGCAAGCGCGATCGGCATTATCTCAGTGCAGAACGCCGCTTCAGTATCCTTAAACTTTATGTTTTTTAAATCGATACAAGTGCCTGTAGGAGTAGTATTGGCAATGAGCGTCAGTGCAGGACTGATCGTCGCGGCGCTACTGCAACCGCTGTGGAACATTTCAGATTCTCAAAACTCGCGTCCTAAATTTCCGACAAATCCAGAAGAATCAGACACCGTACAATATTAAGTTGATTTGAATTGTTAGAGAGAGTACACCTGACCGTCTATCAACAGCCGAGTAATTCCCTTGGCTTGCAAATAAGGCGCAGCTTTTTTTAGCATATTGCCGTCAGGAATCTTGAACACTCTTTGATTGCGAGTCGCAAATCGGCGCGCTACTCGGTGATTGTCAAACACTGGTAGAGTTTTCTCGCGAATTTCCGCCACCGGAATTTGACCGAGTTCGCCAAATGCTTTCAAAGGTCTAGTGATTAACTCCGCCGCCCGATCGACCACCAAGTAGCAAATTTTGGGCAGAGACGCTTCACTTAAAGGCGAAACTTGAATCAAACCTGTCGCCCGAAGCTCGTTAGCGAAGCCCTCGAAGAGGATCGACTCGCCCGAGGATCTCGAACCTAGCAGACTCCCCTCAAACAAAGAGTCTTCATCCTCTAAATCTTCCTCAAAGTCTTCATCCTCATCCTCATCCTCGTCGAAATCGCTAAAATCTTCACCTGCGACCAATCCTGCTTCTGGTAGCATTGCTCGTAGTTTCCCACTCACAGCAGCGCTGTTGCTGGTTCTGGCAAAATTAATATCTTCGGCATCTGACAAATCAGAAACATCCAAATCAGACTGTAAACTTCCTTGAATTTCGAGTTCTGTAACTGCTTGGGCCGCTGATACAGAAAGGTTTCGGGTTGTCTGTCTCAAATTTGGTACAGACTCAGATAAGGGGAAGTCTACAGGAGATGTTTCGCTTGCCGCCGACGCATCAGCAGTCGCTTCTGTCGGTTTAATAACACTGCTGCGATCGGACAAACGTTTCTGTTTTTGCTGGACTAGAAATTCGTATTCCGACTCCGACAAAGCGCTCTGAACGATGCGCCTCACAGTCGAACTACTCACTCCGTAGCGCTTAGCCAGAGAGATCGTATTCTCGTCCGACTGTTGGTAAAGTCTGACGATTTCTCGTTTGTCTGAATCGGAGAATTTTGTAGGCGTCATGCCAAGTTTTCCAGCAAAAAGACGTGAAAAGACGCAGGAAGTTCGATCGGCGAACTGTGATTTTTCATTTTTGATTTGAAGTTGAGAGATGCCGGCAAGGACAAAAAAGCTGGGGCGTCCCAATCGCTTGCCGAAGTCAACCCCAATCTCAAATCGCTACGCGGCGCGACGACTCCGCCTGCTCTGGCGAGAACGAGTTGAGATATCATGCTCCAAGACAGCTCCAATTCCGAACAAGATGGCGCTGAATACAAAAAACACTTCCAGCAAACTGCCACTTTGGTAAGGACCCTCAACTTGAGTATCGCGCCACTTAAAGTACATATCTGCGATGTAAAGCGAAAAAGTTGCAGCCGCAATCATTCTCCAAGATTGGGAAAAACGTCCTCCCCAAAACGCCAATAGCAATGCAGTAGCAATAATTAGCAGAAAAACGTCACCCACGATGTAAAACAAATTAATTGCATAGGCGTAAGGCGACAGTTGCTTGTCAAGTGCTATTACCCATGCGGGAGTTTTACTTGGTTCTGCTGCTTCTTCTTCGGGTGCGGATTTAGCAGCAGTCGCGGTTGTTCCTTTTACCTTTGAGGAATTTTCTAAACCAGGCGCTTTGGCCCCAGGCGCTGGCGCAGATCCTGTCACTACTTCCTGGGCGGGTGCTGAAGACATTCCTAGCTGTACCCTCCAAGACTCAGGTGCAGCAACCCAGATAGCTACAACAATCCCGAAGGCTGCAATTCCCGCTAACAAACCCCACTGCCAAATTTCTAGATTCAGCCGCTTGGAAGTCACAGCAATCACCATGCCCCCAATCAGTACCACATAGCTGCCCAAGTAAAAGGCATCTGCTGGAGATACATCCGGGCTGACCTCGAAATACAGTTCCCAAATGCCAAATAGCACGCCGGCGATAAAATAGAAGAGCATCCCCAGACCAATGCCTAGCCAGACGTTGCGCCCGCTGGCCATGTGCGGGCTTCTCCAGTTTCTAAAGCAGACTAAAGCAGCTCCGAGGTATGCCCCGCATTCAAACACATAAGTGCCGATCGAGTACCAAAGCGGTAGACCATCTTCTTGTGAAAGCGGAACACTGAACAGTAAAAAAAACAGCAGCGCCATTACAGCCCAGACAATGCCCACAATGACTAGGGTCTGAGCTGACAGTAAAGATGGAGATGTAGATGACTTTTCTGAAGTGCTACTCATAGGGATTCCACGAGACCTAACTAGCGGTTGAATGTACTCCATCTCGATTTTTGATGGTAGATGAAGATTCTTTCGCCAAAGAACTTTTATCTGACGCTCCCGGAAAAACTGGCGTCCTCAGCGTGTCGTCTGGACTTTTGCCCTCATACACTAAAGAGAAAGACTAAGCAAGAATAATATCTATTGGCTAATTCAAGGAATTAGTCATTAGTCGATCTTATTTCCGGAAATAAAAGATAGAAATACGGTCTATGTCTTCACCATTAAGGCTTTTACATTGCCAAATCTATCTCTGAAATTATACCCTCAAATGTTGTTGTATCTAGTTTTTTTGCTTTCGCACTTCCCCACTCATATCAATGATTGTGGGCGGGGACTGCGATCGAATTTTAGTTAAATTGCCAGACTGTAGGTTGCATCCAAACCGATTCAACAATTTGGTTGGTCAATACAAGTTGGCAATCCAACCTATATATCTCGTACTCCCTACAGTGCAATTATCTCAGCTTAATTATCTGGACCAAATTGTCTAAGCAATTGTCAAAGATTTTTTAGGCTGCGATCCACAACTTGTTGAGGGCTGATTGTTTCAGCCAATCTAGAAACTGAGTGCGATCTGGTGCTGGCATATCTTGCAGCACATCGCTAACTCCCTCAGCGAAGCCCGTATCGCCAAAATATGATTTACCCAAACGGTAAAGTTCTTGCAATAAGGTTTTGAGATGCTGCTCTTGCCAAGGAGGCACCTTGTGATTTTGCAAAGGACTAATGGTTAGCCAACTTTTGATCGCATCAGGGGAGTCTGCCTGGGGGAAGTTTCCCTGCTGAAATACCTTGGCGATATCTTTCTGAAACGATGCGGCTTGCCTTGCGCCTAAGAGGTCTTCTACATCGAAGTAAACAGCTTGGAGCAGCAGTAAACAACCCTGCGCGAACAGCGGTGATTTGGCGGATTCTGTACCTGCTGCCGGTTCTTCACCAGCTAGCTGATCTAAACGGACTTTTCCCCAGACACTATATCGCTCCGGCTCTTCTAGCAGAACACAGGCTTTGCCCCGGTTGTCGGTTAAGTCCCGCCACAGGGCTCTGGCCTCTTCTGCTTGCTTGCCGTTGAAGGCGCTGATCAGGCGAAAAGTCTGCCCCTGATAATTGAGAATGGGAATTTGTTGATCCCGTTTTGGGTGTTGATAATTGGTTATTTCAACATCCTGCCGTTTCAGAATAAACATGACACTGCGATTTGACTCCTGTCATGGCCGAGGTGCTGTGCTTGCGAACAAACCTGAGAGTCAACGGAGTACCGTTAGACCACAAGCTTCTTTTTCCCTTTTTGCAAGGGCTTTTTTGAGTGACGTAGAACCACCGCCACTTGAGTAATTCAAGCCAATTTTTTTGATTAGCTTGGCTGAATTTTCGTCTACCCAAGTATACTACAGTATTGTCATACTGTTATAATTGCATAATTGTTTTAACCTTTAAAAAGTAAGTTCAAAATCAGGCTGCTCCCAAAGTATAGTTGGCGGGTTCCGTACCTCCGACCGCCGCCCCTTTGAGCGGTGATTTATTCTGGTAGAAGGAGCGCAAGAGCCTCCGAGAATCCCCCTCTAAATATACCTCTTGGACTTCCCTACTCTTAGTTAAGGCTTCCCAGACCTAAAGGCAAGGGGGTTTTTGATTCAATAATTCTACTTAAATGACCAGAGTTGTTGCCGATCGCCCAAACATAATTCTCTACATCAAGCGTTCTGATACTTTTTTGGCTAACAAGTATCCAAGCTGAGATTATTTCTCAACTCTGGCATATAATCCTGGATGTGCAGGCACTCTATCACCTTGGTTTTTCACCCCCGAGCCATCTCGCTCAAGATGTATTTTCGTACATCAAACAGGTTTATTCGTAAGTCATCAAATATTTACTTGCTCGATCGCACACTGCACCGATACAATAGTCCTGTTAACGATTTTTAAGTTGGGTGCGTAACTCAGTTGGATAGAGTAGCTGCCTTCTAAGCAGCGAGCCGCAGGTTCAAGTCCTGCCGTACCCATTACAAGAACACTCGACGCAGTAAAGGTTTTAGCCTATCCTTCTCGTGGCTTGTGCAGATTTGTCATGTTCTTGACTGTGATTTGACGATCGTTTTGACTCCGGGGTGTCGATCGTTTGACAAGAGAAACGGAAATCACCATCAAATCTATGCAAAAGCCCCCAAGCTAGACCGGGGCAAATCTTCCCGTGCAGTAGGGACACGGCAATGCCGTGTCCCTACGGGGATTGAATGCCGTGTCCCTACGGGGATTTATCGATCCGGGTATACTTCATAAACGTGGAATATGTCGTATCATAAAAAGTCTGTTATGTCAATAGCCAGTCCCCTGCGATATTCAAACAGCAGCCGCCCCCGATTGTGGGCCGAGTAGCCTTCAGGGGTTATCCTTAGTAGTCAGGCTAGTTTCCGACAGGTTTGGATATGTTCCCACCAATTTTATTTCATATTCCCCAAAATTTAATGCTATTACTCGACCGCAGCGCGATCGACCAATTAAAGCCCGTATTGGCGCAAGCAACCGGAATGCCGATAATTGCATCGGAAAATACGGCAACAATTGCACTCCTATTGGTTGCTGTGGGAATTCTGGGTTGGGGATTTTATCGCGCTAGACAGTTCGGCAAACTGGGAATTTTGGCTTGGTTGCAGTCAGTGGCGCTGATGAGTCCCTGGCTGCTGTTCTTTGGTTTGTTCGCCGCCGGGATTTATCTGAATCTAGTTGCGGTATTGTTGCTGTTCGTGGCATCGACGGGATTGTACATTTATCTGGGACGACAATTGCGATCGAGTGCCTCCGATGCAGTGCAGATATCGCGCGATCCTGGTGAGTTAAAGTCCCAAAGCGATGGAAACTCTGCCCCAGACTCCCAGCCGACACCAGGCAAAGAAGTGATTAAGATCGTCACATCGCCATCTGTAACTAATGAATTAGAAATAATTCCTGTTCCAGTTGAAGACCTCAAAGCAATTAAAGGCATCTTTGGTATCGATACTTACTTTGCCACAGAAACAATTCCCTATCAAGATGGGGTGATCTTGAAAGGCAATCTCCGGGGAGATCCAGAACAAGTACACTCGCGTTTGACGGCAAGTTTGCAAGAAAGATTAAACGATCGCTACCGCCTGTTTTTAGTAGAAAATCAGGATGACAAGCCGGTAGTTATTGTCTTGCCCAGCACAAATGATCCGCAGCCAACTACTGTATCTCAAAAAATCCTATCAGTCGTGCTGATACTGACAACAATTGCTACTAGCTTGGAAACAGGTGGTTTGCTATTGGGTTTCGATTTTTTTAACTCGCCGACTAGATATCTAGAAGTTCTGCCAATTGCGGCTGGAATTTGGGTAGTTTTAGGTTCGGGTGAATTTGCTCGCCGAGCGCTGGCAAATCAGTACAATGTTCGATTGAGTTGGCCTTTTTTTATACCAACTTGGCAGATAGGTTCTTTTGGGGCGATCGACCGTTTTGAGTCGCTGCTGCCCAACCGTAAAGTTTTGTTTGACCTCGCTTTTGCCAGGCCAGCGGCTGGGGGAATAGTTGCTCTGGCAATGCTGGTAACGGGTTTGCTCTTGTCTCACCCAGGCAGTTTGTTTCAAATTCCCACAGAATTTTTTACGGGATCGGTTTTGGTGGGAATTTTGGCAAAACTGGTTTTGGGATCGGCTTTGCAGCAGCAGATTGTTGACGTTCACCCGCTGGTAGTTATCGGTTGGTTAGGCTTGGTAATCACAGCGATTAATTTGATGCCGGCGGGACAGTTGGATGGGGGTAGAATTGTGCAAGCAATCTACGGCCGAAAAATTGCCAGTCGCGCTACTTTGGCGACGTTTGTGGTGCTGGCGATCGCTTCTTTAGTCAATCCTTTGGCTCTATATTGGGCGATCGTGATTCTGATTTTACAGCGGAATCTGGAACGGCCGAGCCTCAACGAGCTGACTGAGCCTGACGACGCTCGCGCGGCTTTGGCTTTGCTAGCTTTGTTTTTGATGATTGTTGCACTGTTGCCGTTGACTCCGGCTTTGGCGAGCCGTCTGTTAATCGGGAACTAACAGCATCATGCGCAGGGCTTTCATGTAATCGGCTCTTGGGTGCGGTAAATTAGTGAAATCTGGGAATGGGGCGATCGTATTCCTAACTACTAATTTCCGATTAAGAACCCCGCCCTGGGTCATTTATCTACTACCAAAAGTTGATTTTTGTACAACCCAAAATTTGTTTAAACTTGATTGATAAAGTAAAAAATCACTGATCTGAGCATATAGGATAAAGTCATGGCTAATCAACTTCCTCCTGTATTTGTAACTTTTGATGCAGATGTTTTAATGGCTGGCAGAACTCAAGTGTGGCAAGAATATGCCAAGGTGGGAACTTGCTATATCCCTGAAGTAGTGTACGACGAAATAGATCATCTCACGGGCAGAGCGGTGGAACCGGCGATAGAACAAGTCGCTAGGGAGTTTATGCGATTTTTTGCCGAAAGCGGCTGGATTGCAACTGATGATCAAGAGACGCACCGCGCTCTCGAACCTTCGATCAAAAATCAAAGTAAGCAAGCAATGCTCGTGGTGGCGACCGCTCAGTGCGTTTACGGTTTGGCTCAAGAACACCCGGAGGCATTGGTGGTTTTTGTGTCCAACAGCCAGCCTCTGCTAAAGCGGCTGGCTTCTGTGGCGGCTCCGAATCTCTGTGGAATTACCGGGGCGATGCTCTTAAATTGGGCGAGGAAAGCGGAACGCCCGCAGGCGGCGACGCAACAATTGCAAAGTTTGATGCGCACCCTCGCGGAACGCAAATCGACTCAGCGCGGTAACAGCAGAATTCAGGATACTGCTGTTGGCAAAACCGGGACTTCTGCTAGCAGGTTAACGGGGACGCGGGGTAATTCTGAATTGAAGTCTCCCAGCAGTTTTACTGAAACTAATAAAACTGTTCCAGCGAATCGTGCTGTGAGTTCGCGCCCCAAAACGCCGCCGCGCAGTCGGGAACAACCGTCAGAAGTTGCGCCTTCTGGGATATATCGCGTGAAACACATTACTGCTCCGAAAAAGAGGGACGGTGGTTTTGTCTCTAGTGTGTTCAATTTTTTGGGAGCTTTATTCTTTTTGACGGTAGCCGTGGGTATTTTGTGGCGGGTGTTCGATGTTAAAGGTTTTAGGAAGACTTTTGTACCTGCTATACCGTCGCCATTAAAAGAGTTTGTGAAGTCGATCGATCCCAAGTAAATGATATCGCTCTGACAGCTTGGGAAAGTTATATTTTTTACCGCAGATGCAGGCAGATGTACGCACATATCGCGATGTTTGAATAATGCTGAACTGGAACGAGATATTTAGTGGATTTGCCTTAGCTTTTGCAGGCTGTGCTTATGCTTTTACAGTCTGTTTTATTTTTTTTGCCAAAGCACCATTTTGGGATACAGCAATTGCGATCGCCGGAGCTTTAGTTGGAACTTTAGTGGCTTATTGGGCGCTGACTTCATCTTTGTCTGGTTTAGGGATTTTGGGGCTAATCTTTCTTTCGCAGGCGGTGGCGATCGGTTTTTTAGGCGGGTTTCTGCCGGAAGGAGTGTTCCCAGGCGCTTTCTTGTGGGCGGGAACTCTTGCGCTAGGACTTACCAGCCGTTACACAACTTTTTCACAACAAAAAACACTACTAATTTTGGTTGTGCTTATGGCGCTTTTTATACCTGTTTGGGCTGCTGATTACTGGCGGCGAAATCCGAATTAGTACGGAAAATTCCTAGTTGTTACCATTCAAAAGTTAAGTATCAGTTTAAAGGTGGTGTTGTTCCTTCTACAGGTCGAACAATCGCAGGTTTATTGGTAGCTTTGGGCTGAAATATTGCTTTTAGTGCCCCGTCGAGAGTTTCGGCCATGACAATGCGGTTTTGGTAGGCAACAATTACTCTGACTAAGGTTGGCAAACTGTTGCGATCTGCCTCTAAATAAAGAGGTTCTACATACAGCAAAGATTGTTCAATGGGAATCACTAATAAATTCCCTTGAATTGCTTTTGAACCTTGGCGATTCCACAGAGATATTTGTTCGGAAATAACCGGATCTTGGTTGATTAAAGCTTCTACTTGTTCCGGGCCGTAAACTAATCGCTGTTTGGGAAATTGGTACAACAGCAATTTACCATAGTCATCGTCATCCGATCGCCCTGCAATCCAAGCAATTAAATTATTACGACTTACTGGTGTAAATGGCAGCAGCAAAATAAATTCTTCTGCTGTTTCGGTTGGCAGTTTCGTAATTAAATAATAGGGTTCTACGGGTTGCTGTTCGCTACCATAAATTTCGTTGGGAACTCGCCACAAATCCTCCCGATTGTAGAATACCTGGGGGTCTTCCATGTGATAAGTTAGCAAGCGTTCTGATTGAATGCTCAACAAATCTACTGGATATCTGATATGTTTGCGGAGGGCCGGAGGCATTTGGTCAAGCGGTTTGAAGAGTCCGGGAAAAATCGCAATCCAACTGTTGATAATCGGATCGGATTGATTGGTAACGTAGAAGTCAACAGACCCGTTGTAGGCATCAATGACGACTTTTACGGAGTTGCGGATGTAGTTAAATTCATGATTTCCCGGGTCGGAATACGGATAGCGATCGCTCGCTGTATAGGCATCGATAATCCAGTAAAGATAGTTGGGAGATTTATCAGTTACTAAGGGTGAAGGTTTAATCTCGTTGCCAATTTCATCCCTTTCTTTTTCTATATCATATTTACTAAGATTGGCATTTGCTACTACTAAATATGGATCAGAATCGTAGCGTAAAAAAGGAGCGATCGCTCGAACTCTTTTGTTAATGTTTCGGCGATATAGTAACTTAGTTTCGGGTGTAAAATTGCGAGTCAGGGCCATTTGCCAGTTTTTGAGATAAGTAGCAAATAACCAACGCCTCCACATAGAACCGATCGCAATTCCGCCCCTACCACTGTAAGTATTGTAAACATTGTCTTCGCCGCTGGGATAGTCGAATTCTTTGACTTTTGTGCGTGTCATCACGTCGGTATCGGTGACTTCGCCGTAGTAAATGCGCGGATGTCCGATCGGGATACTGGCCCGAATTCGATCGCTGGTTATTGCCAAAGCAGTCTCTCCTGTCTGGGCTGCAACTCCAATATCTTTGACAAAATAATCGGGTAAACCGCCGACACCGACTGTGTTTACAGGAGAAAGAGTAAAGCCGTAACCGTGAGTATAAACCAGGTGTTCGTTTACCCAAGTTTGAGCTTCAGTTGCAACTGCTGTATAGTCTAATTCCCGCGCCGCCAGAATCACTTGTTGGCTTTGGGCTTCTCCCTTTTTTGCTTGTTCGTTTTTGATTGTGTAGCGATCGATATCGGCATCAGGAAATGTGTAATAGGGCCTAATTTGCTGTAACTGTCGGTTCGTTTGCAGTAGCGGTCGCTTGTCCCAGAGGCGGATATTGCTAATAGTAAGTTGATTTTTTTCCAAGTCTGCATAGGTAAGTTTCCCGGCTGGATCGAAAGTTTTTATTTCGATTCTTTTGAGGTCAAATGCTTCTTGAGTAAAGGCAATGCTGCGCTGGATGTACTGCTGTTCTCGGGCTAGTTCGTTGGGTTTAACTATCAGTTGCTGCACAATATTTGGCAGCAGCCAACCTCCGAAAAAACTTAAACTCAACCACGCTAAAGTAATCTTTTTGATGAGTTGGTTTTTAAGTTTGAATTGACAAGCCTGGTACAGCATCAAAAGTGCGATCGCCCCCGCCAAGATACTCAAAAATCCATAGCAGGGCAGCCGTACTGTCACGTCAGCATAATCTGCCCCGTAGGTAACGTCTCCGCGTGAGTATAGCAATGCGTAGCGCCCCAGCCAGTAAAGGAGTGCGATGGCTAGCATAAAAGCTGCACCCAAGCCGTACAAGTGCCTCTGTTGCGATCGCGAAAAGCCATAAAATATCCCTTGACTCAAGCAGTTTGCTGACAGCAAATATGTGAGAGCGCCAGATACTAAACTGTATAAAAATACAACTGTCAACCAGAAGCTTAAGAACTCTAGGATTGGGAAAATAAATACATAAAAGCTAATATTTTGGTTGAAAAGAGGGTCGGTTGTGTTAAAGTTAGTAGGGTAAAAATAATGTAAAACTTTTGTCCAGCGACTGGCGGCAATCAGCCCTATCGCCAAACTAAGCAAAAGGGCGATCGTCCGCAGCCCAAATTCTGGCTTAATTGTTAAAGCTAATATTGTCCCCAGCAGTAAGCCCAACTCCCACCAATTAGAAAATAGCTGCACCACTATTTGCTGAATTGACTCAATGCCAAATTGTACGGGCGGTGCAGGCAAATTCCCAGATACACCGAAATAGGTGAGGCTGTTTGCAGCTAAGTACCCGCAGTAAATTATCGTCAAAACTGCGATCAAACTTAATCCAAATACTGCTAACAGCAGCCAGGGGAAAGCGATTTGAGATTTGACTGCGGGTATTTGATAATTCTTCCCTATTTTTTTTAGATTGACTGAAGCAAATAATGCCTCCGAAATCGGCGATTGGGTTTCCTCCAAGGGATGTTGCAGGCGACGGGCTAAAGTTAAATTTCCCATCAAAAAGACAGCAGAAATGGCAGTAGGAATTACCCCCAGTAACCCTTGAGTTTTCAGCCTCAACAGCAAAACCTCAAGATATCCAACTTCCTGAAACCAGAGAATTTCTGCCGCAAGGCGGGAAGCTAACTCCACAACCACCCATAGCCCCGCTAGCAGTAAAATTACTTGATAAATTCGCCTGTTCAAAGTCATAATATTAAATTGAGCGCAACTATCAATATCTGCCGAAGTTTATTTGCGTCAATCTGCGTGCATCTGCGGTTGAGAATTCCTTTTTTAATTATAGGTTAGTGTCAATAACTGCTCGGCCATAAAAATCAGGATTACCTATTGACTTTGCTAGACTTTTCGTGGTATATTTTAAATAATGGCAGTGATGGAAAAAATAACATTTTTTCCATCACTGCCATTGTTAGATTGTACTTCATTAAATGCTCAAAGTCAAGCATTTAACCCTTAAAAAAATGGCGTTTTTTTTAATTTCAGTCAAAAATAATAAATCAAAAGAATTCCCAGGCTTAGCCTGGGAAAAATCTTAAAAAAATCAACTAACTGTACTGCTGATTGACATCCACATCCAAATTAAACAGCAATTGCAAAGTCTGCATTGCTTGCCTGCGGGCTTCAATATCTTGCTGCGCGCGCAACTGTACCATCGGATCGTGCAAAATCTTATTCACAATTCCTCTTGTTAAAGATTCAATCACATCTTGATGTTTCTCCGAAAATTCTGACCCCAGACGTGATAAAGCTTTTTCTAATTCTTGTTCCCGAATCAATTCTATCTTATCCCGCAAACAGCTAATGGTAGGAACAGTTTCCAGACTGCGCCACCAAACATCAAAAGATTCTACCTCCTGTTCCAGCAATCCCTGAGCTTCCATTGCCATTTTGCGACGGCTTTCGTGATTTTGAGCTACCACTGCTTTCAAGTCGTCCACATTAAACGATCGCACATTAGGCAGTTCGTTCGTATCAGCATCAACGTTGCGGGGAACAGAAATGTCCACCAACATCAAAGGGCGATCGGGTGCTAGAACCGTTGCTAATTTAGCTTTATTTAACAGCGGATCTGTAGCAGAGGTACTGGTAAAAACTAAATCGGAATTGGCAATTACTTGCATCATGTCCGAGAGCAGGTGCAGACGCAATGGAGCATCTTTAAACAAGCTACCCAACTCCTGGGCGCCGCGCATCGATCGATTGACGATCGCAATATGGCTAGCTCCTTTCGAGAGCAAATGCTGCACCAAAAGCCGCGACATTTTGCCAGCACCGATAATCGCAATCCGGCTAGTTGCTAAATGCTGACCCTTCAGTTGAGCCAATTCCGCCGCCGCCGAAGAAATCGAAACCGCACCCGTACCAATGCTAGTTTCGGTGCGAACTCGTTTCCCTGCTGTCAAAGCTTGCTTCAGCAAGCGCTCCAAAATGCGACCAACACCTTTATACTGCTGGGCGAGTTTGTGAGTTTGTTTCACCTGGGCCAGAATTTGTCCTTCTCCGAGAACCAAACTGTCTAGCCCAGAAGCAACTCGCATCAAGTGCATCACCGCATCTTCGTGCAGCAAAATGAACAGGTGAGGGCGCAAAGACTGCAAAGGAGCTTTACTGCATTCTGAAAGGAATTGCATAACTTCCCGCACACCAGGTTCTGATTCAGTGGTAACGATATAAATTTCTAAGCGGTTGCAGGTGCTGAGAATAGCAACCTCCTGAATGTGCGGGTAGCTACGCAATTGGGCGATCGCCGCTTCCACCTTCTGCTCTGGAATGCTCAGTTTTTCGCGAACTTCAACCGGCGCTGTTTTGTGGCTAAGGCCTACGACTGCAATATTCATATCTGTGATTTGTCACTATTTATCTTTACTCGTCAACAGTCACCTGTTCTTAGTTATTAGTTTATCTCTAATTCCTAATAAGTGGTGACTGTCAACAGTCAACAGTCAACCGTCAACCGTCAACAGCCAACAGTTAACTGTTAATTAATGACTACTTCAATTGCAGAGATTTCGGGTGGTCAAACATATGGATTGTATCCACAAACCGAGCCGTCTTCGACTGAGAAGAAATTACCAAACTTTCAGTACGAGCGCCGCCACCAAAGAAGCGAACTCCATCCATCAGCGTTCCGGGAGTAATTCCGCAAGCCGCAAACAGAACTGTTTCTCCAGATGCTAATTCTTCAGCATTGTAAATCTTGTCTGGGTCTGTGATGCCCATTTCTAGAAGTCGAGCGATATTTTTCTCTTTGCTTTCACCGATTAAACCAGTTTTTACAACAGCCGGATCGTAAATTAACTGTCCTTGGAAGTGACCACCCAAACAGCGCATTGCTGCTGCGGAAATCACACCTTCGGGTGCTGCACCAATACCCATAAGTGCGTGGATATTAGAACCAGAAAACGCGCAAGAAATCGCTGCCGAAACGTCGCCGTCGCTGATCAGCCGAACTCTTGCACCCGCTTGCCGAATTTCAGTAATTAAATCTTTGTGCCGGGGGCGATCCATCACCACCACCACCAAATCTTCAATACTGCGGCCGAGACAATCAGAGATAATTTTGAGGTTTTGGGTTGGTGTCTTGCGAATATCTACATGATTTTTAGCAGCCGCAGGAGCAGCCAATTTGTTCATGTAGAAATCGGGAGCAGCAAACAAACCGCCTTTTTCAGAGATTGCCAAAACTGCCATCGAACCGTTTTGACCGTAAGCAACCAGGTTAGTACCTTCGCAGGGGTCAACAGCGATGTCAATTTCGATCAATTCATCTAGGTTGCAGAAATCTTTGGCATCTTCGCGAGTACAAATACCTACTTGTTCGCCGATGTAAAGCATGGGTGCGTCATCGCGTTCGCCTTCACCGATCACGATGCGGCCGCGCATATGAATTTTGTTCATCCGTTCGCGCATGGCTTCTACAGCAACGCGATCGGCTTCGTCTTTCTCGCCTTTGCCCATCAAGCGAGCGGAGGCGATGGCTGCCTGCTCAACTACTTCGATAATCTCTAAACCGATTACATTATCCACGAACTATATACTCCCAATTGCTGATGCCTGCTTTGTGCTCTTTTGCACTCCCAGCCATCAAGTTTATCAGAGCCGGGGATCTGTGCGAGCGCAAGCAGTTGCTTAGTTTGTGTTAACTTTTGCTTCTTTGAGGCTGGGGCGGGAAAACTCTGACAAACAAGCTCAACGATTAATCCCCGTCAGGCTTTGATTTTACAAGGGCGATGGCGTTCCGCCCCGCAAGCTACGACTTTTTTGAAGCAAGTCGCCAGAAACAGTGGCGTTAACTGGGGAAAAATTCGTCATATGTTCGTCATATGATTGTTGCATATCACAATAACGGTTTTTCTCGATCAAAAATCGGGAAGCGAAGCGAGTTTACCCAGTGGGAGCAAGATAAATGATGATGAAAGCCCAAGATATTATGACCACAGATGTTGTTACCATTCGCGGTTCGGCAACAGTTGCTGAAGCGGTAGCGATGATGAACGAACTGTGTTTGCGCGCATTGATTGTGGAACGCCGCCACGAACAAGACGCCTACGGCATTGTGACTGAAACAGATATTGTCTACAAAGTAAGTAGTCAAACAAAATTAATTACACAAAACAAATAATATGATATACTAAAAAT
>ENA-OFCE01000435-OFCE01000435.1-metagenomes-genome-assembly--contig:-NODE-435-length-27662-cov-5.272105_pt1 | contig 27662 bp, 23 predicted proteins | sample MGYA00153388_OFCE01 | MGnify analysis MGYA00153388 | reverse complement strand
CTGCTCTGTGGACGTTCCTTCATCACAACCGAACAACCCGCGTTTGGGGTTCATTCAAGGTCTGTCCGATTGCTGCGGACCGCCGAGGTTGGATGCGGCCCGTAACTGTAATCGCTGTTCGTAACCTAGAGCTTCAATCCTAACGTCCTGCTTCGTTCAGATTCTCTTTTTCGCCACGTCGCCCCTCCGTCGGCTGCGCCGACACCTCCCCCTAAGGAGGGGGAGGGGCTAAGAGTTACTGGCCCCTCCCCCAGCCCTTCCTGGGGGAGGTGTCAGCGCTTGCTGACGGAGGGGGCATGGAGCGCGATCCAGTCGGCCACCGCGTCTGGGTCGGCGAGAACGTCGGTGGCCGGCACCCTGATCACCGTGATGCCAAGCTGTTCGAGCCAATGGTCGCGGCGCTCATCGGCGGCGACACTGTGGTCGTGCTGGCGACCGTCGACTTCGACGCACAGCTTCGCCGAAGGACAGTAGAAGTCGAGTATGTACGGGCCGACGGGATGTTGCTGGCGAAAGCGCAGGCCGCGCTGCTTGCGGCGGATCGCGGCCCACAGCAGCCGCTCGGGCTTGGTCGGATTGCGGCGGAGCCCGCGCGCGCGATCGAGCGTGGTTTTGTCGCCGCCGTTGCGCATTGACCGAAGTGCCCCCTCCGTCGGCTACGCCGACACCTCCCTCCGCCGACATTCCAACGATACGAAGACGCATCGTTGAAGCCTTGAAGTCGGCTCCGCCCCAAAAAAGGGGGAGGGGCGATTCGGCTAGGTGAGCATAGCTGGACGTGCCCCCTCCGTCAGCTGCGCTGACACCTCCCCCAAAACTGGGGGAGGGGCTAGGTCTGTTCACCCCTCCCCCAGCCTTCCTGGGGGAGGGGTCAGCGCTTGCTGACGGAGGGGGCCTGGAGTGCGATCCAGTCCGCGACGGCGTCGGGAATTTTAGTCTCACCTCGGGCTTGATCCGAGGCCTGTCTCCCGAGTGCGCAATCCGAGAAATGGGTGCCGGATCAAGTCCGGCATGACGAATTCCCCGGTTCTCCGCGTCTCTGCGTCTCTGCGTCTCTGCGTCTGTGCGCGAATCCACCCCCCCTGCTAACTTCGCGAATTTTCGGGGATACCAACCCACGATCAGCCGTTAAGATCGCGCCAACCGATTAGGGGATACCGATGTTCAAGAGCCTGCTTTTCGCCGCCGTCCTGCTGGCCTCGCCGGCCATCGCCGCGCCGAGCATCACTGGCGACTGGACCAATCCCAACCGCAGCGTGACCGTACACATCGCGCCATGCGGCGGCGGGAGCTTGTGCGGGCGGGTGGTGCGCGCGTCGGGCGAAGCCAAGGCAAAGGCGGCGGCGGGCGGGACGCCGCGGCTGGTCGGCACCGTGATAATGAGCAACCTGACGCCGGCGGGCGCGGGCAGTTGGAAGGGCACTTTCTTCGTCCCAGATCACAATGTTCGGGCCGACGGGACGCTCCGCCAGATCAACGCGAGCAATATCGAGATCGAGGGCTGCGCGGTGGCCGGAATGCTGTGCAAATCGCAGCGCTGGGCGCGGACTGGCGGCGGTGCGAACGCGCGCCGAATTGCTGGACATTAGGTTTGATGCAGGAGGCGGACAGATGATCGACCCTGGCCGGATGACACGCGTGGTCGTCGTGCTTGGGTTGGTCGTGGCCGCCCCCGCCGCGGCGCGGGAATGGCACCGTGTTACGAAGGCCAATTATGGCGAGTTCAGCGTCGACTTGAAGGGTGCGACCTGGACCAAAAGGGTGGTGACGTACCAGACGCTCTACCAGATCGCGCACCCGCGCGGGCGGCTCGACCAGAGCATCAGCACGTCCAAAATTGACTGCCCGACGCGGCGGCGCACCGGGGTCTACGCGACCGAATATTCTCGCGACGGCAAGAAGCATGGCGGGTCGATCGACAGCGGTTGGCGGCCGATCTATCCGGGGTCGGCCAGCGACCAGATCCGCCACATGCTGTGCGGCGCCGACTGAGCGACGGGTCTTGCCCGATCGAGCGGCGCATGGCATCGGCGCGACACCGCGATTGCGCGGGCGCTTAGCTCAGTTGGTAGAGCGCTTCCTTTACACGGAAGATGTCGGCGGTTCGAGCCCGTCAGCGCCCACCAGGTTTGCGGAAACAGCGAATGTCCGGGGGACATTTGCCCGCAAACCTCCGAAGCGAAGCGGAGGGTCGGCGGCTCCGTTTAAGAACCCTTCCGTCAGCCCCGGATCAAGTCCGGGGCTGCGATGATCGGGTGAAACTGCCCCCGGCAGTTTCAGTCATGTCCGGGGGACATGACGACCCGGCCATCCCCCAAGGGGGAGGAGCCAGATCAGGCAGCCGCGCCCAACTCGCCGAAGTAACGGCGCATGGCTTCGCTGGCGCCGGGCGAGAGCTCGACGAACACGCGGCGGCCGTCATGCGGATCGGCGCGGCGCAGGAACAGGCCGGCGTCGGTCATCGACTTGATCCAGCGCAGCGCGGTGGTTGCGGGGACGGCGGCGGCGATGCACAAGGAGTTGACCGGAACGCGGTGCTGAGCGAGCTCGGCCTGGAGCAAATCGAGCAGCATGTCCCACGCCGGATCGGCGAAGAGTTCCTCCGCGAAGAAGCGCGAACGCAGCCGCCGCGCGCGGATCACCGAACGAACGATGTCGACGCTTAGCGGCGGGACTTCCCTGGTCGGCTCGATGAGGCGAAGCGCCGGGGGACCGCCCTCGTCGGGGGTGGCGGACAGCCGCGCGAGAGTCTCGGCGATGCGGCCCATTTCATCGGACAATTGGCGCAGGCGAACCGCATTGTCGCGGCCGACATCGCTGACCCGAGAGGGGCGGGCGACGTTGGCCAAAGCGACCGATAGCGCCCCCGCGCGCTGGATATCATCGGCGTCGATCAGGATTTGCGCAGGCGATTGGTCGAACCGCGCGAACAGCAGGTCGATCATCGAAGGCGGCGCGCTGGCGACCACCGACGCCTCACCGCTTTCGGCAATCCGCGCCAGCCGATCGAGCAAGGCGTCGGACGGGATGCCCGCCGCCTCGTCGCATTCGATCCACACCATCCCGAACGCGAGCTGAGCATCGAGGCGATCGCCCGCGGTGGCGAAATCGCTTTGCCCCGCGAGGCGGACCCCGGCGGCGGCGAAAAGATCGCCCGTGCGGCGCATGGCATCGACATCGCTGCCGAACAGCAATGCAGGCCGGGAAGGAGTATAAGGCGTATCGATGCCGCAAGCGGCTTGATCGGTTCCGGTCATAATTCTTCACCTAGACGAAAAGTAGAACCGAGCAGGTGGTTATAGGCACCGATCCGGCGCCAAGTCTGCGCAAATCTACTCAGCATCGGACGCAATATAACGCGAAATTAATGGCGGCTCTGGTAGGGGTTGCTCCCGCCCCCGCTCAAACCGAGTATTGCGTTGATGACCAACCTCGACCCCTGTCTTGCGGGATGCGATCGTGCCCTTGCCGAAGCCGAACGCCTGCTCGCGGTGCTTGCCGCGACGGATGGCGACGAAGCGGCGTTGACCCCCGTCCGGACCACGATTGCCCGGCTGAGACGCGAGGTCGATCGCCTGCGCGGGCTAAAGGTCTCTCCAGCGCGAAGAGAATTTAGTCCATTTCGGACGCAGTTGACCGGCGGGAAATCGCCCTGGCCATCGATTGTCGTGCCGACTGCGGACCCGGTTTAAGCGGTAAAATCCTCGAGCCACGGGGCGATTGGTGGCGCGGCCCAGCCTGCGGTGGCGCAGAAGCCGCGATTGAGGAAGGCGGGTTTGCCATAACCGAGCGGTGCGCCGTCAGGACCATCGACCCGGCCACCGGCGGCGAGCAGGATGGCGTGACCGGCGGCGGTATCCCACTCGCTGGTCGGGGACAGGCGCGGGTAGATGTCGGCGCGGCCCTCGGCGACGATGCAGAATTTCAGGCTGCTGCCGATCGACACGAAGTCGCATTCGCCGACCGCATCGCACAGATAGTCGACGGTCGATTGGGTGAGATGGGACTTGGAGGCTACGGCATCGAGCTTGTCAGGGCGGGGGCGAGTACGGATGGCGGAGCGGATGCCGTCGACTTCGAGGAAGGCAATGGCGCCCATTAGCCCGCCCCACAGGCGGTCGCAAGCTGGTTGGTAGACCACGCCGAGCACTGGCACCCCGCGCTCGATGAGCCCGATGTTGACGGTATAATCATCGCCGCCGCGAACGAACTCCTTGGTGCCGTCGAGCGGGTCGACGAGGAAATAGGTGTCACCGTGCGCGGGGATCCGCCCCTCGGCGACTTCCTCCTCGGCGATGATCGGGACGCCAGGCGCGGCGGCGGCGAGCGCGGCGAGGATGATCGCTTCGGCGGCGCGGTCGCAGATGGTGACGGGGGACAGGTCCGACTTGGTCTCGACCTCATAACCCGCGGCGACCAGCTTGAGGATTTCAGTGCCGGCGGCGCGGACGGCAGTGACGCAGGGTTCGAGGAGGACTTGGTGGTTCATATCGCTCGGTCATTCCACCCGACGCGAAGCGCCGCAAGCGCGAACGCGCGCCCGAGCTTATGCGAGGAAGCCAAGCCGGCGGACGCCGGCGCCCGGCGTTTGAGGGACCAAATCAAAAACTCCTCAACGCGGCGCCATCCTGATCCCGCCGTCCAAGCGGATGCTTTCGGCGTTGAGGTAACTGTTCTCGACGATGAACACCGCCAGCCGGGCATATTCCTCCGCGGTGCCGAGGCGCTTGGGGAACGGCACCTGCGCGGCGAGCGCGTCCTGCACCTGGGGCGGCATCATCGCCATCATCGGGGTCTTGAAGATGCCCGGCAGGATGGTGTTGACGCGCACCCCGTCGTTCATCAGGTCGCGCGCGATCGGCAGCGCCATGGCCACCACCCCGCCCTTCGACGCGGAGTAAGCCGCCTGGCCAATCTGGCCGTCTTCCGCAGCCACCGACGCAGTGTTGATGATCACCCCGCGCTCGCCCTCGTCACCCACCGTGTCGAGCGCGACCATGCCGTAGGCAGATCGGCTAATGCAGCGGAAGGTGCCGACCAAATTGATCCCGATCGCCAGCTCGAACTGGTTCATCGGGTACAGCTTGGGCTCCTTGGTCTCCTTGTCGCGGCCGACGGTCTTGACCGCGTTGGCGACCCCGGCGCAATTGACCAGGATGCGTTCCTGGCCGTGCGCGGCGCGGGCTTTCTCGAACGCCGCGGCGACCTTGTCGTCGCTCATCACGTCGACTTCGCAGAAGATCCCGCCGATTTCCGCTGCGACCTTCTCGCCCTTGTCGGCATCGCGGTCGAACACCGCGACCTTGGCGCCCTTGGCCGCCAGCGCCCGCGCGGTGGCCTCGCCGAGCCCCGATGCGCCGCCGGTGACGACTGCTGCTGTTCCGTCGATTTTCATTCAAACTCTCCCATCAATTCCCGCGTCAGCGGCAGTCCAATTGTTTTCACGCAAAGGCGCAAAGGCGCAAAAGGCCATTCTCCTTCGCGCCTTTGCGCCTTTGCGTGAATCATTCTTCGCTCTTCTCGATCCGCGCCAGCACAGCATCGACCTGCACCTGCGCGCCCTGGCTCGTGTTGAGCTCCGCCACCACCCCGTCGAACGGCGCGACGAGGCCATGCTCCATCTTCATCGCCTCGAGCGTGAGCAGGCGCTGGCCCTTGGTGACGGTATCGCCAGCCGCGACGTCCACGGCCGTGACCTTGCCGGGCATGGGGGCGATGATCGCGCCGTCACCGGCGGCCGCGCCAATGCTACCTCGAGGCTCTGCCCAATCGATCGAACGAGTGTTGCCCTCGATCGTAACGAGTTGCGCCGTGGCGCTGTCTGTCTCCACATATCCAACTTCGTACGAGCCTGCCGTGGTAGGACTAAAACTGAAGTCTGTCGGTTGGCCGTCCACTGCTGCGACAAACTGAGTCCTGCGACTCTGATTCATCCGAAATCCGAACAATGCTTCGGTCATCGGCGAGTAGTCGGTCGTCCGCCGAGCGGACCAAAGCATCGCATCGCTGATGACCCGGTCTGACAAAGGGGGAACTTTGGTCAAAGTTTCGACCTCACGGGCAATAAAGCCCGTGTCCAATTTTCCGTCCCGCACATCGTGCGATTGCAGCAAAGCCACCAAGAATGCGGCGTTGCTCTTAACTGGCCAAACCATCGCATCGGCCAATGACAATTGCAGCTCGTCAAGAGCCGCCTCGCGAGTCGGGGAATGAGCGATTACTTTCGCAATCATTGGATCGTAAAAGGGACTAACGGTAGAGCCCTCTTCAACGCCCGTTTCGACGCGAACTCGTTCGTCCAGTCGAAACCGCTCGAGCTTTCCAACACTCGGCAAAAACCCCTTCGCCGGATCCTCCGCATATAACCGCGCCTCGATCGCATGACCATTGATCGCCAGCTCGTCCTGCTTCAGCGGCAACGCCTCCCCGCTCGCCACGCGCAATTGCCATTCGACCAGGTCGACGCCGGTAATCTCCTCGGTCACCGGATGTTCGACTTGCAACCGGGTGTTCATTTCCATGAACCAGATGCGGTCGGCGCGCAGGCCGTCTGACGCGTCGGCGATGAATTCGATCGTCCCCGCGCCGACATAATCGACCGCTTTTGCTGCGCGAATTGCTGCGCCGCATAATATTTCGCGCGTTGCAGCATCCATGCCCGGTGCGGGGGCTTCCTCGATCACCTTTTGGTGGCGGCGCTGGAGCGAGCAATCGCGCTCGAACAAATGGACGACGTTGCCGTGCGTGTCGCCGAACACCTGCACTTCGATATGGCGCGGCGAGAGGATGTATTTTTCGAGCAGCACGACATCGTTGCCGAAGCTCGACGCCGCCTCGCGCCGGCAGCTGTCGAGCGCGTCGGCGAAGTCGGCCGCGGCGTCGACGCGGCGCATCCCCTTCCCGCCCCCGCCCGCCACCGCCTTGATCAGCACCGGATAGCCGATCGCGTCGGCTTCGCGGGCGAGCCGCGCGGGCGACTGGTCGTCGCCGATGTAGCCCGGAGTGACCGGGACCCCCGCCGCGCTCATCAGCGTCTTGGCGTGATCCTTGAGCCCCATCGCAGTGATGCTCGCGGGGTTGGGGCCGACCCACACCAGCCCGGCGTCGATCACCGCCTGAGCGAACGCGGCATTCTCGGACAGAAAGCCATAGCCGGGGTGGATCGCCTCGGCGCCGGTGGCCTTGGCGGCAGCGATGATCTTCTCCCCGACGAGGTAGGATTCGCGCGCCGGCGACGGCCCGATATGCACCGCCTCATCGGCCATGCGGACATGCAGCGCCTTGGCATCGGCATCCGAATAAACCGCGACCGTGCGGATGCTCATCGCCCGCGCGGTGCGGATGATCCGGCAGGCAATTTCCCCGCGGTTGGCGATGAGGAGCGAGGTGATCATTAGTCGGCGCACTCGATGCTGGAGATTGTCGAGCGACTCTTCACCGCGAGATAGGATCCGAGGTCTTCGAGTTCGAAACCTAGTTTGCCTTCGCTTGGAATTCCCTCAACGAGACCCGCAGCTAACGCCCGCTTTTTCAACTCATTTGAAGGAGCTACAACATCGATCTGAATAAACTGCGGGGGCGCAGTGCCAATCATTCTGGAGAACGGCACTCCATCGAATGCACTGTCCCTGTCAAAGCCAGAGATATGCTTGATCTGGAAGCCGAGAAATTTTACCGGCACGTTCGGCACAAACAGGTAAATCCCGCTCTCATTGGCCACATATCGAATCAACTTGTTCTTCAGCATGGAGTTTATAGCGCGAGCAACTTGCGGTGTAGCTCTACAACTTATCTGCTGCACCAGAGCAATCTCGGTCCGCTTGATGGTGCTCTGAGAAGGAGCGGCCGAACTCGGAGCGGACATCGCCAAGATTGATACAGCAGTGCTTAGAAGGATTCCGGTCTTCATTGGAAGATCCTACATCCTGAACACGCCGAAATTGGCGCGCTCCGGTATGGGGGCGTTCAAACACGCTGCGAAGGCCAGGCCCAGCACATCCCGGGTTTGCGCCGGGTCGATAATGCCGTCGTCCCACAGCCGCGCGGTGGCGTGCCACGGACTGCCTTGGGCTTCGTAATCGTCGCGGATCGGTTGCTTGAAGGATTCGGCTTGTTCGGGGGTCCATTGGTCGGCGTCGCGGTGGACGGTGGCCAGCACCGACGCGGCCTGCTCGCCGCCCATCACCGAGATGCGCGAATTCGGCCATGAGAACAGGAACCGCGGCGAGTAGGCGCGCCCGCACATGCCGTAATTGCCCGCGCCGAAGCTGCCGCCGATGATTACCGTGACCTTGGGCACCTGCGCGGTGGCGACGGCGGTAACCAGTTTGGCGCCATGCTTGGCGATGCCTTCGGCCTCATATTTGCCGCCGACCATGAAGCCCGAGATATTCTGCAGGAACAGGAGCGGGATGCGGCGCTGGCAGGCGAGTTCGATGAAGTGCGCGCCCTTGACGGCGGACTCGCTGAACAACACGCCATTGTTGGCGAGGATCGCGACCGGCATGCCCCAGATATGTGCGAAACCGCATACCAGGGTGGTGCCGTACAGCGCCTTGAACTCATGAAACTCGCTGCCGTCGACAAGGCGGGCGATGATCTCGTGGACGTCATAGGGAGCGCGGACGTCTTCGGGGATGATCGAGTAGAGGTCGTCGGCGTCGAATAAAGGAGGGCGCGGTTGTTTCAGATCGACCACCGCTCCAGCCTGCGCCGGAGCACAGGTGCTGACGATATCCCTGACAATCGTCAGCGCATGTTCGTCATTCTCGGCGAGGTGGTCGACTACGCCGCTCTTGCGCGCGTGGAGGTCGCCGCCGCCCAGTTCCTCAGCCGAAATCTCCTCGCCGGTCGCGGCTTTGACCAGCGGCGGGCCGGCGAGGAAGATGGTGCCTTGTTCGCGGACGATGATGCTTTCGTCGGACATCGCCGGGACGTAAGCCCCGCCGGCGGTGCAGCTGCCCATGACGCAGGCGATCTGCGGAATGCCCTTGGCTGACATGTTGGCCTGGTTGAAGAAAATGCGGCCAAAATGGTCGCGATCAGGGAAGACTTCTGACTGGTGCGGCAGGTTCGCGCCGCCGCTGTCGACGAGGTAGATGCACGGCAGTCGGTTTTCGAGCGCGATTTCCTGCGCGCGGAGGTGCTTCTTGACCGTCAGCGGATAGTAAGTCCCGCCCTTCACCGTGGCGTCGTTGCACACGATCATCACCTGGCGCCCCGACACGCGCCCGATTCCCGCGATCATCCCCGCGCCGGGGACTTCTGTTTGACCGCCTGGGCCGACGTAGAGATCATTGGCCGCGAGCTGCCCGATTTCGAGGAACGGCGAGCCTGGATCGAGCAGTCGCTCGACGCGCTCCCTTGGAAGGAGTTTGCCGCGGGAGGTGTGACGTTCGCGCGACTTTTCGGTCCCGCCGAGCGCGGCTTTGGCGACATCGGCGCGAAGTCGCTCGGCAAGCCCGCGATTATGCAGGGCGCGGGCTTTCGCCTCGTCGCCGTTCAGGTCGATCTTGCTGTCGAGTTTGGGTCCGCTCATGGCCAAACTCGCTAGCGGCTGGAGCGCCGCTTGCAAAGCACCTGCTACTGCGGTCGGTCGACCCGCGCCTTGATGTAAGCGATCACCGCGGCGCGTTCGTGCAGCGTTAAATAGCCGAAATGCCCCTTTCCGACGAGGGTCATCAGCCCGAGATCGGGTTTGCCCTTGCCCTTGCCGGTGGTGAGCAATGTCGTCAGTTCGGAATCGGTGTAGCTTCCCGCAATGTCGAGGTCGGGTGTACTTAAGCCTGGCTCGAAGTCGGCAATTCCGGTCAGGTCGGCGCCGTGGCATTCGGCGCAGGTTGCGCCGGCGATGTAACGACCCAGCGCATAGCGTTTGCCAAGATCGACCGGCTGCTTGGCACGATATTCCGCAACATAGGATGCGACCGGTTTCATCTCGCCTTTGGCAATCATCGCCCTGGCCTTGTCGGTGAAGGTCGGCGGCGGGGTTGGCGCCCCGCTCGGTTTCACCGTCCGCAAATGCGCGATCAGCGCCGTCATGTCGGCGTCGCTAAGCCGCTGGAATATCTCCGACGGCATGATCCACAGATCGCCGCGCGTCGGGTGCACCCCGGTGCGCAACAACGCCGTCAGCTGGGCGTCGGTCATCGTCGGGATGACCCGCGTCAGGTTGCTGGCGTAGAGCTTGCCCAGCTCGGGCGTATCGTCGTTGAACCAATGCCCTTCGAGCGTCTCGGTATGGCACCCGCGGCAGCCGAGGACGTGGCTCAACCGTTCGCCATGCGCGAGGATCGCCTTCTGGTCGCCCGAGGCGCCATCGAAGGTCAGCGCCGCCTTGACCACTGGCGGACTGGGCTGATCGGATCGGGATCCGCACGCGGACAGGCCGACAATCGCCAGTAGCAGCATGATCGAGCGCATATGTCTAACCCCCCGGTTAGCCGCGCTCTTAACCTAAATCATACTTTCTGGCGAGCCCCAATTCGCCGGATGATCCGCGTCCACAGCGGGATGGTGGCGAGCGCGATCGGGCTTAGCGGCGCGGACACGAAGGCGCAGGCGAAGGCGGTCAGCCCGCCCGCGACGACCCCCAGGCTGCGCGCGCGCATCGCCCAATGTTCCTCCGCCGCGTGTTCGGCCCATAAAGTGGTGGCGATGCTCACCACCCGGTAACTGAGGAAGCCGGTCAGCGCGAGAAACAGATGATAGGTCGCGAACGGTACGAATTGCCCGCGGTTCTGACTCATGAAAGCGGTGACGAACGGCATGAAAGCGATCGCCATCAGCATCACCATGTTGGGCCACATCAACGCTTGCGAGAAGCCCGGCACCGCCGACAGCGCCGCGTGATGCCCCATCCAGAACCGGCCGATGACCAGGAAACTGAGCGCGAACCCGAAGAAGGACGGCCACAGGTCGACCAACTGCTGGAGCGCCGCGGCGTCCGACGCATTGTCGAGATGCGGCACATGGATTTCGATCACCAGCAAGGTGATCGCAATCGCGAACACCGCGTCCGAAAAAAAGATCAGCCGCTCGAGCTTGTGGTCCATCGCCGTGGCCCCAGCGCGCTGGGTCACGTCAAGCTCCCCAACAGCGCGGTCGCCCCGGCGCTTGTCAGCCACGGCCAGCCGACGTGTTGGCCGCGCGAAGCGATCAGCGAAAACAAGCCGATGATGAGCCACATCGCGCCCAATACCGCCTTAATCGCCACGTCACCGCCGGGCCACGCGACGACAATTGCGTTGGAAATCATGTAGATGCTGGTGAGGTGCCAGGCGGAGCGCAGGACGCGGCGGCTTTGACCATTCGCCATGATGCCCTGGTTCATCGCCATGAGCGGCCCGAGCAGCCGACGTTCACCGGCAACCGAGTGTACCCCGGCCGTTACAATCATTAACACCGCGCTAAGCCAGAACCAGATCGTCATGCCCCCTCCCCAAAAATTTCACGCCCCGATGATCTCCCGACCGATCAGCACTCGGCGGATTTCGTTGGTGCCGGCGCCGATGTCGAGCAATTTTGCGTCGCGCATGAAGCGTTCGACCGGCCAGTCCTTGGTGTAGCCCGCGCCGCCCAGCGCCTGGACCGCCTCGCCCGCGACCTTGAACGCGCTTTCGCTGGCCAGCAGGATCGCGCCCGCGGCATCGAACCGCGTCGTCTTGCCGGCATCGCAATTCTTGGCGACGGTGTAGACGTAGGCGCGGGCGGAATTGAGCGCGACATACATGTCGGCGACCTTGGCCTGGATCAATTGGAAGCTGCCGATCGCGGACCCAAATTGCTTGCGCTCGCGCACGTACGGGACGACCACGTCGAGGCACGCCTGCATGATCCCAAGCTGGATCCCGGCGAGCACGGTGCGCTCGTAATCGAGGCCGCTCATGAGTACGCCGACCCCGCCATTTTCGGGGCCCATGACGTTCTCAGCAGGGACAAAGCAATCGTCGAACACCAGCTCGCTCGTCGGGCTCCCACGCATGCCGCATTTGTCGATTTTCTGGCCGATCGAGAAGCCGTCATAGTCCTTTTCGATCAGGAAGGTGGTGATCCCGCGCGATCCCTCACCGGTCTTGGCATAGACCACCAACGTGTCGGCATATTCGGCATTGGTGATCCAGAATTTGGTGCCGTTGAGGCGGTATCCATTGCCCGATTTCTCGGCCTTCAGCTTCATCGAGACGACGTCGCTCCCCGCCCCCGCCTCGCTCATCGCCAACGCGCCGACATGCTCGCCCGAAATCAGCTTGGGGAGATATTTGGCTTTCTGCTCGGGATTGGCCCAGCGGCTGATCTGGTTGACGCACAGGTTGGAATGCGCGCCGTAGCTCAACCCGACCGAAGCCGAGGCGCGCGCAACTTCTTCCTGCGCCACGACATGCTCGAGATAGCCCAACCCGAGCCCGCCATCTTCCTCGGCGACGGTAATCCCGTGCAGGCCGAGTTCGCCCATCTGCGGCCACAGCTCGATCGGGAAGCGGTCGTTGGCGTCGATCTCGGCGGCGATCGGCGCGATCTTGTCGGTCGCGAACCGCTGGGTCGTGTCGCGGATCGTATCGGCCATTTCGCCAAGGTCGAAATCGAGGCCGGGCATGTCGCTCATTGGGATACTCCTGTTGCCGCAGCGCCTAGCAGAGCGCGCAAGACTTGGACAAGGCAGCGGCAAGGCTTATGTGCACTGCAACGCAGCTCTGGAGAGTATCAATGTCCACCGACCCGATCGTCATCCTTTCGACCGCCCGCACCCCGATGGGCTCGATGCAGGGCAGCCTGTCCAATGCTTCCGCGACCGATCTCGGCGCCACCGCGGTGCGCGCGGCGGTCGAGCGCGCGGGCGTCGACGGCGGCGATATCGACCGGATTTACATGGGCTGCGTGCTCCCCGCGGGCCTCGGCCAGGCGCCTGCCCGCCAGGCCGCGATCAAGGCCGGGCTTCCGACCTCGGTCCAGGCGACGACGGTCAACAAGGTATGCGGATCGGGCATGCAGACGGTGATCATGGGCGCCGAGGCACTGGCCGCGGGCAATGCCGATCTGATTGTCGCCGGCGGCATGGAATCGATGACCAACGCGCCTTATTTGCTCAAGAAGCATCGCGGCGGCGCGCGCATCGGGCATGACGTGGCCTACGATCATATGTTCCTCGACGGGCTCGAGGATGCCTATGAGGAAGGCCGCGCGATGGGCAGCTTCGCGCAATGCACCGCCGACGAATATCAGCTGACCCGCAAAGAAATGGACGATTTCGCCTTGGCATCGCTGAGCCGCGCCAAGGCGGCGATCGACAGCGGCAGTTTCAAGGACGAGATCGCCCCGGTGACGATCAAGGGCCGCAAGGGCGACACCATCGTCGACACCGACGAAGCGCCCGGCCGCGGCATGCCCGACAAGATTCCGACGCTCAAGGCAGCCTTCTCCAAGGATGGCACGATCACCGCCGCCACCAGTTCGTCGATCAGCGACGGCGCCGCTGCGGTCGTGCTGGCGCGCAAGTCCGACGCCGACGCCAAGGGCTATAAGGCGGTCGCAACGATCATCGCCACCGCCGCCCACGCGCGCGCGCCGTCCGAATTCACCATCGCCCCGGTCGGCGCGATCGAGAAATTATTGAAGAAGGCCGGCTGGTCGGTCGGCGATGTCGACCTGTGGGAGGTCAACGAAGCCTTCGCCTGCGTCGCGATGTTCGCGATGAAGGACCTCGGCATCCCGCACGACAAGATCAACGTCCACGGCGGCGCGACCGCGTTGGGCCACCCGATCGGCGCCAGCGGCACGCGCATCCTCGTCACCCTGATCGGCGCGCTCAAGCAAAAGGGGCTCAAGCGCGGCGTTGCGTCGCTGTGCATCGGCGGCGGCGAAGCGACGGCGGTGGCGGTCGAACTGGCCTGATTTCCGCTCGCCGCCAACGCGATAGGTTGCGCCCTCGATTGATGCTATGCGGCTCGTCCTCAACAACAGGCGGGAGAGAGTAGATGCGGATCGTGCTCATTACGATGACGGCGCTGGCGCTGGTCGCGTGCAAGAAGGCCGAGGTCGCGGCCAATGCCGATGCGGCCAACAATTTTGCGGTTGCCAATGATGCCATGGCGACCAATGCAACCGCCAATGCGACGGCGGCCGATGCCGCCGCGACGATGAATAATTCGACCTTCGAATATGTCCGCAACAGCCGCGCGATCCAATTGTCGATCGACGGCAGCGGCAATTATATTTCGACCGCCGGCAAGGACCATATCGACCACGGCACCGCGGCGATGAAGGATGGCAAATCATGCTTCACCAGCGCGATGACCAAGGCCGGCGAAATCTGCTGGACTGACCCCAAGCTCGCGGTCGGCGCGTCGGGTGAGATTGTTAGCGACAAGGGCGAGAAGCTCACCGTTAAGCGCGTCGCCTACATCGCGAAGAAGATGTGACGATCGGGTAATTTGCAATGCCCAATGGCGGCGGTGGAGCAATCCATCGCCGCCTTTTTTTATTTGGTCGATTTGGCCCCGGCATAGGCCTGGCATTCAAGCTCGACCTTGGCCCCGAGCGCGAGGCCGTTGGTGCCGAATGCGCTTCGGGCGGGGAAGCGGTGACCAACGAAATAACCCGCGTAAATCTTGTTGAAGGCCGGCCAGTTGGCCATGTCCGACAGCATCACTGTGCAATGCACGACATCGCCCCAGCCAAGTCCGGCGCTCTTCAGCACGCCGCCGATATTGTCCATCATCTGGCGCGCCTGCGGTTCGAACTCGGCCGGCAACGTGCCGTCGGCGCTAAGCCCGAGCTGGCCCGACAGATAGAGCATGTCCCCGGCCCTGACCGCGGTCGAAAATGGTCGGCCCGCGACCGGTGTACCGAGATGCTCTACCGCAGCGCGCGGCGCGGCGACCGAGGGCGCAGCAAGCATCGCGGAAACGGCGAGTACGGCAGTGAGGTTCATGGCGCATCTCCTGATCAACTGGACGATCCGCCGAGCCTAGCAGGCTCGCCCCATATGCCAATGCCACGCCGAACCTTGCCTCTCACCCCCCTCAACGACAAGGCGGCCCGGGTTGCCCCGGACCGCCTGATCGATTGCGGCCTTGCGGTCGCGTTCAGTTATAGTGTCGCTTAGCCACGCTCCGGTTCCGGCGGCGGCGGCGGCGGCGGGGGTGGCGGCGGGCAGGTGTCGCTCGCCAGGATCACCGAGCCATCGGCGCAGGTCTGCGTTGCCGGCGGCGGGGGAGGAGGCGGCGGCGGCGGGGGCGGCGGAGGCGGCGGCGGTGCCATCTCTTCATGCCCCGAGCCAAACCGGAACCCGAGCCTTACGCCAACGCCCTTGCGGTCGCCGAGCTCGCCCCAGGCGGCCAAGATCGGTCCGGCGCCGTTCGACGGACCGCCGAGGCCGACTTCACCGCGTACCCAGGTGCCCTTGTTCGACACGCCAAGGTCATAGGTGTTGACGCTGTCGAACAATGCCACCCGGCCACGACCGCGGAACTCGTGATAGACGGTCGCATCGACATACGGACGCCAGCCCGAGCTTCCGAACACGGCGCGCAGGCCAGCCCGGCCACGGGTCGAGCTGATCTTGCCATAATCGTAGTTGAACCCGAACTCGTTGATGTCGTCGAGCTTGGTCCACACATGGCTCAAGCCAAGGTTGGCATCGAGGCTCGCGCCGCCCATCCCGAAGCGATAGCCAAGCGCGCCATCGACACCGGTCGAGTGGCCACGGCTGCGATTGCCGATGAAGGCACCGCTGCGGACGTCGACCTTGTAGCGGTCATATTTGAACAACGCCTCGCCGTGGATCCCGGTCTCGCCGCCGAACTGGCCGTAAGCACCGAGGTTCCAGCCCTTGAGCCGGACATTGGCGGCGCTGTTGGCCTTGTCATATTCGTAGCCGCCGGTGACGCCGAAGCGGCCCCCGCCAAACCCGAAGTCGACCCCGCCTTGGATACCATAGCGATGGTTGCTGGTGCGATCCGACACGGCATAGGTCACGCCGTTGATGGTCGCATCATTGTTGAAGTCCGACTTCGTGCGGCTGGCATAGACCTGGCCCCAGATTGCCCAACCGTCATTGTTATGCGGCAAGCGGGTCTGGGCGATCACTTCGTCCGCGCTCTGGTACCACATATCAACCGCGGCCTGGGCGAGCGAGAGCGGCTCGAACGCGGCCAGGGTCGGCGCTGCAGTGAGGAAGTAATCCGCACCGCGTTGCTGCAGGCTGTAAGCGAGCAATGGCGTGTTGTTGATCGTGCCAAGCGTGAACGCACCTGCGGTGCTGGCGACATTGTCGACCACCAGCTGACCGAGCGGATCGATGAAGCCGAAGTCGACCAGATTGACGTTGACCACGGTCGCACCCGACGTCGTCAGGCCGGTCACGATCAGTCGATCCGAGCTGAGTTTGGCAACGTCGATCGCCAGTGCCGAGGCACCGCTTCCGACATAAGGCGAGGCCAAGGTCAGGAAGTCGCCGGTGACGCCGTCCTGAAGCCGGATCGTGCCCGCATTGTTGAAGGTCGTCTGACCAGTGATGGTCGTCAAACCCTCGTCGGCAATCACGACGCCGCCGGCATTGTTGGTGAACACCACCGCCGGAACCGTGAACGTCCCCGCCGCAAGGTCGAGCGTCCCGCTGTTCGAGAAGGACGTGAAGCCGCCCAACGTCGCTGCGCCCGCCGTGTCGATGAGGCCGGTGGCACCATTGACGAAGGCGATTGCAGGACCGGTGAGGGTCGTCGCAGCGGCCATGTTGATCCGGCCGTTCTGGGTCAGCGTCTCAAGACCAGCCAACGTGGTGTTGGCATTGACGTTGATGATCCCGCCGGAGTTGTTGACCAACGCGTCGGTGCCGACGCCGAAGTCGATGCCCGCGCCGTTCAGGTTGATGATGCCACCCGAATTGTTCTGAATGAGATCGTTACCACCGAAGAGGAACGTGGAACCGGTCGCGCCGGTGCTGAACGTTCCGGCGTTGATCAACGTGTCGACATTGCTGGTCAGGTTCAACGCGCCATTGATCGTCCCGCCGACATTGTTGTTGACTGTCACTGCACCGTCGGCGGTGGATACCGTAAATACCGCGTTGCCTGTCTGCGCGGCGGCGCCGATCGTGCCGTTGTTAGTGACAATAGTCGTCCCGGCACCCGACGTGACGATGTCCGATCCGGTGGCGCTGTTGACCGTTGCACCGGCGTTGACGGTCACGGTCCGGTTGCCGGCGGAGGTCAGCGAAATGGCCGCGCCTGCACCAGTCGTGGTCACGCTTTGCGCCGCAGTCACTGCGATTGTGCCACTAGTCGATGTGGCGTTGATGCCCGTACCGCCCGCACTGATCACGCCGGTATTGGAAATGATTTGGTTGCCGATCGTCGAGGCCACGTCGATGGCGTTGCCAGTACCTGCTGTTACCGCGCCGGTGGTAACAGTTACTGGACCCGCCGCAGCGGTTACGTTGACGCCCGGACCGCCGGTCGAATTGATTGCACCAGTGTAGTTAATCACAGTGGCGCCAGCACCGCTGTTGACTGCCGTCACACCGAAATTCGAGGTGAAGATCGCACCTGTGCCCGAAATGCTCAAAGCTGCGGAAGATGCGCCGTTCGAAATTTGACCGTAAACGCCGGTCGTTACCATGCGGTCCGTAACCGAGCCAATAGTACCGTTATTGACGACAGTCGTCGATCCAGTGCCGGCGTTCTGAACACCAACACCGAAGTCGAGCGTGCCCGGCGCGCCGGTCAGGCTGGCGACAGTCGCATTGTTGGTCAGCGACTGAACAGTGTTGTTGAGGGCGTTGGTCGACTCAACCTGAACACCAATGAAGTCAGCGCGAACGGTCGTGCCCGTTGCTGTCACCAGCGTGGTTGCGCCCGTGCCGCTGTTGCCGGCCCGAATGCCGTTGCCGCCAACCGCCGAGGTGACGTTGCCGCCGACGTTCGCATTCAGCGTGCTGGAACCGGCCAAGTTGAACTCAAGCCCGTTGCCAGCATTGCTAAGGTTTGTGACGCTGCCCGCTCCGCTGTAAACGACATTCGTCGCACCAGCCGCGTTGATGTTGAAAGCGGCCGCGCCGCCAGCGCTTGCAGGCGCGCCAGGACTGTCAGCAACCCCACCATTATTGACAATGGTCAGTGTATTCGCGCCCGAAGCTGTCGGCGAATGCGCCAAGCCATAGACTCCGACGTTACCGTTGACGATCAACGTCGCGTTGCCCACCGACGTGTCATATTGACCATTGCGATCCAACGGACCATTGCCGCTAGTGTTGGTCGTAGAGGTCAACGCGCACGTTCGCGTGTCATTCGGGTTGGTGACTGTCGACGTGACGCATTGCGCCGACGCCGACTGGGCCGAGAACAGCAAGCCTGCGCCAAGCGCGGCGCTGCTCAGCAGGCGGGTTTTACGGACAGAACTCATGATCACTTACTCCCTGTTTTTCAATTAACATCGAAACATAAAGTCAAAAATCTTGACCGAGCGCGGAGAGGCTAACCTTTCGGCTCGCCGAAAACAATAGCCCAAGGCCATGCCGCAGATTAAATCTCGGTTGCTGGGGTTTCCGGACTAGCCGCGGTGCGCCGACCGAAAATGAAATCGTCGTGGGGCGCGGCAGAAGCGAAGCAAAACGGATCATTTATCTCCTCCCCAACTGACGCGATGACCAGTGGCCAAACGCACGCATCCCACCATTTCCGAATCTAACGAAAGTCGCTAACTCTCGGTTCCTGGACCGAACGCATAAAAACCAACTGTTGCAGAAATGTCTCCGTTCGGTTTCGGTCGGAACCGAACCGAGTCCTAAACGATGACGATTTTGACGCCGCTGACTTGATGCCCCTCAACGACAAGGCGGCCCGGGTTGCCCCGGACCGCCTGATCGATTGCGGCCTTGCGGTCGCGTTCAGTTATAGTGTCGCTTAGCCACGCTCCGGTTCCGGCGGCGGCGGCGGCGGCGGGGGTGGCGGCGGGCAGGTGTCGCTCGCCAGGATCACCGAGCCATCGGCGCAGGTCTGCGTTGCCGGCGGCGGGGGAGGAGGCGGCGGCGGCGGGGGCGGCGGAGGCGGCGGCGGTGCCATCTCTTCATGCCCCGAGCCAAACCGGAACCCGAGCCTTACGCCAACGCCCTTGCGGTCGCCGAGCTCGCCCCAGGCGGCCAAGATCGGTCCGGCGCCGTTCGACGGACCGCCGAGGCCGACTTCACCGCGTACCCAGGTGCCCTTGTTCGACACGCCAAGGTCATAGGTGTTGACGCTGTCGAACAATGCCACCCGGCCACGACCGCGGAACTCGTGATAGACGGTCGCATCGACATACGGACGCCAGCCCGAGCTTCCGAACACGGCGCGCAGGCCAGCCCGGCCACGGGTCGAGCTGATCTTGCCATAATCGTAGTTGAACCCGAACTCGTTGATGTCGTCGAGCTTGGTCCACACATGGCTCAAGCCAAGGTTGGCATCGAGGCTCGCGCCGCCCATCCCGAAGCGATAGCCAAGCGCGCCATCGACACCGGTCGAGTGGCCACGGCTGCGATTGCCGATGAAGGCACCGCTGCGGACGTCGACCTTGTAGCGGTCATATTTGAACAACGCCTCGCCGTGGATCCCGGTCTCGCCGCCGAACTGGCCGTAAGCACCGAGGTTCCAGCCCTTGAGCCGGACATTGGCGGCGCTGTTGGCCTTGTCATATTCGTAGCCGCCGGTGACGCCGAAGCGGCCCCCGCCAAACCCGAAGTCGACCCCGCCTTGGATACCATAGCGATGGTTGCTGGTGCGATCCGACACGGCATAGGTCACGCCGTTGATGGTCGCATCATTGTTGAAGTCCGACTTCGTGCGGCTGGCATAGACCTGGCCCCAGATTGCCCAACCGTCATTGTTATGCGGCAAGCGGGTCTGGGCGATCACTTCGTCCGCGCTCTGGTACCACATATCAACCGCGGCCTGGGCGAGCGAGAGCGGCTCGAACGCGGCCAGGGTCGGCGCTGCAGTGAGGAAGTAATCCGCACCGCGTTGCTGCAGGCTGTAAGCGAGCAATGGCGTGTTGTTGATCGTGCCAAGCGTGAACGCACCTGCGGTGCTGGCGACATTGTCGACCACCAGCTGACCGAGCGGATCGATGAAGCCGAAGTCGACCAGATTGACGTTGACCACGGTCGCACCCGACGTCGTCAGGCCGGTCACGATCAGTCGATCCGAGCTGAGTTTGGCAACGTCGATCGCCAGTGCCGAGGCACCGCTTCCGACATAAGGCGAGGCCAAGGTCAGGAAGTCGCCGGTGACGCCGTCCTGAAGCCGGATCGTGCCCGCATTGTTGAAGGTCGTCTGACCAGTGATGGTCGTCAAACCCTCGTCGGCAATCACGACGCCGCCGGCATTGTTGGTGAACACCACCGCCGGAACCGTGAACGTCCCCGCCGCAAGGTCGAGCGTCCCGCTGTTCGAGAAGGACGTGAAGCCGCCCAACGTCGCTGCGCCCGCCGTGTCGATGAGGCCGGTGGCACCATTGACGAAGGCGATTGCAGGACCGGTGAGGGTCGTCGCAGCGGCCATGTTGATCCGGCCTGCCTGCGTGAATGTCTCAAGACCGAGCAACGAGCTGTTGGCAGTGATGTTGAGCGTCGATCCGGCATTGTTGCTGAAGGCATCGGTGCCAGCACCGAAGTCGATCGAACCGCCGAGGTTGATCACGCCACCGGTAAGGTTGGTGATTACGTCATTGCCACCATAAAGCAGCGTTCCGGCGGCGGCGTTGAACGTGCCGGAATTGTTCAGGATGTCGACGCCGTTCGACAAGTTGAGATTGCCGTTGAGAACACCGCCAGTATTGTTGTTGACGGTCACGCCATTGGTCGCCAGCGCACTGTAAACCGATGCATTGGTGCCAGTGATCGTGCCAGCGTTGTTGACAATTCCCGCGCCGCTGCCAGCAACATTGACACCATAAGCCGCACTAATCGTGCGCCCTGTGCTTACCGCAACCGTCGTCAAGCCGCTCGTCGTTGCCTGGATCCCGTCGTCCCCGCCCGTGACGTTGCCGCCAGCGACGTTGACGTTGATCGCGCCCGACGTCGAGTTGGCGGTGATGCCGTCGATGCCAACACCCGTGCCACTGACGTTGGCACCGACGTTGATGTCGGTCCGACCCGTCGTCGTTGTCGTCTGGATCGCAGAACCGCCGACCGAAGTTACCGTGCCGTTGGCGTTTACGGTATCGATGCCGATCGTGGAGTTGGACAGGATGCCAACACCACCGGTGGTGTTGACCGCGCCAGAATAAGTGACGGTAGTCGTCCCGGACCCGGCATTATTTGCAAACAGGCCGCCAAGCGTAGCTGGGCCGGTGAACACTGCGCCAGTGCCGGTCAGGCTGACGTTCGCGGTCGATCCCGCATTGTTGATAGTCGAACCGACGCCAACCGTTACAATCCGGTCGGTCGCACTGCCGATTGCGCCATTGTTCGTGGCCGAGACCGCACCGGTACCTTGGCTCGTGCTATACACGCCGTACTGCAGCGTATTGGGCGAGGCGACTAGGCTGCCGACGGTCGAATTGTTGATGACGGTGACAGAACCTGCGTTCGCAGCAGCGCCGTCGATCGCATAGACACCGACAAAGCCGGCACGAACGGTCGTCCCGACAAGGGTTGAAAGATTGATGTTTCCGCCCGTCGAAGTCGCTCCATTGGCAAAGACGCCCGAACCGCCAACCGCCGAGGTGACGTTGCCGCCAACCGTCGCATTGAGCGAACCGGTGCCGGTCAAGCCGAACTCAAGCCCGGAACCGCCCGTCCCAAGGTTCGTGACGCTACCGTTGCCCGAGTAATTTACATTGACGGCACCGCCGCCGTTCACGTTCACCGCCGCGCCGCCCCCGGCCGTCGCCGTGTTGCCAGCGTCGATTTGAACCGCGCCGTTATTGGTAAACGTCAAATTAGGTCCAAGGGGACCGGCGCCGGAAAGGGCTAAACCATAGCCGGTGACCGATGCGCCTGTCGAAACGATCAGTCCACCATTCGAGCCCAGTGGATTCGCCGGAAAGGTATAATTCCGGTCGTTGAGCGGTACAGTATACGGAAAGAGAAACGACGTATTCGTCGTTACCGTCGTGGCGCAGGTGAAATCGCCTCCCGCGTAGGAGCAAGTCGCCTGCGCAGGCGCCGCGAGAAGGACGGTGGTCGCGGTAATGGCGCTGCCAAGCAGTGCAATGCGGTGCGATACTTTCATCTTGTTTACTCCCTGAACGGACCTCGCCAGAAGCTCGGCGGTGGTCGAATGCATGCCCCCGTCCGACTATTCGCCGGTAGGTTATTCGAGCCGCATATCGCGAGAACCAGAACTATGCAACAATAACGAAGAGCAAAATTCGCGCCAATTCGCTCCGTTGAGGGAGATTAATCGACCCGCTCATTCGCCGTGACACCGTGAATGTCGCCCTCGGCGATCCAGCCGCTGCGCTGGCCGACGATGAACTTGCACCAGTCGCCGTCGCATTGCTCGATCCGCCCGACCACGCCTGGCTCGGCGAGATAAGCGGTTCGGCTCGCGCGGTCCGCTTTCTCGCGGATTGCGCGCGGCTGGCCCGGCTTGACCACCGCCGTGCGCCGGTCGCTGAGCAACGTGACGAGCATCCAGCCGCGCACCCCGTCGGAATCCTCGATCATCCGCCAGTTGGTGTAAATCTTGACCACCCGTACCGGCAGGTCGCGGCGCTGGTACAGCCAGGTGCCGGGATAGTTGCGCCCAGGCCCGGTGCGGATCATCGCCTTGCCGCTGGCGATCGACGCCCAATAGGGCGGTTTCTTGTCCTGCGCCGATGCAACTGCCGCGACGCACAACAAGCCGATCGCGATCCGTGCCGCCTTCACGCCCCGGTCCGGATCCGCTCGACCAATTGCTTGACCGTCGGCACGAAGCCGTTGGAGTAAAAGGGGTCGGTCTTGAAGCGGAACGCGGCATGCCCGGCGAACATGAGGTTCTCCTCCACCGGCCCGCCATGCGCAATGTCCTGCAACGTCTTCTGGATGCAGAAGCTGCGCGGATCGGCCAGCCGTCCGGTGCTGTTCTTCTCATTGTCGGCCCAGCTCGAGAATGCGCAATGCGACAGGCAACCCATGCAGTCGGCCTGGTCCTTGCGGATGATCTTTTCATCCTCGGGCGTGACGAACACCAACGTGTCGTCGGGGGTCTTGAGCGCGTTGGTGAAGCCCGCGCCATACCATTCGCGCGCATGCTGGAGGTCGCCCTTGGTCACCCAGTAATTCTTCTTGGTGCCAATGCCGACATCGAGCTCGAACGAATGGTCGCCGATCGCTTCCTTGGTGAAGGCGATCTGGCGTTCGCTGCGCGCCTCGAGCCAGCGCAGGAACGGGTTGCGCACCGCCGACGAATAGAAACCGGTCGGCGAGAATTTGTGGAGCAGGATGTCGCCTTCCTCGAGCGTCATCAGCCGCGCTTTCCAGTCGGGCGGAATCGGACTTTCCTGGGTCAGCAGCGGCCGCGTTCCGAACTGGAAGACGATCTGCCCAAGCTCGGGATTGTCGATCCAGTCATTCCACTCGTCGAGCCGCCAGACCCCGCCGGCCATGACGATCGGCACGCTGTCGGCGATGCCGCCCTCGCGCATCGTCTCGCGCAATTCCTTGACCCGCGGATAGGGATCCTGCGGTTTGCGCGGGTCCTCGGCGTTCGACAGGCCATTATGCCCACCGGCCAGCCACGGGTCTTCATAGACCACCGCCGACAACCATTCGGCGGCCTTGTGATACGCCCGCTTCCACAACGCCCGGAACGCACGGCCGGACGAGATGATCGGCAAATAGGTGACGCCGTGATGCGCCGCGATTTCGCTTAATTTGTACGGCATTCCCGCGCCGCAGGTCACGCCCGCGACCAGCCCCTTGGTGCGTTCCAGCACGCCTTCGAGGATGCGCTGTGCGCCGCCCATTTCCCACAACACGTTGATGTTGATCGCGCCCTGTCCGCCGGCGATGTCATGCGCTTTTTCGACCTGCGCGACCGCGCCGTCGATGGCGTATTGGACCAGTTCCTCATGCCGCTCGCGGCGAGTCAGCGCCTTGTAGATTTGCGGGATGATCCGGCCTTCGGGATCATAGCTGTCGGCGTTGACCGCGCTGACCGTGCCGATGCCGCCGGCGGCCGCCCACGCGCCCGAGCTGGCGTGGTTGGTGGCGCTGACGCCCTTGCCGCCTTCGACCAGCGGCCACACTTCGCGGCCGCCGTAGAGGATCGGCTTCAAGCCCTTGAACAATTTCATCTCCTAGAAGTTCGCGCCCCTATAAGCCTTCTCGCCGCTTTTGCCCGCAAAAAAACAGGCGGGGCCGAACGATTGTCCGACCCCGCCGTCAGGTCAGTTGAGGTTGCGTGATTTTAGCAGCTGCGGCCGATCGACCGGCCGGCCAGTGCGCCGAGGGCGCCGCCGATGAGCGCGCCAGCAGTGCCGTTGTTGCGGTGATAGCTGTTGCGGTTGCCCGAGCGGCTGACTTCGCGCCCGATCAACGCGCCCGCTGCACCGCCGACGATCAGGCCGGTGGTTCCGCTGCCGCACCGGTTGCGACCGTAGTCGCGTTGGTTGTAGCCGTTCTGACCATAATAACCCTGGTTGGAATAGCCCTGGTTATAGCCCTGGCCATAATAGCCCTGGTTGTAATTCTGGTCGTAATAGCCCTGGTTGTAATTCGAGCCATAGGACTGCTGACCGTAGCCGCCATAATCATTGCCGTAGCCATCGTTATAACCGTTGCCGTAACCGCCATACCCATTGCCGTAACCCGAATAGACCGAGAAACTGCCATGCCCGTGGCGGGCTTCGGCGGCGGTCGGCGCGAGCACCATCGACGCGACGCTTGCTGCAAGTGCGATCTGCTTGATCATCGAACAACTCCTCGATCATAGGCGGGCATGATGCACCGCTTGTTATGGAGCTCTTCTACGCCCTCAGCCTGACGCTGTTATGAACCGCAATGACGTCATTCGTTCAGAATGTAATCGAGGCCGATGTCGACCGCCGGGGCCGATTGGGTGATCCGGCCGACCGAGATGTAATTCACCCCGGTCTCCGCAATCCCCCTGATGGTGTCGAGCCGGACCCCGCCCGACGCCTCGAGCAGAACGCGCCCGGCGACCAAGGCGACCGCCTCCCGCAATTGGTCGTTGGTCATATTGTCGAGCAGCAACCGGTCGGCTCCTGCGCCGAGCGCCGGTTCGATCTGCTCGATCCGATCGACCTCGACCTGGATCTGAAGCCCGGTCTTGGCGGCGACCGCGGCGCGCACTGCCGCCTCGACCGATCCCGCCACCCCGACATGATTATCCTTGATCAGCAGGCCGTCATCCATCCGCATGCGGTGATTTTCCGCGCCGCCCATCCGCGCTGCATATTTCTCCAGCAGGCGAAGGCCCGGAATCGTCTTGCGCGTGTCGAGCAAGGTCGCGCCGGTGCCCGCGATGGCATCGACATAGATGCTGGTCAGTGTCGCCACCCCGGACAGATGCTGAAGCGTATTGAGCGCCGAGCGTTCAGCAGCGAGCATCGCCCACGCATTGCCCTGCAGGTTGAGCAGCAGCGTGCCCGCCGGAACCCGGTCGCCGTCCTCGACGTGCTTGGCGATCCGAACTTCGCGGTCGAGTGATTTGAAGAACGCGATCGCGATGTCGAGCCCGGCGACGCTGATCGGCTCGCGGCAATTCATCGTCGCGGAGAAGCGCGCGTCGGCGGCGATGGTCGCCATGCTGGTGACGTCCCCGCCCGACCCCATATCCTCGGCCAGCACGCGGCGGACGAATTCGCTGAGGTCGAACTGCGTCAGGCTGGTGGTGAATTCGATCGGCTCGCTGGTCACTGGGGTCGAATTCCTCGTGCGAAAAAGTCCTTTCGCCTTAGACTTTCGACCTCACGCGGGCAAGGTCAGGCAGCTGGCGCAGGCTCGACGTTTTCGCCGCTCTCCAGCTGCCATTGGTCGTCGATGCGTTTGAAGAACTCGCTGTCGCCCGAAAGGAATTCGCTCCCGTTCCAGCGCTGGACGGTGACCCGGACGCCATGTTCGTCAATCTCGATCCGGTTGAAGCTCTGCTCTTCGCCGCGCACCCGCGTCGAGGTCGCGGTGCCGGCCTGGATGACCAAAGCCTTGCCCGAGCCGTGCACCAGCGCCGCCGCATCATTGATCGACGCGCGGTGGTTATGCCCGGCGAGCAACAGGTCGACCCCGGCTTCGGCAATCGCGGTGAGCGCATCTTGCTGATCGTCCATCAAATGACCAAGTTCCGGTCCGTCGCCAACCGGCAGCGCGAACAACGGATGATGCGTGACGAGAATGCGCGGCTGGTGGACATCGGTGTCGGCGAACGTCTCGCGGATGTGATCCATCTGCTCGTGGCTGACATGGCCGTTCTTGAAGGTCAGCGAGCGTGCGGTGTTGATTCCAAGGACCGCCGCACCATCGATCTGGATGAACGGGCAAAGCGTCTCGTCGATGAATTTCTTGTAGCGCGTCAGCGGCGACAGGAAGCGGCGGAACACATTGTACAGCGGGACGTCGTGATTGCCGGGTACCGCGAGCACTTCATGCCCCGCTGCGCGTATTCGCTCGATGAACTCTCCCGCTTCCTTGAACTGGTCGGTGTGGGCGCGCTGGGTAAAATCGCCCGAGATGACGACCAGATCGGCAGCTTCATGGTCGAGACGCTTCTCGACCGCGGTGACGATCACCGGATCATGAGCGCCGAAGTGAAGGTCGGACAGGTGGATGATCTTGGGCATTGGCTCGTAACGCCGCCGACCCAAACTTGTTCACCTTGCGCCGAACATATCACTGGCTATGCCTGTCGCGATGGATCGCACCGAGGCAAATAGCGGCACGCGAGACGTCGATCAGCGGTTGGCGTTCGACTCGGCCGCGCTGGAAAGCTGGATGGAGGCGAATATCGCCGGGTATACGGGCCCGCTCGGCGTCAGCCAGTTCAAGGGCGGCCAGTCGAACCCGACCTATGAGCTGTCCACGCCCGGCGCGACCTATGTCCTGCGCCGCAAACCGCCGGGGGTGCTGCTGCCCTCGGCCCATGCGGTGGACCGCGAATTCACGGTGACCTCGGCGCTGCACGCCCAAGGTTTTCCCGTCGCCCGACCCCGTGCTCTGTGTACGGACGATGCCGTCATCGGCTCGGTGTTCTACGTCATGGACAAGGTCGAGGGCCGGGTCCTGTGGGACCTGAAGCTGCCGGGGATGGAGCAGGCCGAACGTCGCGCCATCTTCGAGGCCCAGACCGATGCGCTCGCCGACCTGCACAAATTCGATCCCGCCGCGATCGGGCTGGCCGACTACGGCAAGCCGGGGAACTATTTCGCGCGTCAGGTCGGGCGCTGGACGAAACAGTACCGCGCCTCCGAGATCGATCCGATCCCGGAAATGGACCGGCTGATCGACTGGCTCCCGCAGGGTCTGCCGGCCGAGGGACCGGCGCGGATCGTCCACGGCGACTTCCGCCTCGACAATCTGATGATGGCGTCCGACGCCGCCGAAGTTCGGGCGGTGCTGGACTGGGAACTGTCGACGCTCGGCGATCCGATGGCGGATCTCTCCTATTTGCTGATCGGTTGGGTTTTGCCGCCGACGGTGCGGAACGGTCTGGGCGGACTGGACCTGCCTTCGCTCGGCATTCCGACGA
>ENA-OFCE01000433-OFCE01000433.1-metagenomes-genome-assembly--contig:-NODE-433-length-27675-cov-7.038740_pt1 | contig 27675 bp, 16 predicted proteins | sample MGYA00153388_OFCE01 | MGnify analysis MGYA00153388 | reverse complement strand
CTTCGGTTTTCTAACGAAGAAATATATTACAAAATAGCAGATGTACTTCAGAGAACTACGGATACTTTAGCCCCTCGCCCGAGCCCGGGAGAGGGGTTGGGGTGAGGGTTGACTGGAAGTATTTTCTTCACTTTTATTTCATGCATCCCAAAATACGATGCGGCTTTACATTTTTTCTTATTCATGATGATTAAAACCGCATAAATGGAGGTATATATGACCCGAACTCCTACACAAGGATTGCATACATTGTAAAACTTTTATGTATTCTCCAAAATTCAGCACAAAAATGGTACAATGGTGTAAATGAAAGGAGGTATTGCCTATGGTGAGCCTGCATAACAGCCCTCTCCCCTATCATTGAAGCTGAAAGCCATTTTAAAATCGGCTTTACATAAAACGATAAAACGCAGCACCGTAAGAAGACTTATTTTATGACTTTAGGAGAAATACTATATGAAGACAATTAAAACTAAAATCATCCTGCTGATGGGAATCCTGCTATTTATCATTTGTTCGGGTTTAGGGCTTGAATCTTACAGTACAGCCTCCGGCCTCCTCATAAATAACGCCAAGGATACCATGCCAAAGTTTGCCTTAGAGGCCTCGAAAATCATCACGCTGGAAATATCCAATGAACTCAACCGCCTGGAATCCCTTGCTGCCAACAGCAGTCTGTCTCTGGCTGCCAGCTCCTCGGGAGACTTCTCCGAGGTCAAGACGATTCTGGAGCAGGAGAAAAAAAGAGTCGGTGCACTCAACCTGGCGATCATCGACCGTCAGGGAAAATCAACGGATTACAGCGGCAAAATCAGCGATGTCAAAGATGCCGATTATTTTAAAAAAGCAATAGGTGGAGAAAAAAATGTATCCGATCCGCTAAAAAGCCAGGATGGCAATTCCCTTATCATGATCTACGCCGTTCCCATCAAAGTAGGAAATGAAGTAACAGGCGTTTTGACAGCAACCCGGAATGGCTATGAATTATGTGATATGGCAAAGTCAATTACCTATGGAAAAACCGGAAAGGCTTTTGTTGTCAATCAAAAAGGAAACACCATTGCCCATGCAGATGAAAGTCTCATTTCGAAGATTTTACAAAATAGTGCCACTGCAGAATCCACAGCAAAAGCAGGCACTGTAGATACCGCTACCTCCGCTTCGGTTTCCAGCAGCACAGCCACCAACAGCATGCTGGGTTTTAAAAACTTTTCCGAACTGCAAAAGAAGATGTCTGCCGGTGAAACAGGCTTTGGGGAATATGAATTCAACGGTGTCTCCAAATTCATGGGCTATGCTCCGGTAGAGGGTCTGGGATGGTCCGCTGCCGTGGAAGTGGATCGAAGCGAAGTTCTGTCTGGACTCAGTAATCTGAAGCAAAGGGTCACTGTTTTTTCTCTTGCCTTTTTGCTTTTGAGTCTTGTTGCTGCATACATCATCGCCCGGAGTATCGATAAGCCCATTACCTTTCTTACCCGGGAGTGCAATGAAATGGCCAACGGGGATTTCACCCGCAGCATCCGGGGAAAATATGAGAAACGCCGTGATGAAATCGGGGAGCTGGCTCGAAGCTTCAATCGAATCAATGTCAATGTTGCGCAAATCATCCGCAGTGTAATCGAAGAAACAACTACCGTGGGCAATTCGGTTCAAACTTCCACCCAGGCCATGTCTCAATTAAATTCCATGATACAGGAGGTTTCCGCCATCACGGAAGAAATCGCCTCCGGCATGGAGAGAACTGCATCCTCTACAGTGGAAATGAACCATTCTTCCTCCAATATGGAAAAGGCTATTGAAATTATTGCTAAAAAAGCACAGGATGGCTCCATCGCTGCGGGAGAGATAAACACCCGGGCGCTGCAGCTAAGAGATAACTTTTTAGCTTCGCAGATCAATGTTTCCAAAACCCTGGCTGCTACTCAGGAAAATCTCCAGCAGGCCCTGGAAAAATCCAAGGCAGTGGATAAGATTCACATGCTTTCCAATGCCATACTGCAAATCACATCACAAACCAACCTGTTGGCATTGAATGCCAATATTGAAGCCGCCAGAGCCGGTGAATCCGGCAGGGGCTTTGCCATCGTGGCTGATGAAATTCGAAAGCTGGCAGAGAGCTCTAAAGAGACAGCAACAGAGATACAAGCCATTACCCATGAGGTAGTCAATTCCGTAGGAAACCTCTCCGAAAACTCCAATCGTATGCTGGAATTTGTCGCTACGGATGTCGCCAATGATTACACTCTTATGCTGGAAGTGATGGAGCAATACAGCGAAGACGTAAAACTTATTAACCATTTAATTGATGATTTCAGTGCAAATTCGGAGGAAATCTTTGCTTCCATTCAAAGCATGCTGAAAGAAATCGAGGATATTTCCCTGGCCACCGGTGAAGGAGCAGAGGGCGCTGCCAGCATTGCACAGAAAACGGCCATCGTTACTGAAAAGGCATCGGAAGTGGAAACGCAGGTTGAATACTCAAAAAACAGTACGGAGAAGCTGACCTCCCTCGTCTCCAGATTTAAAGTGTAGTTTATACCGCGAACGGGTACTAATTTTACATAAGTCAGGCGGGATGTTCGCAAGAACCATCCCGCCTGATAGAATCACTGAAAAATCAGCCTCTATATTTATCAAATACCCGGTAGACGATAACAGCCATCTCCGCTCTTGTCGTAGCCTCTTGCGGATGAATCCTGTTATAGCTTCCCTGGACGATGCCTTCCTTGATCAGGGTAGCCACTCCTTCCACCGCATAAGCAGCTACGCTGGATGCGTCATTATATGTCCGGATATCGGCTTCCGCCCCGGCTGTACCTGCTTTTCCGGTTATCTTTAACGCCCTTGCCACCATCACCATCATGTCCTGTCTTGACAGTTCGTCTCCAGGGTTAAACCGGTTATTGCCCACCCCTGTCGCAATGCCTAATTTCTTCGCGATGCCCAGTGCTTCATAGTAATAGTCCTCCGGTTTGATATCCTCGAAGTTCGAGTCCACTTTCGCTGTCAACCCTAGCGTTTTCACCAGCAAAAGCATAAAGTCGGCTCTTGTGATATTGCGCTCCGGGCTGTAGGCAGTTTCTGACGTCCCGTTGACAATACCTCTTGACGCCAGGACTTCGATCTGCTTTTTCGCCCACGGATAGTCTTCAATATCCCCAAAGGTCTTTTTTACAAAGGTTACGGCATATTTGCTGAAGTGGGTCGTTGTAAAGGTTACTTTTCCGGTTGCCGTGTCATACCTGCCGCTGGGTATATTCACCGCTTTTCCCTGGCCATCGATATACCATACGATGATATGTTCCGGGTTCTTCAGTTCTTCTGCCGTAGGTGTATAGTCAATGGCGACGGTGACCGGTGCGTCGGGGTTGTTCCAGTCAATGCTCTTTCCTGCGACTTTTGCCGTAAGCTCAATAACCGGGTGATCCCCTATTTTTTGCCGTACCCCCTCTTCCATACCCGACTTATCAGCAATTCCGATGTTTAGCTGTACAGGCCCTTCCTCTATTTTTTCACTGAACATATTTTCAGGTACTGTAAGGCGTCCAACAGGGGTCGTAATTTCTATTACCTTATTCTTGCCGGGATTTGCCAGAACCCCTGCCGGTAGCTCCACTGCATAATTTTTTGCACCTTCCGCCTTTGCCAGGTTGAGTATAATTTTTCTCACTCCTGCCGTGTCTTGCTTTGCCTGTCGAAAGGCTTCCTGGAGAAGGTTCTCCTTTACATCGGCCACTGCCGTATGACTCTCCCCGCTCATGGCCGGTGTTACATCTACCTTTACCGCCCCATCAACAGTCACCGACAGTTTGGGCTGCTCTTCTACCGGGTAGTATCCCCCTCCCCCACTTAGGATTGTGACCGATACGGTTTTTCTTTCCGTATATTTTTCCGTGGACAGCCTTCCGTTTAACAGTTTCGCTGACTCGAGGCTTATGGAGGATGTTCCTGCGGCCTTTGCCTTAAAGGTAAAGTAACACAGCGTGAGGTTTCCGCTTTCCATGGATTTTTCTCCCTGTTTCGTGTACCCGAAGATGAGCTTGTTTTCCTCCCTGGCAGCAGCCATGGAACCCTCTCCGATATTGGACTGCATATCCACCAGTTCCAGCTTTCCGGTATCATACTCAATGACGGTTTCGTAGGCATACAAATCAACCAGGTTTATTCCGCCTACAGTGACGGTAAAGGCCTCCCCGATTCTTACATCAGACCTGCTCGAGGTTAATGTCAAGGAAGCCGGGGCCTGTGCAAAGGTCATAGCAGCAGGAAATACGGCAAAGCCTGCCATTATCGTTATAACCAGATACATCGTGAGCTTTCTTATCATAGGAATCCTCCTTATATAAAGTATTTGTGAGGGAAGAGAACCCGGAAGGCAGAAAACTCCCCTCCGGTACCCGTCATTTTTGTACAATCTTCTTTGCAATAAAACTCAGGTCATAAATACCGATCTCCCCGTCACCGTTAATGTCTGCCTTCTTTATCGCATCCCAGTCCGCGCTTCCTATTTTCTTTCCATAGCTGCCGGCTACCAGGGATAGATCTCCTATACCAATCCCTGGTGTAGTATTGATATCTCCTGTCAAAGCAGTGATTTTGCGGCTGTCAAATTTTGCAGCAGCTTGATTCAGCGCAGTTACCGCCCGGTTTACCGCCTCCTGCGTTGCAGCTTCCTCCCGGGTCTTCTTTGCCGCTGCGATTGCTTCTCCGAGGTCTGTTGCAGAACCCGGGTGGTACTGACCTGCTTCCGTACCTTCCTCTATTCCGGCAAGCTTGGCTTCGGCAGCTTGTATGGTATTATTCAATTCCGTTTTGTCTATACCGCCGGGTATTGTTCCGGCAGCTTCTGCTATAACCGTCTCACCCACAGGTACAGTCACTGCCAGATAGGTAACCTTCACCCCGTTTACCGTCTTTACAGCAGCGGGCTGCACCTGTCCGTTGACCTTAACTGCCGGATAGGTTCCTGGAAACTGTACTTCCCAGAAAAGCTCCTGAGGTCCCCCGGTATGGGATAAGGTTGTTTTGGAAAGGCCTTCCTGTTTGACATTGATTTCATGCTGGCCTAATTTCAGATACTTCAACTCAAGCCAGCCGATCTCTCCGGGCAATCGCGAAACGGTAGAGACTTTGTGCTGCGGAGCATCGGGCGCTATCCCCATTAATCCCTCTATGGTATGGCCGATGAGTGTATAGGATATCTCCGGGTAGTCTCCGTTTGTCCCCTGGGTTCTAACCTCATGGGGTTTATCCTTCATGCCGATAATATACTTCATCCATTTCCATGCCTCTTCATTCCGATGATAGGGGAAGAAGGTATCCGGAAGATAGGTATAGGCTTCGATATTTGCCGGCGCTCCCGCAGTTGTACCGATACCGTTCCCCACATTCTCCGCAATATAGTCAAGATAAGCATTATTTCGTTCTCCCGGTTCAGTAATAAGCTTCATGGGCATAAACCAACTGTTTTCCTTACCGAAATCATCGTATAATGTACCGCTGCCATTCCATCCTCTGACGTAACGTCCGGCTGCGTTGTTATCCTTTACACTCCAGGTTTCATTAAAATACTTTTTCAGGTTATTGGCCCTTTCCAGGGTTTCAACCGCGCCGGAATTATCGCCTTTGGCCTTCTGCATTCCGGCATAGGCAAGGAGGGCCTGATACTGCGTGGCGATACCGTCGCCGGCTTCTATAAGCTTCTCATCCCCTCGCTCATTGTAGGTGCAGGTACCCTTGAATATACCCTCTCCTGTACCTTCAGCAACTCCATTACCGTTTGTATCGTGTAAAGCAATGAAATCCGTAAGCACCTTGGTATAGAAGTTCCATAAGCCCGGGTCCTCTATATACCGGCTATCCCCCGTCCACAAATACTGCCGGTAGGCCTTTTCCACCAGTTCAAACTGAGCCGGTACTTCCCTTACGAAATTTGTATCACTCTTATAGTCTACGGTATAGGCTGAGCCGTCAAAATTAAATGCCCATAGGGTATACCATTTCCTTGACTCGCTGGACCATTCGGCAAATTTCTTAAACATGGTGTAATTTTCCGTATCCAATCCGATGGCATGGGCACCCACAGTCTGGTGGACAAAATCTCTTCCGTAAAATGCGGTACGATGAGCATATCCTGCCCAATAGGAGGGAATATAGTCACTTTCCTGCCCGCCCCAGGTAGCGCCATTTTTATTAATGGGTCCCCGTTTGCCTGTTTGTATATAACTTCTTGCCTTCGGTACTGCCCAATTAAATGCATCTTTCAACATCGTATTCGATGAATCCAGCCGGACCAGTTTCTCACTCACCGTGCATACCACAGTCCACTGCTGTTCCGTTCCATCAGAGGCCTTCACCCTATAGGTGACCGGTTGCCTGAAGTCCTGTACCTTCCCGGGTTCCGGCAATATGGCCGCGCCTTCCGATATGCGGATCTGCGGCAGCAGTGCGGATACATCCGTTCCATAAGGCATGATAAAGGTTACGGTATGCGTATTTTTATCGATGATGGCCGGCCCCATCTGATCCTCAACTTCAAAGGAAATAATATTTTTAAACACTGGTGCAGGCCTGCTGTAGTCAATGACCAGCTCAAAATCATCGGCATAGACAGTTCCATCGCCACCGCTGAGATATATTTCAAGTTGATCATTTTCCTCCAGGATCAAATCGGTAATACTGATGGGAGTATAGGCCGAGCCTACCTGTACCGGTGTACTCCGAATCACTTCCCCGTTAGCCCGCTTAATACCCAGCACAGCGTTTGGGCCTGTGCCCGTACTGTTTTCCATGGCTGAATATGCAGAAAGTTTATATAATCCCGTTCTTGGAATTGTAACCGTTTGAGAGAGTTTATTGCCTGCCCCCGGATTGATATAAGCATGGACCAATCCCTTATTCGGCTTCATGGTAGCAGACCCCCCTAAATTTTTGATATTGGCGCCTGTCATCGTCCAGTTTGCCCGATCCAATTCAAAACCGGGATTCAGTATTACATTGAAATCCACTGGTTCCGTTGCAGAACTTACAATGGGGCTCCCCGGTTTCCCATACATATCCACAGGGGTAACTTCGAATTTAATAAACTTTACTTCCTGTGCGGGTGTGGGAATGTAGGTTCTTCTTGTCGCTCCCGCAATGGCCTGGTACTCTCCATCAACAGTATCGGAAATCAACCAGCGGTATTTGGATGCCCCCTCACTATGTCCCTCAGGATCGGAATACCCGTAATTTCCCGTCAGCATCGTCCCGACCCGCGCTTTTCCGGTAATTGCAGCATTGCTTGCGGCGGGGGATTCATTGGGAAACTTTGCAAGGTCAAAGGTTAACTCAAAGTCATCGGCTTTCACCCATCCATCTCCTCCTGTCAAGTAAACCACGACGTCACTGTTTGCAGTAAGCTGTATGTCCTCTACGGTTTGCTTACGATAGATGCTGCCTTCCGGTATTGTACCGGCGCCTGCCTCGGTTCCATCTGCCTTTTTTATACCCAAGGTACCTCCTGTACTTTCCGCACAAGTCCACGCCGACAGTTTATAGGATCCTGTGAAAGGAACCTTGATTACCTGGGATATTCCCTTGTCTCTGCCGGGTTCAAGGTAAACGGATTGGGGTACCGTATATACAGCCTCCGTAATGGTACTTGCGCCTTCGGTAAATATCCAGTATTTTTTGCCTTCGGCAAAACCGGCATTGGCTACCAGATTTACCATGGCGGAATCATCGCGGATCAGTGAAAAGTCATCTGCATTGGTCCATCCGCTTCCTCCGGTTACATAGACCTCAACCAGGTCCCCCTTATTGAGGGTAATGTCCAGCATCTCGTACAGCGTGTAGGTTGTATTCGCTGCCAGAACAACGGTTTGCAGTACAGCTCCACCCGCCATTTTTATTCCAAAGGTGGCCCCGGAATTGCCTGTAGAAAACCATCCTGATAACCGGTAGCTTCCCGTTACAGGAATCGTTACCTGCTGGGAGAGCTTTTTACTGCTTCCCGAGGCTATATTCGCATGCTTTAGTCCTGTTCTGACATTGTTTGCAGCCGTACCGGTTGAAGTAAAGGTCCAATTGGCTTTGTCCGCTTCGAAACCGGGATTCTGCAGCAGGTTCATGGATTCAGCCTTTACGGTTCCCAACGGTGGTATCATGCCCAGCACTGTGACTACAAAGAAACATAGAACTACTATGGTAGATATTGCTTTTTTCAAACTATGCATTTACTATTCCCCCTTCCGATCTGTGATTTATAGTTTCCTTGCAATAAAGGCAAGGTCATAAATTCCGATTTCTCCGTCACGGTTAATGTCTGCCTGCTTTATCGCATCCCACCCGGTACTCCCTTCTTTCTTTCCATAGTTGTCCATTACAAGGCGAAGGTCTTCTCCCGTGATACCGGCTTTGCCATCGATATCTCCCGTGAAATCAGTAATTTTGCGGCTGTCAAACTTTGCAACAGCATGATTGAGAGCAACTGCCGCCTGCTTTATGGCATCCGGTGATACCGCTCCTTCTCGCACTTTCCTTGCCGCAGAGATTGCAATTTCAAGGTCTGCTATGGCCCCTTCATGATACCGGTTTATTTCAATGCCTTCCTCAGCCCCGCTCCGTCTGGCTTCTGCCGCTTCGATGGCAGTATCCAGTTCATTCCCTTCCGGAACGGTAACTACAGTAATGGAAAGATGGGAGGGAGCAGCTTCCATTTCCTCTCCCGTCTCCCCATTCCCAAGGCTGGCACTTGCAACGGAAATTTCTCCGGAAGCATTTACATTCTTCGCTTTAAATGTAACTTCAAGGATATTCTCCGTCCCATTGGCGGCATGATCCAGTCCGAGACTTGCCACCACCAGTTGAATGCTTCCGGGAACACCCTTATATACTCCCTGAATTACTGTTTCTTCTTTTACCGGTTTTGCGCCTACAAATTCGAAGACGTCCTTGTCATAGTGCAGTGTAATATCCTGTGCCGATATCTTATCTGCTCCGGCTAAACCATAGGTCAGGGAAAATTCTTTTCCTCCCTCGACGGAACTCGGTCCTGCCAGGGTAGTGGCTATTTTTGAGGCATTCTCATTGATTTTTGTACCCGCCGGAACGATGGATACCCCCTTATCTGCTCCCAGTGAAAGGGTCAGGCTTCCGTCCTGTACAGCCACATTCCTGCGGCTTGCCGTAAGCCCCCCCAACCCGATATCATAGATATCAACTCCGGTTACGTCCGCCCAATCCGCCGGAAGATTCCATGTTTTATCGGTATAACCGCTCTCACTGTAAGCCATAATCTCCCGATACTTTTCTTTGTTCCACAATGCGGGGATCAATACGTCATTACCGCTTCTGAGAATACGGTCGCCCTGTTTTATGACGGGTCCTTTACTGTCTGCATAACTTTGAACATCCTCCGAAAACTTCACTACAACATTGTCATCCGACAGGCGTTTTAAGCTGTTGAGGTAATACCACGGAAGCGCATAGGTGCAAAAGTCTTTCAAAAAACCTCGTAAAGTATCGGGATCCCCCTTGATCCGGCTTTCACCCAGCATCGAAATGCCATAGCGCGCATCTCCGCCATTTCCGCCGCAGTACAGGGAGGCCGGCACATCCAAATACCAATTGGGTGCGTAATAATGCCATGCCATAGGCTGAAGCCCTATAAAATCCTCACCGTCCCGGTAGCTGTTCACAAACTCCGAGGTTAAGTCCAGCCCTTTATTGCGCCAGAACTTGAACATTTTCCTCATGGTTTCCTTCTCAACTTCGTTGGTATACCCATACTTGGCCTCGTGATACTGGCTGATTTGCAAAGCTTCTCCGTTGGGTCCCGCTTTGGGTATCAGGACATGAAATGCGTCGGTATGTATGGTACGTCCGTCCTTTAAGGGAGGAAGCATTTCCAGCAGCCTCTCCACCCGTTTCTGGAACAGACCTGCATTCCATTCCGCAGTATAGCTGATGGCTTTGCTTCCACCGTATATGGTGAAGCTGCCATCGGCTTTCCTGCCGATGAGGTCCTTGTCAACATACTCCTGCCACAGCGGGCTGTCTTCAAATGCAGTGGTCATATTGATATGGAGGCTCACAGTGGTATTGTACTTTTTTGCCTCATTCATCAGCCAGATAAGACTTTGGGCGGCAGTTTCATCCTGAGGCCTTTTCAGCCTGACGTTCACTTCGTCCCATGCGGGATATTTGGAGTCATGTCCGTCATACTGCCATCCCACAAGATAATAGATTTTGGGTATGCCCCTCGTCATATGATCCACCTTTTTCATAACTTCCAGTGCCTGTTCAAAGGTCAGGTTTACATTTCCGTTAGCACCCATGAACATCTTCAGTACAAGGATTTTATGATACTCACGGTAAAAAGGGCGTACTACAATATTGATACTGTCCGTCCGGGTTTTTCCGTTCAAGGTGACTTCCACCGTCACTTTTGCAACCCCGCCGACCCAATCTCCTCCCGCATCCTTTGCCGGCGTTACGATGCCCTTCTGATCTACGGCAGCCACCTCGACATTACCGCTTTTATAGATGGACTCGATTATATACCGGACCGTTGCGCCTGAATGCTCAAGGTCCACCGGTGTTTGATCGGTCATAACCGCGCTGACTGTCAGCTTTGCCCTTTCACCGGAATTCAGCAGGGGATTCAACTCTGTTTTGTCTGCCTTCACCGTTACTGTATCCAGGCCCAGTTCCTTCACACTAAAGTAAAGGGTGTAGACAGAGGACTCCTGCCCTTTGGTTACGGTAATCACGGCTGAACCCGGCAGCCCTTCCGCCTGCTTTATGTCAACTACAGCACCGGCATCCGCAGGAACTGCACCTACAACCGGAGCAGTCACAGTTCCCGGGTTTAGCTGGATATCATAGTCAAATTTACTTCTAACAAAACAACTCATGGGCTGGCCCCCCAGGGTAATGCCGCCAAGCAGTGTCCCGCTGGGCACTCCCTTTACCAGCCTGGCATCTCCCCAGTCCGCCCAGTCGCTATCAATGGAACCATTGGCATCATTTACAATAAGCTCCAGTTCCTCCACACCTTCCACAGACACATCAATCTGCTGAACTGCGGGATAATCCGTTGTCATGGCCCCACTGTTAAAGCGTTCCACACCATCACATTTTACAACAAAAACAATGGAGGATTTCCCGGAGTTGATTTTTGCATCATCAATTCCTACCTCTGCTTTAAACCGGGAATATTCCCCCCCAAGGTTATATTTGATTGTCGAATTTGCGTGAGTTCCAATTCCCTTCGCATACGTTTTTCCGCATATCTTCATGACGCCGCCGTTAACATTCTTATCCTTCTGCACCGTTTTCCAACCGGATACGGCGGATATCCATGCAAGATCACTTGCATAGACCTCTTCCGTAACACTTTGCATCGAGTATAATCCTTTGCCGGAGACTGTGGCCATGCTGCTTTCATCCTGCGCCGGCGGAACAGCAGTTTCCGTACCGTCTTCATTCATTGCTGCGTGCACCTGCCTCTCCGGTACGGAAGGTAAAGGAACAAACCCGCTTACCGCCAGCATCATTACAAGAACAAGTGTCATCGCCCTTCGTGGTGTACTTGCTTTCACTGATACCATAATAGACCTCCTTTTTTGAATCTATGGGAATTACCTGATGTTTAAAACAGCCAGCCCAGGTAAAAGAGCTGACTGTTGTGCACAGCATGCGGCTGTGTTTTCATTATTTACTATATCTTCTTCCTTGCACGTTTTATATGATAAAAAGTTACGGTACCTGTTCCTTTTTCTACACTGGTACCTTCGCATATTGTATTAGGGTAATTCGCATTGTATAATGTTACTACAATATATGTACATAGAGTTTTGCTTGAAAATCCTTGAATCGGGATGTAAAACAGTTGTAAGGATCTTGCTTGTTATTGCTCAAATATCATAGTGAAAGTGAGATGTCTATGAAACTTATATATTCACTGCGTTTTAAGCTTTCAGCCCTATACCTTGTCACCATCATCATACCGACGGTTATACTGTCTTTTTCCATGCCCAGATACTATCAGCATATTGTATCAAAAGAGACGGAAGTTCTTACGGAAGGGTCTCTGAATCTCTTAACACAAAATATCATGATATACCTTGAAGATTTGGACCGCCTGACCTACGCCCCCTACCTCAACCAAAGGCTGCTGGATGCCCTGGCGGTAAAATCAAGCAGTAAATATGACAGTCTGGATATCTATACGAAAAAGGAAACCCTGGACGAAATTGATACTCTGCTTTCCTATAATTTGGAGATGTCCCGCTACGACATTGCCAGCGCAATCCTCATTACCCGGGATGGTACACCCTTTGTCTCCTGTGGAAAATGGCAAAACGTAGCTATTAAAAATAACTATGTTTACCCGGAGCAGAAATGGTTCAAGGATGCGGTGGCAGCAAACGGGAGAGCTGCCTTTATCAGCTCCCATCCCCAGGATTACCTTTCTACGCCCTTGGCTTCGCAGGTGTTCTCTGTTGCCCGCCTGATCAAGGATCCGGTTACACAGAATAATCTGGCGGTCGTTATGGCCGATGCGGATACCGTTGTTTTGGAACGGATATTAAACAAGGTAACCTTTAATGTAAGCTCCATCGTTTCCATTTTTGATGAGAAGGATAATCTGATCTACTCGACACGGCCCCTGTCCCATGAAATGATGGCACAAATTCTGGACAAAGCGCCTGTCATAAAGGAAAAGAAAGAGTCTTATGTACAGGTCTCACGGCCGGTGGACCGTGCAAACTGGAATATTGTCGTACTTTTTTCACACTCCGAACTCATGTCAAAGTTCCGGCTTATCTACGTCATCGGCATCCTGTTTGCTGTGGGTGAACTGATCCTGGCATTCTCGCTTTTTTATGTCCTTTCTCAAATCATCACCCGGCCCTTTAAAGGTATGATGAAAACAATGAAAGAAGTTGAAAAAGGAAACCTCCAGGTAAGCCTCGACATAAAAGGAAATGATGAGATTTCCCGTCTCGGAAGGGCCTTAAACCAAATGGTCCGGCGGCTGAATGAGCTGATCGACAGGGAATACCGGGCAGAGCTCAGTAAACGAAATGCCGAGTACCATGCTCTTCAATCCCAGATTCAACCGCATTTTCTCTATAACACCCTTAATGGACTCATGGGACTGAACCGCCTGGGAAGACGCGATGACCTGGAAGAGGCCATCATTTCCCTTACGGGGATGCTTCGTTACACCCTGGAGCATGGAGATTGGTCAACCATTTCCGAAGAATTTGTTCTGCTCCAAAGGTACTGCGACCTTCAAAAGCTGCGATTTGAAAACCGACTGGAATTTATCATTGAATACCCGGAGGAAGTATCGAACTTTAAAATACCCAAACTCCTTTTGCAGCCCTTGGTTGAGAATTCCGTCATCCACGGTGCCGAGCCCCTGAAAAGGAAAGTATGTATTACAGTCCGGGCCGGAATCGAAGCCAAGGAAGGGATGGAGTACCTAACCATCACGGCGGAGGATGACGGTATCGGTTTTAATGTGGAGGAAGTGTCCGCCGGGAAATCCGTAGGCTTGTCAAATGTCCGGGAACGGCTGCAGCTGGCCTACAGTACTGCCTGTATATCCATCAACAGCCGCAGGGATTCCGGAACGCAAATTATAATTAGTATACCTGTAAAGGATGTGAAACAATGAGAGTTGTTATCGCTGATGATGAAAGCCTTGTTCGCGCAAGCCTCAAAAGCATGCTGGAAGAATCGGAGTTTTCGATCCAGGTAGTGGGGCAAGCCACAGACGGGCAGGAACTTGTCTCTCTTGTAGAAAAATTCCTGCCAGATATCGCCTTCGTAGATATTAAAATGCCTGTGTTAAATGGCCTTGAAGCAATTAAGGCTGCAAAGGAAATCTCCCCTTGTACCCAGTGGATTATATTAACAGGGTTCAAGGAATTCGACTATGCCAGAGAAGCCTTATCCCTGGGTGTGGCCTGCTATCTGCTAAAGCCTGTAAGCCGGAAAGAGTTGGAGCAAACCTTAAAAAAGACCCTGGATGACATCCGCTCCCTCTACCAAACGCAAAATATGGGTTTTGAAAGTGAACTGCTTTCTATTGTGGACGCCCTAAGCCCACTGTCCGACCTCAGTACGGAAGGTATTTTAAAAAAATCCAAATTTCAGAGTGCTCTTTTTGTTTTCGACAGTTCCCTGGATGAAGGCGTAAAAGCCCAAAAGCAGCTGGAATTCTGTAAAGCTGTCCGCGCAACCATCCGTGAAAATCTGAGCAGTGGCACAAGAATCGCTTTTTTCACTCTTCCCAGCGGCGAGCTGGCGCTGGCAGGAGCTTGGGGTTTTTCCAGAAGCATGGACGGAAAGCACATGATCCATCGCTATGTGAGAAAGATAGAAGCTCTTGCAAAGCTGCACTGTGAGGGCCACTTCTCCATTACAGTCGTTAAATGTGAAGAAAGCGATTCCCTGGAAAAGCTCATCAAGAACTTAAATCAGATGCATAACCTATCGGTACTGCGTGTGATCGCAGGACATGGTGAGATACTTTCCATAAACGAACTAAGCAGTTATTTTAAAGGCTGTTCTCCGGAATTGCTTGAGCTCTGCGATGCACTTTTGCGGCTCTCCTCTGCTTATACGGAAAAAGCCTATGCCCAGTTTATAAGAATCCTGGATGAACTGGAAATGAAAATCCCTCTTCGGAAGGCTTTGCCTGACACAAACGTGGGAAAGTCTGTTGCAAGCTTTCTGATTCATTCCATTGGTTGTGACATATCCCTCTGCCAGGAGCCTTCCGCCTGGCTTAAGAACATACGAAATTTCGGAGAAACAGTGCTGGAAAAGATGCGCAAGGATGACAGCGCTGCACAGGATATCATGAGCCAGGTCCTTCTCTACATCGAGCAAAACTATAGCAAGGATTTCGGATTGGCGCAAATCGCGGAGCAGTTTGATGTAACACCCAACTATTTAAGCGCACTTTTTCATAAGAAGACCGGCGTCACCTTTATGAATTATATGACAAGAATCCGCATGGTAAAAGCCAAGGAGCTCCTAACCAATCCCAATGCAAAGGTCCAACAGGCAGCGGAGCAGTTGGGCTACTGCAGTGCGCGGCATTTCTCAAGGATTTTCAAGAAGTTCTATGGCTGCTATCCTTCCGACTATCTCAGCAGCTTGCATCACAATTAAATAAGCACAAAAGCAGCGGCAGCAAGGCTTTTTCCTTGCTGCCGCTGCTTTTGCCCACCCTGTGAACCAACTTTTTACCCTTTGACAGCACCGGCTGTCAAGCCCTTTATAAAATACTTTTGAAGAGAAAGATATAACAGGGTCATGGGAATCATACCGATTAAACATCCTGCCGCTACCCAGTTCGTATCGTTTGCATACTTCGTCATGAACTGGTTCAACGCAACATTCAGGTTATACATGTTGGGCCTTTGCAGGAAGAACATGCCGTTGGCATAGTCATTCCATACATGAACTCCTGTAAGAATTACAACTGTGGCAGTGACAGGCTTCAGCAGAGGAAGCAGGATCTTAAAGAAAATCCCGAATATGCTGCAGCCGTCCATATAGGCTGATTCATCCAGCTCTCTTGGTATGGAGGATATAAACCCTGTATAGAGAAATATGGCGGTTGTAAGCTCCGCCGATATATTCGGCAGAATCACGCTTGGATACGTACTGGTCCCTACGAGATCTACAATCATCTTATACAAGGGTACAAGAATGGTCATGGAGGGAACAATCATGGAAGAAACAAATACGGCATAAACAAAGTTGTTCCATTTTGTTTTAAACCTTGCAAGGGGATATGCGGAGCATGCCCCGACCAGCACCACAATGAACACGACCCAAAAGGTTATAATGGTATTGTTGATCAGCGCCCTTCCCAATTTGCCGTTGGTCCACACATTGGTAAAATTATCGAAATAGACCGTTTTGGGCAGCCGCCAGTAAGAAGAGGTATCGGTGGTCGGTTTTAATGAAACATTAAGCAGGATATAAAACGGTATAATATGGAATACACCGATGAGAACCAGAACAATACTTTGCAGGAATTTTACAGCTTTACTCATCATAGCTCCACCTCTCTCTTCCGAAGAGCGATCAGGGAGGTGAGGCTGATGGCCGTTATGAGGATGAACATGATGTTCCCTAAGGCTGCCGCATAGCCGGCATCATTCCTTACAAAAAACAATTGATACATCATGGTGGATATGGAAGAAGATTCATAGCCGGGTCCCCCGTTGGTCATGGCCATAATAATGTCGAAAAGCTTGAGACCGCCGATAATATTGAGAAGCACGCTGACCGTAATGGCAGGCATAAGAAGCGGTAATGTAATATTCTTGAACTCTGACAGCAGCGAAGCACCATCCATTTTTGCCGCTTCATAGTAATCTTTTGGTATACTCTGAAGCCCCGCCAGAAAGATAACCATGGCGATGCCGAAAAACTGATAGGTGTTGATAAAGGTCATCAGCCAAACGGCCCGGCTTCCCTTGCCCATCCAGTCAACCGCTTCATTTCCGAGAATCTTCATGATATCATTAAATGCCCCACCGTTGTATTGAAAAATGAAGTGCCATATATATCCCATAATAACTCCACTAATGACGACAGGCATGTATACGATGGTTTTTACCACCTCGGACCCCCGCAGTTTCCGGTCGAGGAACAGTGCATAGGCCAGACCCCATATATTCTGAAACAAGGTACTGCCGATCCCGTAGATCAGGGTATTCCGTAATACCGTATAAAAGTCGGGATCCCCCAGCAGCCTTGTATATTTTTCGAAACCCACCCAATAGGAATGCGCCGAATAGCCGTCCCATTCCATAAAGGATACCATAACGCCCTTTGAAAACGGGTAAAATACAAAAACGATAAAATAGATCAGTGCGGGAACATATAAAATGTTAGCTGCGGACCTGGAATTTCCAATACTCCCTATTTTTCTGCGCTTGTTCAAAAGTTTGCCCTCCTTCTCTCGGATGCTTCATCGTAGAAATAGGTTTACAACTAACTTTGATGAGAAAGTTAGTTGTAAACATTGCTATCTCTCTATATTTTAACCGTCCCCATTATTTCTGCTGGGCAGCTCTGAGCCGGTCACATTCCTGCTTCATATTTTCCGAGAACTGCTGGGGTGTTATCCTTCCGCCGATCAAGGAAGCAGAGTTTTTACACATTACGTCCCACATTCCGTTAGGTACGTATACCCTGTCAAAGTACGGCATGGTACGCAAACTTGCATTCTTTTCAAATACCGGCTGCATTTCTCCGGCATTCATCTTGGCAGTCTTTATTGCAGGAGGAAGCTTTGTAAAGGCACACATCTTTTCCACATTTTCAGGCTGTGCACAGAAGTCAATCAGCTTCATGGCTGCATCCAGATTCTTCGAATCCTTCCATACGGCCAGTGTAGACTTTTCACCACCGGCAAAGGTAGGTGCATCATCCGCATACCACGCTGGAATGGGCATCATGGACAGCTTCACATTCGGATTGGTCTTTTTGGCTTCATCAATCACATAGGCTCCATAGAATCCGATGGCTGCTTTTCCTTCACCCAGGGCTTTGGCATTGTCCGAATATTTTGAAGTAAGCATATCCTTGTTGATATAGCCTTTCTTATACATTTCCTGCCACTTTTCTGCCAGCGGAGTCCATTTGGACCAGTCGAAGGTTCCATCCAGCAGTTGTTTCGCATAGTTTTGCTTTGGACTGATCAACAAAGAAGTTGCCAGATAGTCAAAGTACTGGGCCTCTTCCCAACCTTCCGTGGCACAAGTGATGGGAGTGACATCACCGTTACTCTTTGTTTTTATGGTTTCACAAGCGGCGATAAATTCATCAATGGTCTTTGGTACCTGAATTCCATACTTCTCAAATATTTCAACATTATATACGATACCGGACTTATCCTGGTCAAAAGCCAGTGTGTATACCTTTCCGGCGTCATCTGCGATAAGGGGCTTGAAATTCGGATCGATATCCTTTGCCCAGGGTCTGTCTTTCAAATCTGCGCAGAATTTACCATAGCGGATTTTTGCCCATCCATGGGTTGAAAACAGATCCGGCATATCATTGGAAGCCATTTTCAACTTCATGAGATCCTCATAACCTTTTCCCGGTGTGGCATCCTCCACCTTTATGTCCGGATTTGCCTTGGTAAATGCTGAAAATATGTCGTTCAAAACCTTACCGTTTTCAAAGGCCATGTTGGTCATAACATTCAAGGTTACCTGCTTCGCCGGTGCCTTCGTGGCTTGTGCAGTTGCCTTCTGTGTATCCTGTGTTGCCGGCTTGGAGCCACATGCGGTGAGTGCAAGTGCCACGACCAGAGATGCGCTTACTGCTGCGAGCCATTTTCTCTTATTCATAAAATAGTTCCCCCTTGTTATATTTTCGTGCACGGACAATTATTGTTTACACCTATATAGTAACACCGTTCCGAGTTCTTCGATATTACATACTTCTACACATCATGTGCAATTTCTTATTATTCCTATGAACTCCATATCAATATCATTGGAGTGCCAGGGATCGAAGAGGAACTTTTACAAACAGCAAAAAACCCGGAATGCTACTTCCGGGTATAATAAACTTTCTCGTAACCGCCCTTATTCTCTGTAGAACTTCTCTGCCAATTCCTCCACGTCGTTAATTAAGTGAACCAAGGTTTCTCTTTGTCTCTCATACATGTCCTCGGCGCAAGTCGGATATAAGGCTGCCTGGATACGTTCTTCCCACTCTGGTGGCCGGTGTTGGAATTTTCTTATAAAATTCATGTTGCTTCCATCACCCACAAAATATGTATCATTCAATGCAAACAGGACCTGTACCAGGCTATGCACGATTTTGGAACTCAAGCTTGCAAGAAAAATGGTATCTTTCCGTTTTACCTTGTTTATGTAGTGATAATCATTGCGCCAGTACCTTAGAAAGGCCATATGCTTATCCAGTACGGCCTTTTTGAGAGTTCCGGGATACTCCTTCATCTGCTGTTTCCAATGTTCAATTATACCGAAGGGATCCTCAATCGCCTGTTGATAATAGAGATCCGGCAGTAAATGATATCCCCATATTGTCCACAGCACATCCACCGGCTTTAGTTGACCTTCCAGCCACTCCCTTAATTTATCGTCTACTTCCGGTATTTTGCGCACCCAACAGCCATCAACTTCAACTCCTATGTCCTTCCATTTTCCTGTTAAAGCATGGAAAGATTCCTTAATCATTTTCTTTTCTTCCGAGTCGGGTAAAACATCATCACAATAGAGCCGTAGATCAATATCCGAGCTTTTATCCGCCGTCCCCTTCCCGTGCGAACCACTGACTGCAACAGCAAACCTGCCGACTGCAAGTTTTTTGATGACCGGAATACATTCATCGAGCATCTCCTGAATCCTCATATCCTCTATCATTTTACACAACTCCTTTCCTTATACCCCTGGCACATCTTTTACTTAGATTTTAGCTTATACAGGTGTTGAACACTATGGATATTTCTAATTGAATTTTGGATAAAATTAACCTGTTTAGAATCAGTCCCTTTCTCTTATTCCTTCTGGAATAAAAGTAACAGTAAATACGCAAAAACTGGAGCTTGCTCCAGTTTTCTAAGGTATGACGGTGCTCTTTGAAATCCCTGGTAAATCCTAATCAGCAATTTTTCCATCCACGTTACTAAACCTTCGGTATCCGAAGGGTCGCCACCGTACCGATCCCCAGCCGGCTGAAGATTTGCACTCCATACTCATTTCCAAATTGCAGCTTGATCCTGTCGTCCACATTTTTAATGCCATACCCCTTTGTCATGACACTGGCGGTCAAAAGGGCCGATTCTGCCTTTTCCGGCCGCATGCCGATACCGTCATCGATGATTTTAAAAACAATTGCATCCTCCTGCATTTTTGCAGAAATAAGCAGTGTCAACGGAGTTTCACGGATATCAATGGCATGCTCAAGCACATTTTCAACAAAGGGCTGCAAAATTACCTTTATGGTCTGATAACCTAAAACACACTCTTCGATATCAAACACCACCGTAAAGTCATCTCCCTTACGGACTTGATATACATCAATATACGCCTTCACCTGGTCCAGTTCATCGGATATGCGGATGATATCCTTGCCCTTGTTCAGCGTCATCCGGTAAAAAGTGGTCAACGCCCGTACCATTTTATTGATGCTGTCCGAATCCTTCCGGTTGGCCAGACGGCTGATGGAGGAAAGGGAGTTGTAGAGAAAATGAGGGTTGATCTGTGCCTGTAAAGCCCTTAGCTGTGCTTCCCTCTTATCGATATTGGCCTGGTAGTTATCCTGGATCAGGTTTTTGATCTGGCATACCGTTTCATTGAAGGACCGCGCCAGGTAGCCGATTTCATCATTGTGCGTATCCGTAATCACCATATCAAACTCCCCGTTCTGAAACTGGTTCATGCTGTCGGAGATCTTTATGATTCTTTTTGAAAAGGACGTAGAAAGTATATAGGTAATGATCATGAGGACAATCAGCGCAATTAAGCAATAGAGAATGGTAACATTTCGTACGTTTTTAGCATTCTCATTCAAATTTTTGATGGGATTCACGCTCAATATCTTCCAACCAGTAGGTTCAACGGTTTCCTTAATGATGACATAATCCTTCAGGTACAGGCTGTCGCTGTTTTTGGAAGACGCAAGAAACGGATAGATCTGAGGATAATATTGACTGAAAAAGCTTTCTCTCCCCTCTTCGTGGGAAAGCAAATGATTGCCCTGGTCAAACACCAGATGGAATTCCCGGTTGCCAATATCCCCTGTTTTCCCCTCATCAATAATGCTCTTCAGCTTCACGGTAATTTTTAAAAGGCCGATTTTCTTCTGGGAAACATCCTCCAAACTTACAATGGGCTTTAAAAGAGAGATATTATGAAACTTTTCATCGTCCCCTACCTGCTGCCAAACCGAATCGATATCGTCATTCCGGGCTTTTTTGAGCCAGTATTCATTTTCCAGCCGGTCAACATTATACAGATTAAAGCTTTTAAATCCTGCCGCCAGGTAGTCAACACCATCGGGAACAACGCTTTGGGTAGTATAGAACTTGTTGATGACTTCATGCTTTTTGCTGGTATAACGGATGATATCCAGAAGGATGCCCTTTCCCGTAGCTTCCAGCAGAGAATTTATGACGGGGGTCAGGTAGCTGGTGATGAAGTCAAATTCATTATAATAATCCTGTTCGGAAGCCACCAGGTAATTTTGTATCATCCGGTTGTAATAGATGGTATCCGCCGTTTTCATATAGCTGTCCAGACGGCTGAGGATATTGATTTTATACTGCTGCTGGGAGTTGGACATGGTAATGACATTTTGCTTTTTTATATACGACAGGTTTGAGGTATAGGAAAAGACACCTATGGCAGTGACCGGAAGCACCGTCACCAATATATAGGATAACAACAACTTGTATCGTAATTTCAAGTTGTAGAAAAACTTTACCGGCGCTTGAAATAAGAATGTATCAAACAAAAGCTCCATCCTCTTTCCTGATTCTTTCATCGGTGCTCCTTTCCCTGTACTCTCCCGGCGTCATGGCATAACAGAGCTTAAATTGATTGATGAAGGACGAAACATTCCGATACCCCACCATCTCCGCAACTTCATACAGTTTCAAGTGGCGCTGCAGCAGCAATTCCGCTGCCTTTTTCATACGGAATTCCGCCAGGTATTCCGCAAACCCCTGCCCCAGTTCTTCTTTGAAAATCATCCCCAGATAATTGGGGGTATAGTAAAAATGGTTAGCAATATCCTTCAGCGTCAGCTCCCTGGCATAGTTTTCCTCAATGTATTTCGTCAATTGAAGCACAACCTTGCGGTTTTTTCGGCTGTTTTTATTCTCCAGGTGCTCAATGACTGCACGAAAAACATTTTTCATCCATTGACGGATATCGGGGATGGTCTCAAATTTCATCAGCTTCTCCCAAACGATAACCCCTTCACCAAAAATATTCTCCAGTCGTTCATTCATCTCCAGAAGACTGATCTCCATCCGGCTGATGAGGTTAATGCAGTAATTCTGAACAAACCGGTCCTCCGACATGCGATTTGCCTCAATGGAATCAAACAGATAATCCAGGCAATAGTATCCCTTATTTGTGTCACAGGTTTTGATGCTTTGTACCAGTTCATTTCCGATATTCTGTATATCGATGACATTCTCTTTTACACTGGTTTTGGGCTGGTAAAAAAGAACGGAACCCTTTCCCCGGAACATTTTCTGTAAAAGCGCCTGGCAGCTGTTGGTATAGGATAATCCTAAATCCTCCATTCGCTCTACAGTACATCCGATACCCGCAGAAACACTGATCCTGCCTGTACCGCCTATTTCCTCGATAATTCTCTGGGCCCTCTCTTTGAGCCGGAATTCCACCATTTCTTTTTTCACGTTGGCGTGGAAATTGAAAATGGCAGCACAACGGGCGGGATCGATATCTACAAATTCCAGCGTATACTCTACACCCTGCAATCCTTTCATTTTGTCTGAAATAGCACTCTTATGGCCCTCCAGTGCTTCTGTACCGTATTCCTCCACCAACAGCCTGTAATCGTCAATTTCACACAGCAAAACGGCAAAATATCCTTCATAGAAACGGATGTCAAGAAACCGAAGCCTCTGCCAAATCGTCTCCTTATCAAAAGTGCCGAACAGTATGTCATGGAAGAGTTTTTGCTTCAACAGCGACCGGCTTTCGTTGATGGTGCCCACCAATGTGCGGTTCTCCTCTTCCTCTTTGATCTCCCGTATCCTTTCGTTCACCACTTTTTGCGCAGCATGCAAAAGCTCATCGGTATCCACCGGCTTAAGGATGTATTGGTACGCATTCACCAACAGCGCACTCTTGACAAATTCGAAGTCATCAAATCCGCTGACAAAGATAATCTTGATCCACGGCACGATTTCAAGGGCTTTCCCTGCCAGGGAAAGTCCATCCATTCTTGGCATTTTCACATCGGTGATTAGAATATCCGGCTTGATCCGCTCAATGATTTCCAGCGCCTCTATGCCGTTTTTTGCCGCCTCAACGGTGGAAATCCCCAGTTCATCCCATGGGAGCTGTTCCTGCAGGCCTTCACGATCCAGTTTTTCATCGTCAACAATTAACAATTTAAACATACCGTATCCTACTCCACTTTTATTAACTCTATGATACCATACTTTACTAAATCGGTATAGCTTCCATCTTCGCCAGTTCATTGCTGTAAAGGTGGAAAATGAACCATTCCAAGGGGAAAAGCCTGTATACACCGTCGGATGCATACAGGCCCTCAACTCTTACTGTCCCAGTTTCTTCAGATTATCCAGCCAGATAGTGGTCTTAAACTTTTCCACCGTATCGAACTTCATTTTGTACGCCTGATCAATGGTTTCCTTAATCAAACTCTTTACTTCGCCTTCATCCTTCGCCATAACAATCTTCGGAATCTGTTTTCTTACATAATCCTGCACCTGCTTGAAGGCGACCCCTTCCGGAGTAGTAGCCTGGGTAAACAGACCTTCATAGGCCGTTGAATCGTAGGAATGCTTCCATGCGATTTTTGATTGGGAAGTAATAACCATATCCCGCTTCTCTTCCGGCAGCCTGTCATTTGCGGCAGATTTACTGAAGTCAACCCATTCTGACATTCCCGGCATGGAGTATACTTCGCAGGCCAGCGTTTCTTCGTCTTCCTTGCTTAAATCGGAACGATTCTTCTTCACGATGGGATAGCCCTTTTCATCCAACTCATCCCACAGAACTCCCTTAGGTCCGTAGAAGGTGATCAACTGGCCTTCATTGGATGCAATCCAGTCAAAGACCTGATAAATTCTTTCAGGGTCCTTTGCTTTGGTGGTAATGCAAATGGAATTCCATCCCAATGTCTTATATACATTGTTCAGAACCTTTTCCTGTGGGATTCCGCCACCTGCCGGCGGTTCAATTACTTTATAGGAACCTGCAGGGTCGATCTTCCTCCAGTTGTTCTGCCGGTCTCTTGCTTCGTTGACAACATTGTTGGAAGCGTATACTGCAATTCTGCCGGAATCCGCTTTGTCATCCTTTTGCTGGGAAGTTTCTACGAAAAAGTCCTTGTTCATTAAGCCTGCATTATAGAGCTTGTTGGAGAAAATCATTGCCTGCTCCCACTTCGGGTCGGACATGAAGAATTTTAGTTCCTTCGTGCCTTCCGGTTGATATACCATATCTTCATTCACCGTACCCAATCCGCCAAAGCTGTAATACGGCAGGTAAATACCGGATTGTGACGTATCCGGAGCAAACTGCATGGGTACGACATCTTTTCCATTCACTTTGTAGCCTTTTTCCTTGACAGCAACCAGATAATTATATAGATCATCCAAAGTCTTCAGGTTAGGTGAACCAAGTTCCTTGTAAATCTTTTCATTCACCATCCATCCGCCATTTCCCGTAGGATGCTTGGGTGTCGTTGACCAGTTCAGGATACTGTAAATTTTGTTATTCACCTTTGCAAAGTTAACGGTGTTCAAGTCTGCATTGGTTCTATAGCCCGGATATTTTGCAAAGTACTCGTCCAGGGGCCGTATTTTGCCTAAATCAATCAATTTCTTATAGGCTTCATTTCTATCCATGATAATAACATCGGGAAGGCTGTCTGCCGCAATCATGATGTTTAACTTTTCATTTTCATTTCCACCGGGGCTCTGGAAATTGATTTTGCAGTTCATTTTCTTTTCAATTTCCTTTGAAATGGTGGTTTCTCCCCATTTCTTCTTTGCCGTGTACCAGCTGTAATTCCAATAAACATCAAATTCCACCGGTTTTGAAGTGTCATAAACGGATTTTTGCCCGTCATTGGCAGAAGCAGTAGCCTGTGCCGACGGCGTCTGTTCCGTTGTTGCAGCAGGTTTGTCTTCCTTTTTGCCGCAGCCTGCCAGCGATGGAACAACCAGCGCTGCCACCAACGCCATAGAGGTTAGGAACCTTAGTCCTTTTTTGTGCATTGCAATATCCTCCTTTTAACATATATATTATATCACAGGGAATATCCCCTGGTAGATATCCTGATTCAGCCTTTCACAGCTCCAATCATAACGCCCTTGACAAAGTACTTCTGAAGGAAAGGATATACCATGATAATGGGAATGGTGGTTACCATAATGGTGGAGGCGGTAAGAGAGCGGATATTGATCACCTTTTGTGCACTAAGGGTCTGTGCTGCCGATCCGGCATTCATAAGGGCCTCGTCCGTCTTTGTTGAGTTAATGACTTTAACCAGTACGATCTGAAGAGGCTTCAGTTCCTGTTTCGTTATAAAGATGTTGGCATCAAACCAGGAGTTCCATTGAAAAACTCCGTTAAAAAGAATCATGGTGGCTACAATGGGACCGGACAGTGGAAGCACCACCTTGAAAAAGACAGTGAAGGTACCTGCCCCGTCAATCCTTGCCGATTCTTCCAGCGCTTCCGGTATGGACCTAAAATAGGTCCGCATGATGATCATGTTAAAAACACCTACCAGATACGGAACGATATACACAAGGAAGTTGTCTGTCAGGTGCAGGTTGCGAAGGAGAAGGTAGTAGGGAATTAATCCTCCGCTGAAATACATGGTGAAAATGGATAATCCCATGTAGATATTCTTACCCTTCAGATTCGGCTTTGACAGGCCGTAGGCAAACATCGCCGTACAGATCAGGCTTGCCAGTGCTCCCAGCACTGTCCTTCCCACCGTTATCATAAAAGCGTCATACAAATCCGGGTATTTGAAAATTACCTTATAGTTTTCAAAGGTCAACTTCCTCGGCAGAAGGTATATCCCTCCTCTGGCAGTATCCGCGGCTTCGTTCAAAGAGACGGCCAGCGTATTGATAAATGGAAACAGCGTTACAAAAGCGGTTACAGCAAGCATAATATATATGATTGTTTCAAATCCTCTTCCTTTTGTTTTGGTCATGTCTTTTATTTCCCCTTCCTTGTCCCTTGTTACAGCGACTAGTATGTTCCGGTTACCAGAGGCTTTCCTCTCCCAGGAACCTTGCTGTATAGTTTGCGATGGTTAACAGCAGAACACTTAACACCGACTTGAACAAGCCGGCTGCTGTACCGTAGGAATACCGCATCTGCATGATTCCCGTCCTGTACACATAGGTATCGATAACTTCCGCAATATCCTGTATTGTGGTGTTTGCCAGATTATTTGTCAAAAGCAGAATTTGTTCAAAGCCTGCACTCAGCAGGTTACTGATGGTGAGGATGAGCAGAATGATAATGGTAGGTTTAATTCCTGCCAGGGTAATATGCCAGATTTTTCTCAGCTTTCCGGCACCATCAATATCAGCGGCCTGGTATAGCTCAGGATCGATGGATGCAATGGCTGCTATGTATATAATTGCATTCCATCCGATTTCCTTCCACAAGTCAGTCAATATCGCGATCCCCCAGAAATATTTAGGTTCTGCCATGAAGGTAATTTGCTGGTTGATAATTCCCATATTCTGAAGCAGCGTATTCAGCAAACCTCCGTCACTGGAGAGGAAATCGAAGGTTAAGCCCGCCACGACCACCCAGGAAACAAAGTGCGGTAAATAGGATATAGTTTGCACAGTCCTTTTGAAGGCCATGTTTGAAATCTCATTCAGCATAATAGCGAAAAGGATGGGAGCGGGAAAGTTGATCAACAGCTTTAACAGGCTTATGCACAATGTATTCCGCATAATTCCAAGAAACTCCGGGCTCTGGAAAAGCATTTGAAAATGCATCGTTCCAACCCATTTGCTGAAACCGGGCAAATCTCCCAGTTGATACTCCTGAAATGACATAATCAGCCCATACATGGGGATGTAGGAAAATATGATTAGGAGGGCCATCCAGGGAAGAACCATCATTTGAAGGTCTCTTTGCTGCCAAAATTCCTGTAGGTGCCTGGAAATCGGCTTTTTGGTTCTGTTACTGTAAACTTGGGGCAATGAATTTTCCGTTTTCATAAGATCTCCTTTGCTAATTCCTATAAGAGATTGGCTAGTGACAATTTTCTATCGCTTACATACTTCATTATATGGATCCTACCCTTTCATTTCAATATAGCTAAACAACAATTTAAAACGTCAAACAACAGAGATACTTCTTTGGATCGTTGCATATTTATTTCCAATCCCGTTCTCTATAAAGGTTTTTTGCACAAAAAAATAAGCCTGGGATGTCCAGACTCATTCGCTACAGTACAATATCCAACTTGTATAAGTTCCAAACTATACGCCGGTCTTGCAGAATTTAATGCTTCCTGCAGTATCCTGCCGCCAGTATGTCCTTTTTACGGAACACCCTGGGTTCATGACGCAGATAACACATGGCTTTCACATTATCACCTTCCACTGAAAGCACGCGTATGTTTCGCTGTGTAATCTCGTTTCCCTTTTGATACATGATGGATATCATTTTATTCTGCTCCTGTGAAGCCTTCAAAATATGGTCCACCATACCATCACCTCTTACTATTATTTCCTATTAAAATTATACTATAAAGGCGCTCCAATGTCAAACATATGTTCGGTAGCGAAGTATAAAATAAAAGTGAAGAAAATACTTCCATTCAACCCTCACCCCAACCCCTCTCCCGAGCTCGGGCGAGGGGCTAAAGTATCCGTAATTCTCTGAAGTACATCTGCTA